>OIWN01000469.1_pt1 | contig 37196 bp, 32 predicted proteins | sample 1587591 | NCBI WGS metagenome assembly OIWN01 (sample SAMEA3888901, study PRJEB22519) | human gut metagenome | biome: human gut; feature: human-associated habitat; material: faeces | place: Denmark | collected 2010 | reverse complement strand
TCAGAAAAACATCCTCGAAAACAATTCGCAAAATTAACCTGAGCAAAATTTAAACAGGCTCTTAATGATATTTATCAGAAACGCAGATTTTATACAAACTGATTTTCAACATCTACTTAATTTTATATACCATAACATGAGTAATACATTAGCCCCTTTTGCACGTCCGCTTTACATTATGTTAAAAGCTGGAGGTGCTTTATGTAATCTGAGATGCGATTATTGCTACTATTTGGAAAAGCAAAACTTATATCCTCAAAAAAATGTTTCTATTATGAGCGATGAATTACTGGAAAAATTCATTAAAGAATATATCCAGTCGCAAACCACGTCTCAGATACTATTTACTTGGCATGGTGGAGAACCTTTGATGCGTCCATTGAGTTTTTATCGGAAAGCTTTGGAGTTGCAACGTAAATATGCACAGGGTCGCATAATAGACAATTGTATTCAAACCAATGGCACGTTATTAAATGATGAATGGTGTCGTTTTTTTCACGAGAACGGCTGGCTGGTAGGCGTTTCGATTGACGGTCCTCAAAAATTTCACGATGCTTATCGGAAAACACAAGGAGGAAATCCTTCTTTTTCCAAAGTAATGAACGGCATTCATTTACTGAATAAACGGGGTGTAGAATGGAATGCTATGGCTGTCGTAAACAACCTCAATGGAGATTATCCATTGGAATTTTATCATTTCTTCAAGCAGATAGGATGCCATTATATTCAATTTGCTCCTGTTGTAGAACGTATCACACATCATAGTGACGGACGTTATTTGGCTTCTGTGGATAAGACTGGCAAAGAAAATTTGGCAGCTTTTTCCGTATCGCCTCTGCAATGGGGAAACTTCCTTTGTGCCATTTTCGATGAATGGGTGCAAAATGATGTAGGAAAGTACTTCATTCAGTTATTTGATGCGACCCTTGCTAATTGGGTGGGAACCAGTCCGGGAATATGCACACTGGCTCCGATATGTGGACATGCGGGAGTAATGGAATTTAACGGTGATGTCTATTCGTGCGACCATTTTGTTTTCCCACAATACAAATTGGGAAACATTCGTGAAAAGACGCTTGTAGAAATGATGTATGGAGAACAACAACGGCAATTTGGCTTGGCTAAACGTTCAAGACTGCCACATCAATGCAAGGAATGTCCTTATCTTTTCGCCTGTAACGGAGAATGTCCCAAAAATCGTTTTTGCTTGACTTCGGACGGAGAATATGGATTGAATTATCTTTGTCCCGGATTTTACAAATATTTTGCCCACGTGGCACCTTATATGGACTTTATGGCACGTGAATTGACAGCACAACGTCCTCCTGCCAATATAATGGAAATCCTTCGAACCAAGCCTTCGATATTCTGATTACTGGTTAATTTTGGAGGAGTGCCAGTTTGACACCTCTCCAAAAAACAGTAAGAAGCTGTTTTGAATTTATCGTGCGATGATTTGGGATGAGTTTTTGAGGCATTTTCGCTTCTGTGATGAGGAAGATAGCGGGCTATCTGACGAAGAACAGGAGCGGAAAGGACCAAAAAATCGCCCAAAGCACACACGAAAACGGATACATCAAGCCAAGAAAAACTTTTGGGAGAAATTCAAAACAGCTTCTAAATTCACCTTCGGGGAATATCTACCGAATCTTCGGCTTTTCCGTTCAGCCAGCGCGAGAAGAAGTCTACCATGCGCCAGTAGAAATACTCGTCCATATCGCCGAAGCCGTGACGTTGGCCGGGGAGGATAAGCATCTCAAAGCGTTTGTTGGCACGAATCAACGCGTCTACTACGCGGATGGTGTTTGCCGGATGTACGTTGTTGTCGATGTCGCCGTGTACCAGCATCAGGTGTCCTTTCAGCTGTTTGGCTATTTCGGGATTTGTCGCTATCTTGTACACAAAGGTCGTGTCTCCCTTTTCGGTAATCTCTTCTTTTACGCCGTGATGGGTCTCGCTCCACCAGCGGTTGTAGATGCGGTTATCATGATTCCCGGCACACGATACGGCGGCTTTGTAGAAATCAGGATACTGAAGGATAGCGGCGGTAGACATGAATCCGCCTCCTGAGTGCCCGTGAATGCCTACGCGGTCGATGTCGATGTATTTGTAGCGTGCCGCCAGTTGCTCTACCGCTGCCTTATGGTCGGCAAGGGGATAGTCGCGCATGTTTCCGTATCCGTAGTTGTGATACCATTTCGAACGGCTGGGATGTCCTCCGCGCTGCCCTACCGAAATCACGATAAAGCCAGCCTGCGCCAGGCGGTCGGTGCGTACGCTCATGCGGGTAAACGGATAATAGACCGCTTCTACCTGCGGACCGGGATATACGTAGTCGACTATCGGATAGACTTTGGTCGAATCGAAATTATAAGGCTTGTACATCACGCCATAGAGGTCGGTCACACCATCGGCAGCTTTTACCGTAAAGAGTTCGGGGAACTGGTAGCCTGCGGCAAAAAGCTGGGAGAAATCGCTTTCCTGTAAATCCATCACCTTATTTCCGTTGCGGTCTATCAGGACAGCATTCGGAACGGTATTTACCCGCGAATAATTGTCTACGATGAAACGCGCATCGTCGTCCATGTCTGTTTCGTGGAAGTATTCGCCTTCGGTCAACCGTTTCAAGCCGCTTCCGTCGGCATTCACTTTATACAAGTGTTCGTAGTAAGGATTCTCGTTTGCTTCACGTCCGTTGGCAGTGAAGTAGATGGTACGGGTGGCAGGGTCTACCTTTACGACACGCTCTACGTGCCACGGTCCTTTGGTGATGCGGTTTTTCAGGTTTCCTTGGTCATCATATAAATAAAGGTGTGCCCAGCCGTCTCGCTCGCTCCATTGGATAAACTCTTTCCCACCGTTGAATACCTGAATGGGGCGTGTTTCCTGATAGGTGTTCATCCGTTCTTTTACGATGGGGACGATGGAGTCTTGTCCGATGGTGTACGTACATACATCGATGCGGTGCAGGTCGCGGCTGCTGCGGGTCAGGAAGAAGCGGTTGTTGTCACCCTGCCATACAACGGGGATCAGCTCCGCGTCACGTTCTTTCATCTGGAACGGGCGGTTTTCAATTGCCAAAGTCTGGTTCTTCCATGCTGCCGTACGGATTTCTTTCCGGGTGTTCGTGGTCATGTCGAAGATGTACAGGTGGTCTTCGGGAGCATCCATCTCGCCCGGCATCTGATAGCGGTAAGTCTCCAGTGTGGGACGGGGCGAAGCCGTGGAGTTGATGACCCACAGGTCTTTCACCTTGCGCTCGTCGGTCACTACGGTCACGAAATGTTTCGAGTCGGGCGACCAGTATCCCCATACGCCCCGGCGTTTGCCGTTGCACAGGGTATCGGTATTCAATATGCTGTAAGGAATGCCATAGCCGAAGTGCTCGCTTCCGTCTTTCGTCAACTGGATTTCTACAATCGTACTGTCCTTTTCGTCCTTTTGCGCCTTGCGGTAATCGGCGATGCTCATGCGGTAGAGGTTGCAGTCCTTGGCATATACCACCGTTTGTCCGTCGGGAGAGACCGATGCCCAGTCCAGCCGTTTCGGTTCCTTGGCTTCTTCGGTCAGCAGGGTCAACTTGCGTGTCGGATAATCGTAGGAGAAATAAAATACTTCCTTTTCGGGGGTGTCTGCCTTTTTCTTGTCATCCTTCTTCGGCTTCTTGTCTTGCGAAGAGGTTACTTCGAAGGTAAAGGTACGTCCGTCTTCTTTCACTTTCAGGTTTTGGATGGGCAAATGGCGTGCCTCGAACGGGTCGTGAACGATTTCGGTAAGTTGGGATGCCAATTCATCGCGGTCGAATAGCGGAGTCTTCCGGCGTGCGTCGGGGTCGACTACATACCACGATGTGCCTTCGCTGGTTTTGTATTCGAACCAGAAATCGTTTCCGGCCGGGAACCAATGCGGGTCGACCGTGGTAGAGAACAGCATCGTGTTCAGTTTTTCTCGTGTGAATTTCTCTGCCTGAAGGTATTCGGGCAGACGCTCTTGGGCAACGGAAGGCATTGCCTGAAGGGCAAGTCCCAAGAGCATGAGGGATAAAATGCGTATTTTCATAAACTCTGCTTGTATTAAAATTTATTTCAAGCCCCAAAGATACGAAAAATGCAAGTAAGTGTATCGGTTTTGCGGATATTCAAATAAAGAATCACACTGATTTTTCGCAATCCATTTCCGATTAACTACATACAGTCAAGTTGTTTTGAGCACGATATTCCTTTGGGGTACATCCTACTTTTTTCTTGAAGAAGCGCAGGAAGTGCTGCGGATATTGGAATCCCAACATATCCGCTACCTGTTTCGTGTTCATCTTGGGGTCAAGAAGAGCACTCTTTGCGATTTCCGCTATTTTGGATTGGATAAGTTCATGCGGGCTCTTGCCTGTTTCTGATTTCACCAAATCGCCAAAATAGTTGGGAGAAAGGCAAACTTTTTCAGCAAAATATTTCACGGTGGGAAGCCCTTGCAGACGTGCCGTGCCGGAATCCCAATACTCGTCCAGCAATTGCTCGAAACGGATAAGGACATCGTTGTTCAGCACTTCGCGCGTGACGAACTGACGTTCATAAAAGCGCATGCAATAATTGAGCAGCACTTCAATGTTGGCGATTATCAGCGGTTTGGAAAACCTGTCGATGGGGTGCTCCAGTTCATGGGCTATCTTGTTCATATAATCCTGCACGATGACACGTTCGTCCGCAGACAAGTGCAACGCCTCATTGGAAGCATACGAAAAGAAACTATACTGCTTCATTTTCTGTGCCAATGGGGTACGGAACAGAAAATCGGGATGAAACAACAGTGCATCGGCTTCAGGCACAGGCCCCTCTTCGATACGGTGGATGCTGCCGACTTGTATAAACCCAAGAACGCGGCAGGCAAGCTCCCAGCCATCGCGGTCAGTGGACCGTTCGGGGCAGTGAAAGAGCAGGCATCGGGACTGTATGCGCAGACATTGGCAGAGCACGGTTTCCTGACCATTGCTTTCGACCCCTCATTTACCGGAGAAAGCGGCGGGCAGCCCCGTAGTGTGGCATCGCCGGACATCAACACGGAAGACTTCAGTGCGGCGGTAGACTATCTGTCCACCCGTGACGATGTAGACCCGGAGCGCATCGGCATACTCGGCATCTGTGGCTTTGGAGGTTTTGCCATCAACGCGGCGGCTATGGATACGCGCATCAAAGCGACGGTGGCTTCCACGATGTATGACATCTGTCGGGGGACGGCAAACGGCTACTTCGATGCCAATGACAATGCGGACGCCCGCTATGAAATGCGCAAGCAACTGAATGCCCAACGGACGGAAGACTATCGCAACGGCACGTACAAGCGCACGGTGATGAATCCCCAGCCTGCCGATGACGCGCCACAATTTATGAAGGATTATTATGACTATTATAAAACGAAGCGTGGCTATCACTCCCGTTCCATCAATTCAGGTCTGGGGTGGAACGTCACTTCCTCGCTTTCACTTCTCAATATGCCCATTTTGGCTTACAGCGATGAAATCCGCAGTGCCGTATTGGTGGTGCATGGCGAAAAGGCACATTCGCGCTATTTCGGCGAGGATGCCTTCAAGAAGCTGAAAGGTGACAACAAGGAATTGTATATCGTGCCGGGAGCCAGCCATACCGACCTGTACGACAACCTGGAAAAAATACCGTTCGGCAAGATAGTCGAGTTTTACAACCAATACCTGAAGTGATATGAAACGGCTGATTTACTGCTGTGGAGTGGCTATTTTCCTCCTTTTTACGGCAAATGCCCTTATTGCCTGCTCGGACGATGACCCGATGGAGGAAAGGACGGAAGTTCCCGCTCCGCCATCTGATGAAAATGAGGGCGATAATGAAGGAAACAACGATAACAATAACGGTGATGACAATGCATCCATGGAAAGAAATATTACAATTTCAGTAAACGGAACATCGTTTGCCGCTACGCTGGCAGACAATGAGGCTGCACGGGCTTTTGCAGCCATGCTCCCCCTTAGGCTGGATATGAGCGAGATGAACGGCAACGAGAAATACCATTACTTATCGGAAAATCTGCCTACGGACAGCTATCGTCCGGGAACAATCCAGACAGGCGACCTGATGCTTTACGGCTCGTCTTGCGTCGTCTTGTTTTACGAAACTTTTTCGTCCGGCTATAGTTACACACGCTTGGGGCAGATAGACAATCCCGAAGGGCTTGCCGCAGCCTTGGGAGGTGGAGATGTAAGCGTAAGGTTTGAAGTCCGGTAATACCTGTCGATGATTTGTGTATTCTTTGTTGCGCCGGATTTGTGCTCCGGCGTAACAAAGAAAAGAATATTATCAACCTTTCTCATCCGTTTTTTTATTTCTCCCCCGAAACCGTTGCTTCCGTATTTGAATTACATTTGCTCATGCTTTGACCGTTTTCCGGCGCAACACGAAATAAAGTCCCAGTGCGATGAAGGGAATGCTCAATACCTGCCCCATGTCGATGGGCATGGCATTCTCGAAATCCATCTGACGTTCTTTGAGGAACTCGATGAAGAAGCGGAACGTAAATATCAGGGTGATGCAGAGCCCGAAGTAGAACCCTTTGCGTACGTTGTCTTTTCGCTTCCGGAATATCCAGACCATGATGCCGAAGAATAAGAAATAGGCAAGGGCTTCGTATAGCTGCGCGGGATGGCGGGGCTGGAGGTCGACCTGCTCGAAGACAAACGCCCAAGGAAGATTGGCCGGCATGCCGATGATTTCGGAATTCATCAGGTTGGCAAGGCGGATGAAGCCTGAAGCTACCGGTGCGGCGATGCCCAACATATCGAGTATGTCCAAGTAGTGCATCTTGGTTTTCCGGCAAAAGAAATACAGGGCGATGATCAATCCTAACGTCCCTCCGTGGCTGGCAAGTCCGGCATAACCCGTAAATATCCAGTCTCCGTTGGGAAGAAAGCGGACTGGAAGTACGATTTCCAAGGGATGTGCCAGAAAGTAGGAAGGGTCATAGAATAAGCAATGACCCAACCTGGCACCCACAAATGTACCTGCCATGCAATATACGAACAGCGACTGGTAAGTATCTATCGGAAATTTCCTCACTTGATAGAGCTTGTACACTACTTGGCAAGCTGCCAGAATGGCAATCATCCAGAAGATGCTATACCACCGAAGTCCGAAATTTCCGATGTGGAACAGTACGGGGTCGGGATTCCAATGAATGTAAAGCAGGTTCATCTATTTTCCTTTATATTTATATTAGAAAATAAACCGCATCACATCGTTGAAGTTCGCCCAAATGAGGAGGGCAAGGAGCAGGAACATGCCTACCATCTGCGCATATTCCATAAACTTGTCGCTCGGCTTGCGGCGGGCGATGATTTCGTAGAGCAGGAACAATACGTGTCCGCCATCGAGCGCCGGAATAGGCAAGATGTTCATAAAGGCGAGGATGATGGAGAGGAATGCGGTCATTTCCCAAAAACGTTGCCAGTCCCATACCTTTGGGAAGATGCTTCCGATGGTACCGAAACCTCCCAGACTCTTGGCTCCTTCGGCGGTAAAGACATACTTCATGTCGTTGGCATATCCTTTCAATGTATTGATTCCTAACATAACACCTGCTGGGAAAGACTGGAAAAAGCCATACGACACATCGGTCACTTTATAATCGATCAAGCCTCCGTAGGCGTTTACCTTGAAGCTGGCATCCGTCTGTACATTGACTGTATCCCGTATTCCGGCACGTGAATAAACCAATGTGAACTCGCCCGAAGTCTTTTCCTGCAATTCGGCGTTCAGTTGAAGGCGGTTCATCTGGTCTAAGAACTCGTTCCAAGAATTGATTTCCGTACCGTTGAATGCTACAAGTGAGTCTCCCTTTTGGATGCCTGCCTGTGCAAATCCTCCTCCGGCTATGACCGAATCCACTACATTCGGCTGGAATACGGATACGAACATCGGACTCTGTTGGGCTACATCGAGCAGGCTCAGTTCGGGCATCAGGATTTGTTTCTCTTCTCCATCGCGAAGCACGGTCACTTCGCGCGCTTCGACGATACTCCGAATCATGTCTCCGTTGAAGCGGGTCAATTCCTCACCGTCGGCACTTAGGAGAATATCCCCGTCACGAAAACCTATCTCTTTTGCCTGTTCATTAAATTTCATTCCATACGTCATGTCCTTCAGGGCAATGTACGAATCGCCCCATGTAAAAAGAATCATGGAATAAATAAACAAAGCAAGGATGAAGTTCATCAGCACTCCGCCCACCATTACCAGAAGCCGTTGGCCTGCAGGCTTCGAGCGGAATTCCCATGGCTGAGGCGGCTTTTTCATCTGTTCGGTATCCATTGATTCGTCAATCATACCGGAAATTTTGCAATACCCTCCCAAGGGTAGCCAGCCTATACCATACTCCGTATCGCTATGTTTGGGCTTGTATTTGAACAAGGCAAACCACGGGTCGAAGAAAATATAAAACTTCTCTACCCGTATCTTAAAGAGGCGGGCAAAGAAAAAGTGTCCTCCTTCGTGCACAATTACCAGCAGCGAAAGGCTGAGAATGAGTTGGAGAGCACGAATCAAAAATGTTTCCATATCGTTTTCTTGTTTTTAATTTTTTAGTTGGCAAGGTGAAAAGGACGAGTTGACAAGGTTTTGGAATGTTCTCCCAAGGTATTTTAAGCCTTGTCACCTTGTTGTCTTGTCACCTTGTCATCTTGTTTATCACTAATTCTGCGGCAATGCGCCGTGTTTCGGCATCGGTAGCCACATAGTCTTCATACCTCGGGCGCTGGATAAACGGCACGCGTGTCATGGTTTTCTCGATGACCTCACTCATGCCGAGGAACGAAATCTTGTCTTCCAGGAATGCCGCCACCACCACTTCATTGGCGGCATTTACGATGCAGGGCATGTTGCCTCCCTGATGCAGTGCCTCGTATGCCAAAGCCAAGTTGCGGAAACGTTCCGTGTCGGGCTTCTCGAAAGTCAGCGTATTGTATTTGGCAAAGTCCAGCCGCTCTCCCGATAGGGAAACCCGCTTGGGATAAGAGAAAGCGTATTGGATGGGCAGACGCATATCGGGCACGCCCAACTGGGCTTTTACCGCTCCGTCCTCGAACTCCACCATCGAGTGGATGACCGACTGGGGATGTACTACTACCTCAATCTGTTCGGGGCGCACGCCGAAGAGCCATTTGGCTTCGATTACTTCGAAGCCCTTGTTCATCATCGAAGCCGAGTCGATGGTTATCTTGGCTCCCATGTGCCAGTTGGGATGATGCAAAGCCTGTGCCTTGGTGACCGTGCGGAGCTGGTCGATGGTGTACGTGCGGAACGGGCCACCCGACGCGGTAAGAATCACCTTCGATACAGGATTGTTCACCTCCAGGCATTGGAAAATAGCCGAGTGTTCCGAGTCTACCGGAAGAATAGGGGTATGATATTCTTGTGCCAGAGCATTGATAATCTCACCCGCTACGACCATGGTTTCCTTATTGGCAAGGGCGATGGCCTTTCCCGCACGGATGGCATTCATTGTAGGCAGCAGACCGGCATAGCCCACCATAGCGGTTAAAACGATGTCTATCGGTTGGGATTCTACAATCTGAGCCAGTGCGTCTTTTCCGGCATACACTTTTACGGGCAAGTCGGAGAGTGCTTCTTTCAGTGCCGGATATTTGTCTTCATTGGCTATCACAACGGCTTCGGGCTGGAACTCGCGTGCCTGTCGGGCAAGCAAATCCACCTGATTGTTTGCCGTAAGAGCATACACTTCGTACAGGTCGGGATGCTCCTTGATGACTTGCAAGGCTTGTGTCCCGATAGAACCTGTAGAACCTAATATCGCTATTTGTCTTTTCATGAGCCTATTCTTAATTCTTCATTCTTAATTCTTCATTTAAAACACAACGTATTGCTCGGGATTGACCGGATTCCCCTTATGCCATAACTCAAAGTGCAGGTGGGGCTTGTCGTCCTTGTCTATGGCATCACCTACCAAGGCGATGCCTTCTCCTCCTTTTACCTTGTCGCCTTCGCGTTTCATCAACGAATTGCAGTGTTTGTACACCGAGATGAAGTTCTGCGGATGCTGTATCTGGATGACGTATCCCCACGTGGGTGTATAACCGGCGAAGATGATTGTGCCTTCCAGTACGGACAGTATCGTTTCATTCGGGCTTGCGGTCAAATCAACTCCATAATGGCGGTTGTCCGGATTGAAGTTCGTAGACATCACGCCCCGCACCGGACGGTAGAAAATCAGTCCGGCAGCTCCCTCTTCAGTAATTGCCGTCAGATTATAACGTTCTTTTTCTTCGTATTGTTTTACAAACTCTTCTTCTTCCTTCGAGCGTGCTATCAGTTCTTCCTCGCGCAAGTCGGTCAGCGAATCGATAGACTGCACCGTATCTGCCTTTACCTGTCCGCTTAAAATGTCGCGGATATTCATCACATAGCGGTTTTGGCGTTCGAGCGCAGCCTGTAGCGAATCGGCACGCAGGGCATTTGCCACTACCTGTGCACGCACTTCACTGTTCATGTAGCCGGGCAGATAGTTGCGCAAAGGCGTAAAGACGATTATGGCTGCAGCAATGCAGAATATCACCGCACACGACACCAGCAATACCGACAATCCGTTCAATTTCGAAACGTGAATCCCCACGATCTCCTCCAACGTGTTCTCGTTGACGATACTCAGCTTGTACTTGAACCGGATGTTATGCCAAAATGCCTTGCGCGTTTTTTTCATACCTTACTCCTTATTTATTTTATACCTTATATATATTAAGGTTCGATTAATCCGTCGGGCACGTTTACTTTCATTACCTTCTTCTCCCGGTCTAAACCGATGATAAACTCTTCGTGGGCAGGCAATAAAAGTTCTTCTCCGTCTTTCTCGATGGCGAACAAGACATTGAGGGTAGTATCGTCTACATTCGTTATCTCTCCCAGATAGCCGTGATGCACATCTTCTACCCGGAAACCGATAAAGAAGTTCCAGGAAGTCACGTCTTCTTGCTCGTCCATGAATTTCTTGGGGAAATACACTTCTACGTTGGTGAACCTGCGTGCCTGCTCGGCGGTATCGATGCCTTCGAATTTCATCAGTGCCACCGTATCGGAACGGAAACGGTATTCCTCCATGAAGAACGGAACCAGGATGCCGTCCATGAGCAAGATAAGGTAATCGCAATCCACACGGTCGAATATATCATCGGTAAAGGTGAAAGACACTTCTCCTTTTATGCCGTGCGGCTTGTTGATGACACCGATTTTAAAAACTTCTTCCTTTCTTATCATACGCTTTATTCAATACGGGTGATACGTGCGCCCAAAGCCGACAGGCGTTGTTCGATATATTGGTATCCGCGGTCTATCTGTTCGATGTTATGGATACGGCTGATGCCTTCCGCATCGAGTGCGGCTATCAACAGGGCGATGCCTGCGCGTATATCGGGCGATGTCATGTTGCCTCCGCGAAGCCGGAACGTACGGTCATGTCCGATAACTACCGCGCGGTGCGGGTCGCAAAGGATAATCTGGGCACCCATGTCGATAAGCTTGTCCACGAAGAACAGGCGGCTCTCGAACATCTTTTGATGAATCAGGACACTCCCTTTGGCTTGGGTGGCAACTACCAGCATGACGCTTAGCAGGTCGGGGGTCAGTCCGGGCCAAGGCGCATCGGCTATGGTCATAATCGACCCGTCGATGAACGATTCGATTTCGTAGTGTTCTTGGCAAGGTACGAAAATGTCATCGCCATGTTGTTGCAGGCGGATGCCCAACCGGCGGAAACTGTCTGGGATGATTCCCAGATTCTCGTACGATACGTTTTTAATGGTAATTTCACTTCCTGTCATTGCTGCCATACCGATAAAACTGCCTACTTCAATCATGTCTGGCAAGACACGGTGTGTACATCCTTTCAATGTCTTTACCCCTTCGATAGTCAACAAGTTCGAAGCTATGCCTTCGATATGTGCTCCCATGCGGTTCAGCATCCGGCAAAGCTGCTGAATGTATGGCTCGCAGGCAGCATTGTAGATGGTGGTTTTCCCTTCGGCAAGCACTGCTGCCATTACGATGTTGGCGGTACCTGTTACCGATGCTTCGTCAAGCAACATATAGGTGCCTTTCAATCGCTTGGCCAGAATGCGGAACGTACCCCTTTGATTATCATATTGAAAATCAGCTCCCAGTTTCTGGATTCCCAAGAAGTGTGTATCCAGCCTGCGTCGTCCGATTTTATCTCCTCCCGGCTTGGAAATGACCGCACGTCCGAAACGTGCTACAAGCGGTCCTACCAGCATCACCGAGCCACGCAAGCGCGAACACCGCGCCAGGAAATCGTCGCTTTCCAGATAATCGAAGTTGACAGCATCGGCACGGAACGCATATGTATCCGCATTCTGCTTTTTTACCTTTACCCCCATATCTCGAAGCAGCTGGATAAGGTTGTTTACGTCCAATATATTCGGAATGTTGCTGATAATCACTTCTTCATCGGTCAGCAATGTGGCGCAAATAACCTCCAGCACTTCGTTTTTCGCTCCTTGCGGGATAATTTCGCCGTGCAGTTTATGTCCTCCTTCAATTACAAATGATGCCATATAGTCTTCTGGTTTTCAATACTTCCTTTTTTGCTGGTTATTGTTTCTCTGTTGGTTGTTATTGTTCATTTGGCGTCTGCGGGGCATCGTGCGTTGTTCTACCAATTGCACATCATCAATGGTCAATTTGATTTTTTCTCCTGAAAGTTCATACAAATCATCCAGTATTTTCTGGTTTTCCATACCATCCTTGTTGTTCCAGTTCTGGTAATCTTTTTTCATGTGGTTGGCAATCATTTGCAAAAGACGCTTACGCTCTTCCCCTTCCGGATAATCGACAGCTATGCGAATCAGGTTCTGTATATAGCTGCCATAGTGCCGGTAACGGATACGATGTTGTGGGTAAGGAATGCGGTCGGGTTTGATTTCCAGGCTTTCCTTTTTTACTACCTCCACCGGATAATCGATATCTAGCTTGAAATCGGACATAATGGCAAGGTGGTCCCACAATTTATGATTGTTGTCATTTGCATCACGCAAGTAAGGAAACATGCCTCCCATGATGTTTATAATCGTATTGGCACAGCGTTGCCGCTCTTTGCGGTCTTCTATCGTCAAAGCATAGTCTACCATGTTTTGTACGCTCCGGCCATATTCCGGTAGCGGCAATCTTCGTTGTTGGGTATTATATTCCATATTTTTTAAGTTAGGGACTAGGGTTCATGTTCTAGTTGGCTCGACTCTTAATATACTTATAAGCATCGGACCGACTCATTTATAATAATTTTTTTGGCTTTGAAGCCACAAATTCCTTCAGGTAAAAAGGTTCAAAATAGGCTACATCCTTAAAATCTTCGATAGCCATTGCCTTTTCAGCCAAAGGGAACATCCATTTGGCTAACGGATAGATTTTTTCAATGAAATGTGCATTGGGGTGTGTTAGCTTTGTCCGGCACTTTTCCGCACCGTTTCCAAAGAAATATACGGGATGATCGGCAAGCAATTCTGCATATGAATGCTCGTCAATCACATCTGCTCCGGTAGGACGTACGACTCGCAACGCACGGTCATAAATAGTAGCATATACCTCCATACGACGCGCATCAATCATCGGGCAAAGCAATGCATCGTCTGGCAATTCGTGGCGAAGTAATACCGGTACACACATCACTTCCAGTGTAGGAAGTCCGATGAGAGGTACTCCACGTCCGTAACACACTCCTTTGGCCATCGACACACCTATACGGAGACCTGTGTACGAACCTGGCCCGCAGCTTACTGCTACCGCATCTAACGGTATGGCATGGCTTTCAACAAATGATAACGCCCGGTCTACATATACGCCCAAAGTCACGGCATGTGAAGGCCCGTTGAAGTCTTCTTCCGAATAAATACATGCTCCGTCCTGGCTGACGGCAACCGAACAGACCTCTGTAGAGGTCTCAATATGTAAAATGCACGACATAAATCTATTATTAAGTACGAGTGTGCAAATATACAATTATTTTTTGAGTTTGTAAGTTTTTGAGTTTGTAAGTTTTTGAGTTTGTAAGTTTTTGAGTTTGTGTCAGGGGAGTGGCAATTATGGATGTTCTTTTAGCTAAAATAAATGATATGCGAAATGAAGATATATTTAGAAGCTGTTTTGAATTTATCGTGCGATGATTTGGGATGAGTTTTTGTGGCATTTCCGCTTCTGTGATGAGGAAGATAGCGGGCTATCTGACGAAGAACAGGAGCGGAAAGGACCAAAAAATCGCCCAAAGCACACACGAAAACGGATACATCAAGCCAAGAAAAACTTTTTGGAGAAATTCAAAACAGCTTCTTAGAGCCTGTTTCAGTCAGCTTCGTGGCCTATCGCAGTTAGTTGGATTGGCTTATGAATATATCTTCGTTTTTCCGGTTGGGTTGATTGTGTCTTGCAAACTTGGGAATTCTCTCTCAGGGCTGGAAATGCCTCAAAAGCTCATTCCCAATCATCGCACGTAAATTCAAAACAGTTTCTTCTAAAAAAATGAAGAAATGTGGCAAATGTTCGGGAAATGACGGGAGATATACAGCTTTTTCTTTTATCTTTGCCCTTATTATCAAAAAGAATTATGGTTATGCATCCATTAGAGTTATTCAAATATTGTCCGAAATGCGGGTCGCCTCGTTTCGAGATTCGCAATGCAAAGGCAAAGAAGTGTGCCGATTGCGGCTTTGTGTATTATTTTAATCCCAGTGCGGCGACGGTTGCCTTTATCTTGAACCGTCGGAATGAATTGTTGGTGTGCCGGCGTGGGAAGGAGCCTGCCAAAGGGACATTGGACCTTTCGGGCGGTTTCCTTGACATGTACGAAACCGGTGAGGAGGGAGTGGCACGCGAAGTGCTCGAAGAAACCGGTTTGAAAGTGACTGAAGCGATTTATCAGTTCTCGTTGCCCAACACGTATCTGTATTCGGGTTTCTTGGTACATACACTCGACCAGTTTTTCTTGTGTCGGGTAGAAGACGATAGCCGTCTGGAAGCAAAGGACGATGTGGCGGATTCGTTTTGGATGCCTCTTGAGAAAGTCAACCCGGGCGATTTCGGACTCGACTCGGTACGGGAGGGAGTAGCTCGTTTTTTAGCCTCACATAAATCGGAAGGATATGAAGAATAGGAAAAAGAAGGTGTGGATGGCAGGAGCCTTGTGTGTGTTGCCGTGGATGGCATTTGCCCAGCAGACCGAACCGCTCACCGGGCCGTCACGCTTGTACGACGAAGCGAAGGAGTTGTTCCTTCGGCACGATTATGCCGCCGCGCGGCAGGCACTGACACATTATTTGCGGCAAGAGCCTCAGACAACTTTTGACGAAGAGGTGGCTTATATGCTGGCTTGTACTTCGTATGAACTTGGCAAACCCGACCGTATCAGTCAGTTGGAGACATACATTGCCCGTTATCCGGATTCACGCTATTTGAATCGTGTGTATGCTTTATTAGGCTCTGCCTGTTTCTTCGACGGGAATTACCGGAAAGCCATTGCTTGTTTCAAGAAGTGCGATATCCACTTGCTTGCCGATTCCGAACGTGATGAATCTTTGATGCGTTTGGGAACGGCTTGCCTGAAAGAGGGGGACTTGAAAGAAGCGGCACTCTGGTTTGCCGTATTGAAAGACGTGAGCAGCGAATATCGCACGGATGCGGTTTACCAACTTGCTTATATCGACTATGCACGGGGGCAATACGATACGGCACTGGAGGGCTTTCGTATTGCCGGAACCAGTGAGAAATATGCTCCTTATACTCCTTATTATATAGCCGACATTTATTTGCAACGGAATGATTATGGAAGGGCTGGGAAAATGGCAGATATGTACCTGGAGGCTTATCCCCGTCACGAATATGCCCGGTTGATGCAACGTGTCAAAGGGGAGGCTTGTTATGGGATGGGACGTTATGCCGAGGCTGTAAAGCCTTTGGAAATATATAGTCAGAGCCAGGAAGGGGAGTACGACAGGAAAGCCTGGTATGAACTGGGTATGAGTTATTACCAGACGGGGGTGTATTCGAAAGCGGTAGAAGCCCTTGGGAAAACAGTCGGCACTGCAGATGCACTGGCACAAAACGCCTATTTACACAGTGGGCTATCGTTCCTTCAATTGAAAGACCGGACGCGTGCCCGTATGGCTTTCGAACAAGCTTCGGCAATGACGTTCAATCGTAATGTGCAGGAACAGGCTTTGTATAATTACGCGCTTTGCATCCACGAGACTTCTTATTCGCCTTTTGCCGAGTCGGTGACGGTGTTCGAGCGGTTCTTGAACGAGTTTCCCAATTCTGTTTATACGGACAAGGTGAACGATTATCTGATAGAAGTGTATATGAACACTCGCAGCTATCAGGCAGCTTTGCAATCCATTGCCAAAATCAGTCATCCGGGTGCCCGCATTCTCGAAGCCAAGCAGAAACTGCTGTTCCGTGTCGGGACACAGGCGTTTGCCCAGGCTGCTTTCGAAAATGCCATCGAATATTTTAGCCGTTCCATTGAGTTGGGACGTTATAACCAGCAGACACTGGCAGATGCCTATTATTGGCGGGGCGAATCGAAATACCGGATGGAGAATTACGGGCAGGCTGCTGCCGATTACCGGCTTTATCTGGAATACACTCCTGACCGTACGGGTGATGAGTACGCGCTTGCTTTATACAATCTGGGCTATGTCGCTTTCAAACAGAAACAATACGAGCAGGCACTCGGATGGTTTATCCGCTGCTCGCAAGTGCAGGCAAAGGACCGCAAGGTAGCGGCTGACGTGTATAACCGGATGGGAGATTGTAATTTCCATTCCCGGCGTTTCGAAGAGGCGGAAGCTCTTTATGCGCAAGCCTTGGCGACTGACCCCAGCCTGGGTGATTATTCGCTTTTCCAGGAGGCTTTCGTGAAAGGTCTGCAACGGGACTATAGCGGGAAAGTACAAACCCTGAACCGCTTGCTGACCGACTATCCGGCTTCGACGTACATCGATGATGCCTTGTACGAGCAGGGACGGGCTTTCGTGCAGCAAGAGAGTAACGCTGCCGCCATCGAACGTTATCAGGTGTTGCTTCAACGTTTTCCCGACAGTCCTCTTTCGCGCAAAGCTGCCAACGAAATCGGATTGCTCTATTATCAGGAAGACAAGTATCCCGAAGCCATCGCCGCCTACAAGAAAGTGATAGCTGACTATCCGGGAAGCGAGGAGGCACGTTTGGCGCAACGTGACTTGAAATCGATTTATATTGATCTGAATAAGGTGGACGATTACTTGAACTTTGTGGCTACCCTTCCGGGAGGGGGGAACTTCGATGTGAACGAGCGTGATTCGCTCACCTACACTGCTGCCGAACGAGTCTATATGCGTGGCGAGACGGCTGAGGCGAAAGTCAGTTTCACCCGCTATCTCCAGTCGTTTCCACAAGGAGCATTCAGTGTCAATGCAGTGTATTATCTGGGCGTGATAGCTTATGGCGAGAAGAATTATGCCGAAGCGTCCACGTATTTGGATAAGGTACTTGATTACCCCGATAATCCTTTCTCGGGTGAGGCTATGAAACTTTCTGCCGACATTGCTTTCCAAAACAAGGATTACGGAAAGGCGCTTGGCTTGTACAAGCGGATGGCAGACCGTGTCGTTTCGCAAGAAGAACGGATGGAAGCTTTGCAACACGCGTTGGAATGTGCCCGTTTGAGTGGAGACGCAGAGGAGACTATCGGGATGGCGTCGGTGTTGCTTGCACAGAGCAAGCTGACTCCCGAATTGGCTAACGAAGCTCGCTATGCGCGTGCAAAGGCACGGTTGGGTAAAGGCGAATCCCGTGAGGCTGTGGATGACCTTGCAGAACTGGCTAAAGATACGCGTAACGTTTATGGAGCCGAAGCCAAGTATCTGCTTGCGCAGTTGTATTTTGATGCCGGTGAAACCGAAAAGGCAGAAAAAGAAGTGCTCGGATATATAGAGGTGAGTACGCCTCATACGTATTGGCTGGCCCGAAGCTTTGTGCTCTTATCAGACATTTATGTGAAGATGGGGCGTAATCTGGATGCAAAGCAGTATCTTTTATCTTTGAAACAGAACTATCAGGAGCAAGATGATATCCAGGAGATGATAGAAACCCGTTTGGCACAACTGAATAAAAAATGAGAAGTTAAGGTGATGAAATCAATGATAGCAACAATCGGGCTGAGCTGTCTGTGTATGGCGGCCAATGCCCAACAACACGCTGCTGATTCGGCACTGAATCGCACGGTAGTGGTAGAAAACCAATACAATCCCGAAGTGATGGATGCATTTAAGGTTAATGTCTTGCCCAAAGTGGAAGAGCCGGCTCTTCCCAAACAGCACATCGATTATGCCACTACGCTCCATCCTTTCTCCAACTGGAATTTTACCCCTTTGCAGGCGATGACCAGTGAAGAGAAGCAGCGTGAAGTACCACGCGGATACTTGCGTGCAAGCTATGGCTCACGCAATAATGTTGATGCACGTTTTTCGTATTTGTGGGATATTTCCCGCCGTGATTTCCTGCATGTGGATGCATCGCTTTATGGAATGAACGGTGATGTGCCTTCTGTTATAACCGAAGCAGACGACTGGAAATCACGTTTCTATCGCACGGATGCTTCGTTGGGGTACCGTCACGATTTCCGTAAGGTTTCTTTGGCATTGGGCGGTTCTTTTGCTTCGCAAGTGTTCAACTATATGCCTGTTTGGGGAATAGAGGATGTTGATTATTCGCTTTCCTCTCATCAACGCTATACGTTGGGTGAGGGGTATCTGCGTGTGGCATCAGTTGAAGGAAAACTTCCAGTGGAATTTTCGTTTCAGACAGGACTACGCAGTTTTAGTCGGGCGTACGACTCGCCATGGATGGGAAGCGGCTCGGAAAACATTTTCCATACCGAAGGTCTCGTGTCGGGCAATATCGATGAAAGGCAGCGTGTCGGCATCGGTTTTGCAATGGATAACCTGATTCACGATGTGGACCAGACCGATTATACCTTGCTTTGCATCAATCCGCATTATACGTTCGGGAGCAAACACATACAGCTTCGTGCAGGGATGCATGTAGATATGCAGTTCGGTCATGACGGCCGGCTGATGCTATCGCCCGATGTGAAATTCGACTTTCTCTTCGCCCGTTCTTATCGCTTCTACCTGCAAGCCACAGGGGGTACACGTCTGAATGATTTCCGCAGCTTGAACGAACAGTCACCCTACTGGATACAGGCTGAGCAGATGCAGACTTCTTACACGCCAGTTGATGTGCAGGCAGGTGTGCAAGGAGCACCCATGCCGGGGTTGGGATTCCGCCTCTTCGGAGGTTATCGTGTGGTGAAGGACGAGATATTCAGGGTGCCGGGTATGTTGGAGGAACCTTATCCCTATGTCTATACGTTTTTGGCACAAGATAAGGCGAAGGTAGGCTATGGTGGTGCATGGCTGGCGTACCAGTATAAGGATTGGCTGGACATTTCGGCACAGGGCACGTATTATGGATGGGACGTGAAGGAAGACAGAGAGGTATTGCTTTATCTCAAGCCGAAATTTGCCTTTGATGCTTCTGTACGTGCAAAATTGTACAAAGACTTGTGGATCAAGGCACATTACCGTTTCGAGCAACGTGCCGACATGAAGGAGATGGAAACAGCCGATGATGTGAACAGTTTGTCATTGGGGGCAGGTTATGCATTCTTCGGCAGGCTGAATGTGTTCGTTTCTCTCAATAATCTGTTGAACCGTACTTATCTTGCTGAAACGGGTTATCCCGTACAGGGCTTTTATGCCACAGCAGGATTGAGCGTGCGCTTCTGATTGGGTTGCGTTATCAATCCAGACAGCTTCCTTTTATGGTTTCCATCTCAAAACCGTACGTTCTTGATATGGAAACCGTATGTTTTCGATATGGAAACCGTACGGTTTCCATATGGAGAACGTAAAAGGAAGACAGCTTGAAACAGAAACTGAACCTTTCAATCATACATTGATTCGTATCTGCCAAACAAAATTATCGGAGAAATTAAGACACTGTTTTGAATTTATCGTGCGATGATTTGGAATGAGTAAAGACGCAAAATCTTGCGTCTTTACTATGAGGAAGATAGCCGGGCTATCTGACGAAGAAGAGAAGCGGAAAGGGTCCAAAAATCGCTCAAAGCATACACGCAAACGAATACGTCAAGACGAGAAAAACTTTTTTGAGAAATTCAAAACAGTTTCTTAGAGTTCCGTTACAGGTTTGCATCGGTCTTTGTGAGGTTTCAGATACATGTTTCTGCTTGCTGAACACTAAAAATGAAGAATTTTTTCAAGAAACCCACCTTATTATATCGTTTTACTTCAGGTTTTTTCATACATTTGTCCCGAAAACTTTAATAGGAATACGGAATGATGCAAAATAATCTGGTTATAGTGGAGTCTCCGGCAAAAGCTAAGACGATTGAGAAATTCCTGGGAAACGGCTATAAAGTGCTTTCCAGTTACGGCCATATCCGTGACTTGAAGGAAAAGTCGTTCAGCGTTGATGTGAAAAATCATTTCGCCCCGATATACGAGGTGCCGGCAGACAAGGTGAAACTGGTCAATGACCTGAAGAAAGAAGCTAAAAAGGCGGACATGGTGTGGCTGGCTTCCGATGAAGACCGCGAAGGAGAAGCCATATCGTGGCATCTGTATGAAGTGCTGCAATTGCAGCCGGAGCACACGAAACGGATTGTATTCCATGAAATTACTAAAACTGCCATATTGAAGGCTATCGAACATCCACGCCACATCGATATCAATCTGGTAAATGCCCAGCAGGCACGCCGGGTGCTCGATCGTATTGTGGGGTTCGAGTTGTCGCCCATTTTATGGAAGAAAATTAAGCCATCGCTTTCTGCAGGTCGTGTGCAGTCGGTGGCTGTTCGTCTCATCGTGGAGCGCGAACGTGAAGTGCAGGCCTTTGTGAGTGAGGCGTCCTATAAGGTTACGGCAATTTTTACCAATGCCGGAGGGACAGAAATCCGTGCAGAACTGGGGCGGCGGTTTAAGACCGAAGCCGAAGCACAGGTTTTTCTCCAGTCGTGTGGGCAGGCTGTGTTTGCTATCGAAGACATTACCACCCGTCCGATGAAGAAATCGCCGGCACCTCCGTTTACCACTTCTACTCTCCAGCAGGAAGCGGCACGTAAGCTGGGGTATACGGTAGCACAGACGATGATGCTTGCCCAGCGGTTGTACGAAAACGGGTTGATAACCTATATGCGTACCGACTCGGTCAACCTGTCGGACCTGGCGTTGAGCACCAGTCAAGAAGCCATCGTATCCCGGATGGGTGAGAAGTACGTGCATATCCGCCATTTTACGACTAAGACTAAAGGTGCACAAGAAGCACATGAAGCCATCCGCCCCACCTATATGTCGAATGAGACTATAGAAGGTACGGCTCAGGAACGCCGCTTGTATGAATTGATATGGAAACGTACGTTAGCTTCGCAGATGGCGGATGCCGAGTTGGAAAAAACTACTGCCACTATCTCTATCAGCGGGCACGAAGATAAATTCATAGCAGTGGGTGAAGTGTTGACATTCGACGGATTCTTACGGGTATATAAAGAGTCGTACGATGATGAGGTGGAGCCGGAAGGTGAGATGCGTCTGCCTTCTACTCTTGAAGTGGGGCAGTCGCTTGAATACAAGGAAATTACCGCTACCGAACGTTTCACGCAGGCTCCTTTCCGTTACACTGAGGCTAGTTTGGTGCGTAAACTTGAAGAACTGGGCATTGGCCGTCCTTCCACATATGCACCTACCATATCCACCATTCAGCAGCGTGGGTATGTAGAGAAAGGCAATCGTGAGGGTACAGAGCGTCAGTATAAGATTCTTTCGTTGCAAGGTGGAAAAATGTCAGAAAGCACTAAGGTGGAATTGACCGGAAGCGAGAAGGCGAAACTTTTGCCTACGGATGTCGGCATCGTAGTGAATGATTTCTTGAAAGAATACTTTCCTCAGATCATGGACTACAATTTCACGGCAAATGTCGAAAAACAGTTCGATGAGATAGCCGAGGGAGAAAAAAAATGGACAGATGTGATGGAACTTTTTTACGAAGATTTCCATCCGCTGGTAGAGAAGACAATGTCGAGCAAGTCAGAACACAAGGTAGGCGAACGCATCTTGGGAACTGATCCCACAAGTGGCAAACAGGTTTCGGTAAAAATCGGACGTTACGGTCCTGTGGTGCAGATAGGTTCTGCCGATGATACAGAAAAGCCGCGTTTTGCTCAGTTGCAGAAAGAATATTCGCTGGAGACTATCACGTTGGAGGAAGCGCTTGGCTTGTTCCGCCTTCCGCGTGTGCTGGGTGAATCGGATGGTAAGGAAGTCTCGGTCGGTGTAGGACGTTTCGGTCCTTATGTACGTTACGACAAATTGTTCGTATCCATTCCGAAAACTATGGATCCGCTTACTATTACGCTTGCAGAAGCCGAAGAGCTGATACACGAAAAACAGAATGCTGCCGCCAAGCGTGTTATCAAGACGTTCGAGGAGAATCCAGACTTGCAGATTATGAACGGGAAATACGGTCCTTACATTTCTTATGAGAAGAAAAATTACAAGATTCCCGAGAATATTGAGGCGGCAGACCTGACGCTTAATGCTTGTTTCAAGGTAATAGAACTGCAGAAGGAGAAGGCCGAAACCCGTAAAATTCGTAGTACCTCTAGACGGAAGGAATGAAACGGATTTATCTGATAGGTTATATGGGCTCAGGCAAAACAACGTTGGGAAAAGCCTTTGCCTGTGCTGCCGGTATGCAGTTTATTGATCTTGACTGGTACATCGAAGAGCGGATGCACCGTACGATACGCGAACTGTTTGCCGAACGGGGAGAAAGTGGTTTTCGCGAAGTGGAGCGCAATATGCTATACGAGGTAGGTGAATTTGAGAATGTGGTGATAGCTGCCGGAGGAGGAACTCCGTGTTTTTTCGATAATATTGCGTACATGAATCGCACGGGCGATACTGTGTTTCTGAATGCTTCACCCGAAGCTTTGTTTCGTCGGCTGAAAGTAGCAAAAGCCAAACGTCCCTTATTGGCGGATAAGACCGATGAGGAACTGATGGGCTTCATCAAAGACGGACTGGCAGGGCGTATGGTGTTTTACAGTCAGGCAAAATATCATTTCGATTCTAGCCTGCTGGAAGACCGGAGGCAGATAGGCGAATCCGTAGAGCGGTTGAGGACAATGTTGGAAGAAAAGAGTTGACCAGGTTTTTTTATAGTTCTGCTATTGGTTCTGGTACTTAGTCCCAGGTCAACTGCAAAATAATTATAAACGAAGATTTTTATGTTGTGAAATGAGAAAATGGCGTATTGAAGATTCAGAAGAACTCTACAACATTACGGGGTGGGGTGTTTCCTATTTTAGGATTAATGACAAAGGTCACGTAGAAGTGACTCCCAGAAAAGATGGTGTTGCAGTCGACTTGAAAGAATTGGTGGATGAATTGCAGCTCCGGGACGTCACAGCACCGATGCTGGTGCGTTTCCCTGATATTTTGGATAACCGTATCGAAAAAATTTCGAATTGTTTCCGACAGGCAGCGGAGGAATATGGCTACAATGCACAGAACTTCATCATTTATCCCATTAAGGTGAACCAGATGCGTCCCGTGGTAGAAGAAATCATCAGCCACGGCAAGAAGTTCAATTTGGGACTGGAAGCAGGTTCGAAACCCGAACTGCATGCCGTGATAGCCATCAATACTGACTCCGATTCGCTGATTATTTGTAACGGATACAAAGACGAGAGTTACATCGAACTGGCTTTGCTGGCACAGAAGATGGGAAAGCGCATTTTCCTGGTAGTGGAGAAACTGAACGAGCTTCGCCTCATAGCCAAAATGGCAAAGCAACTCAATGTACGTCCCAATATCGGTATACGTATCAAGCTGGCTTCTTCTGGAAGTGGAAAATGGGAAGAAAGTGGGGGAGATGCCAGCAAGTTCGGGCTGACTTCCAGTGAACTGCTTGAGGCACTCGATTTTATCGAAGAAAAGAAAATGCAAGATTGCCTGAAGCTGATTCATTTCCATATCGGAAGTCAAGTGACTAAGATACGTCGTATCAAGACTGCATTGCGTGAGGCTTCGCAGTTTTATGTACAGCTCTACCGGATGGGATTCCCCGTAGAGTTTGTCGACATTGGAGGCGGTTTGGGTGTGGACTACGATGGTACACGCTCGTCGAATAGTGAAAGCAGCGTGAATTATTCCATTCAGGAGTATGTGAATGATTCCATATCTATTATGGTGGATGCGAGTAACAAGAATGGTATTCCGCATCCTAACATCATTACTGAAAGCGGACGCTCGCTCACGGCACATCATTCGGTGTTGATATTCGAGGTGCTTGAAACGGCTTCGCTTCCTTCGATGGACGAAGAATTTGAGGTAAGCCCAGACGATCACGAACTGGTGCACGAACTGTATGATATTTGGGATAACCTGAACCAAAGCCGGATGTTGGAAGCGTGGCATGATGCACAACAAATCCGTGAAGAGAGCCTCGACTTGTTCAGCCATGGTATTGTAGATTTGAAGACACGTGCTCAGATTGAGCGGATGTATTGGTCGGTGACCCGTGAAATCAATCAGATTGCTTCGGGGCTGAAGCATGCACCCGATGAGTTTCGTAACCTCGATAAGTTACTTGCCGACAAGTATTTCTGTAACTTCTCACTGTTTCAGTCACTTCCTGATTCATGGGCTATCGATCAGATATTTCCCATTATGCCGATTCAGCGCCTCGACGAACGTCCCGATCGTACGGCAACCTTGCAGGATATTACATGCGATTCCGATGGGAAGATTGCTAATTTCGTAACATCACGTAATGTGTCTCATGACTTGCCGGTGCATACCATCAAGGCTAAAGAGTCATATTATATCGGTGTGTTCCTGGTGGGGGCTTATCAGGAAATTCTAGGAGATATGCATAACCTCTTCGGCGATACGAACGCCGTTCATGTCAGTGTGAGCGAAAAAGGCTATACCATTGATCAGGTCATTGATGGCGAGACCGTGGCGGAAGTGCTCGACTATGTGCAATACAATCCGAAGAAGCTGGTGCGTACCCTTGAAACATGGGTTACGAAATCGGTAAAAGAAGGAAAGATTTCGCTGGAAGAAGGCAAAGAATTTCTGGCAAATTACCGTTCGGGACTGTATGGCTATACATATTTGGAATAAAATAGATAACAAGACGGCAGATTGACAAGGTCCTGGTTGTTTTCGGGAAATCCTTGTCGTCTCAACTGATACTTCGTCAAATAGAAAATATATGCAAGAAAAACTGACAATTATAAAGGTAGGTGGGAAAATCGTGGAGGAAGCCGATACACTCAATCAGCTGTTAGACGATTTTTCCGTACTGACCGGTTATAAGCTGCTGGTGCATGGAGGCGGACGTTCTGCTACGCATATGGCTTCCCGGTTGGGCATTGAAAGCACTATGGTAAACGGGCGTCGCGTAACGGATGCCGAAACTCTCAAGGTAGTCACAATGGTTTATGGGGGGCTGGTCAATAAGAACATAGTGGCAGGTCTTCAGGCAAAAGGTGTTAATGCTATTGGTTTGACCGGTGCTGATATGGATGTCATCCGTTCGGTAAAGCGTCCGGTAAAGGACATCGACTACGGGTTTGTAGGTGATGTTGAACGGGTGGATGCCGAAGCATTGGCAACACTCATCCGCCGGGGAGTGATACCGGTGATGGCTCCACTTACTCACGACGGGAAAGGGCATATCCTCAACACAAATGCTGATACGATAGCCGGTGAGACGGCAAAAGCCTTGGCTCAGATATTTGATGTGACGTTGGTCTACTGTTTTGAGAAAAAAGGTGTGCTGAGTGATGAGAATGATGATGATAGTGTCATACCTGTGCTTACCCCTAATTTATTCCGGGAATATGTGGGTAAAGGCATTATCAAGGAAGGAATGATTCCTAAGTTGGAAAATGCATTTTCTGCCCTTGAAGCTGGTGTAGGACAAGTGATAATTACCTCGGCATCAGCCATCGGAAAGGATATCGGTACAGTGATAAAAAAATAATTTCAAAAAAAAACGGCGGGTGAGTGTAACTTTTCAGTCACTCACCCGTCATTATTATAGAAAGCAATGCATACAATCAGTTTTCGAGAAGATATCCTGCCGCTGAAAGACAAGCTTTTCAGATTGGCACTGCGCATCACTTTCGATCGCGCGGAGGCGGAAGATATTGTTCAGGATACACTGATTAGGGTATGGAACAAGCGTGACGAATGGCAGCAGATGGACTCGATAGAGGCGTATTGCCTTACTATAGCCCGTAATCTTGCCATTGACCGAAGCCAGAAAATGGAATCGCAAAACCTGGAATTGACTCCGGAAACGCAGGAAATGCCCGATGCAAAGATGCCCGACCAGTTGATGGAACAAAATGAACAGTTGTCCATTATACATCGGCTGATAAACGAATTACCAGAAAAACAGCGTTCTATCCTTCAGCTCCGCGATATAGAAGGCAAAAACTATAAGGAGATAGCGGTTATATTGGGACTGACGGAAGAACAGGTGAAGGTCAATCTGTTTAGGGCAAGGCAACGGATAAGATTAAAGTATAACGAGATAAACGACTATGGACTATAAGTACATCGAACAGTTATTGGAGAAATATTGGAATTGTGAGGCTTCGCTCGAAGAGGAACAAATCCTGCGTTGCTTCTTCCGTCAAGAAGAAGTGCCGGCACACTTGTCGCGCTACCGGTCCTTGTTCGCTTATCAGGATGCCGGGAAGATGCTTAAGCTGAGTGACGATTTTGATGAACGCCTGTTGGCGGAAATCGAACGTCCGGTAGTGAAAGCAAAGCGGCTCACGTTGCAGATGAGGCTGATGCCCTTATTCAAGGCTGCGGTTATCATGGGTTTCCTTTTCACGATAGGAGGGGTGGTAAAACATTCTATGAATACCGGAAAATCGGAAGTGGTTTATGTTTACGACCAGTTTGAACGGGAGCGGCAAGACCCTCAGGTGGCGTATAAGCCCGACTCGGTGAATGCATCAGTCAAGGACACTCCCCAAAAGAATGTGAACAAACAATGAGGTATGACATTTTCATTTGCTTTTAAATATATATTAGTTAGTGCTTATTAGAAAAATCATTGATGAGGCTGTGAAGTTTCAATTCTCTCAAATTAAATTACTAACTCAATAACGGAAAGGATTACCGCGTGAGCGGTAATCCTTTTTTTTAAGAAACTGTTTTTGTAGTATGGTGAAAAATCCGTTGTCGCTTGTTAACGGTTTTTATACATTTCATCATAATACATCTGATAATCCCCGCTTGTTACGTTGTCCATCCACGCCTGATTATCCAGATACCAGCGGACGGTCTTTTCGATGCCTTCCTCAAACTGCAGGCTCGGTTCCCAGCCCAGTTCACGTTGGAGTTTTCTTGAATCGATGGCGTAGCGCATGTCATGACCCTTGCGGTCGGTCACGTAGGTGATGAGGTCCATGTCTTCACCTTCCTTACGTCCCAACAGCCGGTCTACGGTTTTTATCACCACCTTAATGATATCAATGTTCTTCCATTCGTTGAAGCCGCCGATGTTGTATGTATCGGCTATTTTGCCTTTATGGAAAATCAAGTCGATGGCTCTTGCGTGGTCCTCTACATACAGCCAGTCGCGCACATTCTCACCCTTGCCATATACGGGTAACGGTTTGCGGTGGCGGATGTTATTGATAAATAAAGGTATGAGTTTTTCAGGGAACTGGTACGGACCGTAATTGTTCGAACAATTGGTCACGATGGTCGGCATTCCGTAAGTGTCGTGGAAAGCACGGACAAAATGGTCTGAACTTGCCTTCGATGCCGAGTAAGGAGAGTGCGGGTTATACTTGGTCTCTTCGGTGAAGAACTCTGTTCCGTAGGCGTGGTGGTGCTCCGAACTTGCCTTCGTCGTGAACGGAGATTCAATGCCTTCTGGATTGGTCAGCTCCAGTGCGCCGTAAACTTCGTCCGTAGAGATGTGGTAGAAACGTTTGCCTTCATATCCTTCGGGCAGGCTTTCCCAGTATTCTTTGGCGGCTTGAAGCAATGTCAATGTGCCTATAACGTTTGTACGGGCGAAGGTGAACGGGTCTTTAATGCTCCGGTCAACGTGGCTTTCTGCCGCAAGATGTATGATTCCATCAATGTTGTACTTCTCCATCAACTCCTTCACTGTTTCATAATCGCAGATGTCCGCCTTTACGAATACATAGTTTCCCTTGTCCTCCACATCCTTCAGGTTGGCAAGATTGCCGGCATACGTCAGCTTGTCGAGGTTGATGATGCGGTATTCAGGGTATTTGTTAACGAACAGGCGTACCACATGGCTTCCGATAAAGCCTGCACCACCTGTTATGATGATATTTCTCTTGAATTCCATATCTTTATGTTTGTTTGTTTGGTTATTACTGTTGTATTGCTCCCATGTTCTTCATGCATATTTTCAGGGAGTCTGTCCAGTAAGGTATCTTCAGTCCGAAAGTTTCTTTTATTTTTGTCTTGTCAAGTACCGAGTAAGCGGGACGCTTCACGGGGCTGGGGAATTCATCGCTATGGCAAGGCTCAATGTCGCAGGCAGTGTTTCCTGCCAGTTCGGCAATTTGTTTTGTGAAGTCGAACCATGAGCATACTCCCTCGTTGCTGAAATGGTATATGCCACATTTGGAATAACCTTCCTTCGGATTTTCCTTTTCATAGTCGGCAAGCACAGCTTTGATTGCTACGGCAAGGTCGTATGCGTAGGTAGGTGTTCCAGCCTGGTCGAATACCACGTTCAGTTTCGGCTTGGTAGCTGTAAGGTTGAGCATTGTCTTGACAAAATTGCGGCCGAATTCCGAATAAAGCCAGGCTGTCCGGATGATGACGTAATCGCAGCCCATGGCTTCGATATTCTTCTCGCCTTCAAGTTTTGTTTTGCCGTAAACACCTGTAGGTGTTCCTTTTTGCTCTTCTCTGCATGGTGTGTTGTAAGGGTCTCCGCCGAAAACATAATCTGTTGAAATTTGCACGAGCATTCCTCCCGCTTCCTTCATTGCTTCGGCTAGGATTCTCGGAGCTTCGGCATTCAGTTTCCTGCAAAGAGTTTCGTCACTCTCCGCTTTGTCAACGTTAGTATAAGCGGCACAATTAACGATGCACTGTATGTTTTTTTCCTTTACCATACGTTTTACGGCATCTGTATCGGTTATGTCAAGTATTGTTGTTTCCACATCTTCAACTTCTACAACGTCGGTAAACGTGTAGCAGTCGTCTGTATCTTTGCTTATTATGCGCATCTCGTTGCCAAGCTGGCCGTTTGCGCCGGTTACAAGTATATTCATTGTTTCTTTTGTTAATAGACAAAGTATCAGCTGACCGGTTGGCAAAGTTTACTTCTGTTTTTCGTCAGGTAGCCTGCTGTAAAACATCTCAAATCAGCACACGATAAATTCGAAGCAGTTTCTAATAACGTATATCCAAACACTTTGTCAACTGGTCAACTGGTTATCTAAAAGTTAAATGGTGAATCAAAGTCTTTCAATAACGGATGTTTCGTATCCTTCTCGCTGAGTATGGCTTGTGCGGTCGGGATGCGCCAGTCTATTCCAAGGCTTCCGTCAAGAATACTTATGCCACCATCCGCTTCGGGATGGTAGAACTCATCGCATTTATACTGAAATATTGCAGTTTCGCTCAATACCGCAAAACCATGTGCAAACCCTTTCGGGATGAAGAACTGCCTGTGGTTGTCCTCGGTCAGTTCAACGGCAACGTGCTTCCCGTACGTGGGCGAGCCTTTGCGTATATCTACGGCAACGTCCAGTACTTTTCCTTTCACACATCTCACCAGTTTTGCCTGTGTGTATGGCGGACGCTGAAAGTGCAGCCCCCTCATTACGCCATACGAAGACATGCTTTCGTTGTCCTGTACAAATTCCACGTGTCCGACTTTTTCTTCAAACTCCCTTTTCGAAAAGCTCTCGAAGAAATATCCCCGTGCGTCTTTGAAGATGCGCGGCTCTATGATTACTACGCCTTCTATATCTGTCTTTATAACTTCCATGATTTTATATATTGTCGGTTGACTGATTTTCAGATGCCAGATATCAGGAACAATGTTTGAAATGCTTTACTGTCTAAAACCTGGCCAATCAGTTTCTTGATTTACAGCTATTCCAGGTTCTCCCTTCCGGTTCTTGCTACCTCTTCAATTACTTTCAGCAGGTACTGTCCGTAAGGGTTCTTCAGCATCGGCTGTGCTTCTTCCCGCAGTTTGTCTGCCGTAATCCATCCTTTGCGGTAAGCGATGCCTTCCAGGCAGGCTACCTTTAATCCTTGGCGTTTTTCTATCACTTCAATGTATGTAGAAGCTTCAGCCAGAGAGTCGTGTGTACCCGTATCCAGCCAGGCAAAACCACGTCCCAACGTCTGTACCTTCAGTTCTCCGTCCGACAGGAAACGCTGGTTTACCGAAGTGATTTCCAGTTCGCCGCGTGCCGAAGGCTTGATGTTCTTGGCTATCTCCACCACCTTGTTCGGGTAGAAATACAGTCCAGTCACTGCATAATTCGATTTCGGATGTTCCGGTTTCTCTTCAATGCTCAGGCAGTTCCCGTTCCTGTCGAACTCCGCTACTCCGTAACGTTCCGGGTCGTTCACCCAGTAACCGAATACCGTAGCTTTCTTTTCTTCTTCCGCCGTGCGCACCGCCTCTTTCAGCAAGGCACTGAATCCGTTGCCATGGAAAATGTTGTCTCCCAGTACCAGGCAGGCACAGTCATTGCCGATAAACTGTTCACCAATAATGAACGCCTGCGCCAGTCCATCGGGTGAAGGCTGTTCGGCATATTCAAAGCGTACTCCGAAATTGCTGCCGTCACCCAGCAGACGTTTGAACGAAGGCAGGTCATACGGTGTCGAGATAATCAGAATCTCTCTAATACCCGCCAGCATCAGTGTTGATACCGGGTAATAGATCATCGGCTTGTCAAAGATGGGGAGCAACTGCTTGCTCACTCCCTTGGTGATAGGGTACAACCGTGTACCGCTACCGCCGGCTAGAACAATTCCTTTCATAAATCAGCATATATTAAAATGTTTAATATTTCGCATACTTAGAAGCTGTTTTGAATTTCTCCAAAAAGTTTTTCTTGGCTTGATGTATCCGTTTTCGTGTGTGCTTTGGGCGATTTTTTGGTCCTTTTCGCTCCTGTTCTTCGTCAGATAGCCCGCTATCTTCCTCATCACAGAAGCGGAAATGCCTCAAAAACTCATCCCAAATCATCGCACGATAAATTCAAAACAGCTTCTTAACCAACTCTCCTGTTAACCTGTTCTTATCGTCTGTCAGTTTCACACAATATCCTTTAGGCAACTGCAACGGCACATGATTGCTTTTTTCATACATCGAGCAATAATGCTGATACGTGTTTGTATCGCATCCGGCAAATAGTTTTTTGAAATAGTGCAACGTGGTAAACTGTTCTCCGCAAACCAACAAATAAAGACGATAAGGAAGATTACTTTTGCCTTCCTGCAAAAGCACAAAGAAAATGAATTGACAGAGAGAGGTGTATCTTCTTTTCATTGTTTTGCGATTAGTTCACGAAACAAAGATACACAATTAACGCTTTTGTCCAAGCAGCCAGTAAAAATATTTTTCGTGTTTGTCTTTTTGAGCTTAGTTTAACCGTGGAATACATGTGTCTTCCGATAATGGCAGTACGGATACCGGGAAGAAGACAATCGGGGATATGTTGTTATCGTACAAAAAAAACGGGTAAACCCATTGAATGGTTACCCGTTTTTATAAGCACTTTTACTTTCAATTCATTTTTCATCAGAACCGGAAACGGTCGCTTTGTCCATAGATGGCATTTGCACTCCATTCCAGATTCTTCTTGATTTCTTTCAACAAACTTTTTACCCTTTTCATAATGTTATCCTTTCTGTTTAGTTAATCTGTTTTATGTTGTGATCTATGTTTTACAACACAAATGTAATGCCTTCTGTTCAAAAGAAGCGCGGATAGTGGGATGAAAATAGGGTAAAATGTCTATTTCTTGACTTGCGTCAAAAAATAAATGTGCCTTTTGTTGCCGGATTGAAACAAACTGTCAACTTGGCAGGTAATGCCGGAATAACTGGCATGCCTGTTATTCGTTTATAAGCAAAGACGAATCGCCATAACTTAGAAATCGGAAATCGTGTGACAGGGCATAATCATAAATGCGGTGCCAATCGCCTTTCACGAATGCCGAGACCAAGAGCAGCAATGTGCTTTGGGGCTGGTGGAAGTTGGTTACCATACGTTTCACTATTTTATATTCGTAGCCCGGAGCGATGATAATCTGGGTGCTGGTGTGAAGTGCCTCCAGTCCGTGCCGGTCCATATAGTCGAGGATGCATTGCAATGCTTCTACCGGAGTAAGGGTAGGATGCGTTTCGTAAGGTTGCCATTGTTTTACATGCAAGTCGGCATCATTTGCGTCCGGATGCTGGTGGAGGGTTACACCTATATAATATAGACTCTCCAGTGTACGTACCGATGTGGTACCTACGGCTATGGCTTTCCCTTGGTGTGCAATGAGCTGTCCGATGGTGTGCCTTGATACCGAAATATATTCGGTATGCATTTCGTGTCCCGATATTTCTTCGCTTTTTACAGGCTTGAAGGTACCGGCTCCCACATGAAGCGTCACTTCTTCGAGGTCGACTCCTTTGGCTTTCAGGTCATCCAGTACCCGTTGGGTGAAATGTAGTCCTGCCGTAGGTGCAGCTACCGAACCTTTTACCTTTGAATATACCGTCTGATAGGTCACTTTGTCGCTTTCCTGGGTTTCCCTATTTAAATAAGGAGGAATGGGCAGTTCGCCGAATACTTCCAGAATGTCGGCAAATGTCACGTTTGGATTATTCCACTTAAAGTCTATCCAATGGCTGGTGCCCCGTGCTTCGCCGCGTGAAGCAGTCAGGATGACGGTTTGTCCTTTTACCGTCATCTGCCGCGACAAGACACCTTCTTTCCATTTCTTCAGGTTGCCTATCATGCAGAGCCATGCTACGTGTCCGGTTTGCTGGAAGTTCAGTGCATAGTCGTTAGGCTGGATGGGTTCCAGGCAAAATATTTCTATCAAGGCACCGGTCTCTTTCCGGAAGTGCAGCCGTGCCTGAATGACTTTGGTATTGTTGAATACCATCAGCATGCCCGGTTCGATGTAGTCGGGTAAGGAGGTGAATCGGGTTTCATTGATATTCCCGTTGCGGTACACCAGCAGTTTCGATTGGTCGCGCACCGGAAGCGGAAACTTAGCGATGCGTTCTTCGGGGAGCGGATAGTTGTAGTCGCTGATGTGGATGTGTTTGGTATCTTCCATTATTATGTTATATCTTTGTAATTGGAAATTGTGTGCAAAGGTAATTATTCTCATCTGCATACGCAAGTATTCTTGCCGGCGGCTGGATATATCTGCGCACGGAAGGTGGTATATTTGCTTCTGTATCGGGGCGCAAAGGAGGAGAAATCTTCTTTTTGGGAGGATTATTTTAAGAATGATAAAAATCCACGTTCGGAAAATATCGTATCTGTTCGGTTTTTTTGTATGTTTGTTTCACGAAAAAAGTGTTGCAGGACGTTGCAGTCCGAAGGCAGCCGCGTGGATAAGTGGACGCATCCGGGCATATGCGGTACGCCCCTGTATGGGATGTTTGTGGATATTCAATTAAAAAATAGAGATGCTTATGAGAAAATTATTGGTAGCAGTAGGAATTTTGTTGCTTGCCGGTTGTGCGCAGCAAAAGACCCAGGAAGGATTTCCTGTTTTTCAGAACATGGGTAATCCGTTGATAACGGATAAGTTTACGGCAGACCCTGCTCCGATGGTGTATAACGATACTCTTTTCCTGTATGTAGGGCATGATGAGTATTATGAAGGGCAGGATACCGCTTCGGGTGGAAAGGAATTTAACATCACAGAGTGGCTGTGCTATTCTACGACGGATATGCAGACATGGACCGATTATGGTTCGGTATTGAAACCTACCGATTTCAGTTGGGCGGTAGGTGAGGCATGGGCTTCTCAGGTGATAGAAAAAAATGGTAAATTCTATTATTATACCACCGTGCAGGGAGGAGAGCCTTATGTAGGAAAGGCAATAGGGGTAGCCGTAGGTGATTCGCCTACCGGTCCTTTCAAAGATGCTATCGGCAAACCTCTGGTATGTGATACCATGACTTCCAATGGGGCACGCGGCTGGTGGAATGATATCGACCCTACTGTTTTGATTGACGGAGAGGGGCAGGCATGGATGTGCTGGGGAAACGGCACATGTTTCCTTGCCAGGCTGAAACCGAATATGACAGAGCTTGACGGTGAGATTCAAGTGGTAGATTTGCCGAAATATGTGGAAGGACCGTGGTTGCATAAGCATGGAGACCTCTATTATCTTACTTATGCTTCGATGGGGGTTGACAGGGAAGTCGTTTCGTATGCTACTGCACCTTCGGTTGCCGGTCCGTGGACTTATCAGGGGGAAGTGACCGGAATGGCGGAAAACAGTTTTACCATTCATCCGGGAATCGTTGAGTTTAAAGGGAAATGGTATCTGTTCTATCACAATGCCACGCTTACGCTGGGAGGACATGAGGGTGCCATAGGGCGTAGAAGTGTGTGTGTAGAAGAGTTGTTCTACAATTCGGACGGCACCATAAGAGTGGTGGAACAGACTAAAAAAGGAGTAAGCAACCTTTCTAAATGATTGGAAGATATGAATATGAAGAAATTATCGATTATGCTGGCATGCATTGGGGCATGGTCGGCAGTAACAGCTCAAACTTTGCCGGAAGGTACACCGGCACAAACGAATATCCCTGAAGCGGACTATCCGTGTGTAGATGCCTCATCAAGGGCTACTTTCCGTCTGGATGCTCCTGAAGCCCGAAATGTCCAGGTGGATATCTGTGGGAAAAAATGGCCGATGACGAAAAATCCGGATGGAGTGTGGAGTGTGACCACAGACCCGCTGGTAGTAGGTTTCCACTATTATTTCTTGTTGGTTGACGGAGTAGCCGTCAATGACCCGGCAAGTGAGACTTTTTTCGGGTGTGGCAAGATGGCAAGCGGCATCGAAATCCCCGAATCGCCCGAGGCAGCTGCTTATTATACGTATGACCAGTCTGTCCCTCATGGGCAGGTACGCGAATGCCATTATTATTCTTCCGTCGAACAGAAAGAGCGCAGATGCTTTGTCTATACTCCGGCAAATTATGAGACAGATGCTTCCCGCCGTTATCCGGTATTGTACCTGCAGCATGGAATGGGCGAGGACGAACGTGGCTGGAGCCAGCAGGGGAAAATGGCTGATATCCTCGATAATCAGATAGCTGCTGGAAAATGTGTGCCGATGATAGTGGTAATGGATTATGGAAATTGTGGTTATATACATGGAGCCAGACCAGGAGAGTCGCGTGAAGAATTCGGGGCATCATTCACTCCGATTTTGCTGGAAGATATTATTCCTTACATCGACAAGACTTTCCGTACATTGACCGACCGTGATAACCGTGCCATGGCGGGCTTGTCGTGGGGAGGACACCAGACTTTCCAGACCACTTTGGCACATTTGGACAAGTTTGCTTATATCGGGGCTTTCAGCGGTGCCATTTTTTTGCCTCCAGAAGCAGATATGCGTAAGGTATATAATGGAGTGTTTGCCGATGCCGATGCTTTCAACCGCAAGGTACATACATTGTTCATCGGGATGGGTTCGGAAGAAAATATGGGCAGCAGGGAGCTGAGTGAGAAACTGAGTGCCATAGGTATAAAAAATACGTATTATGAATCTCCCGGAACGCATCACGAATGGTTAACATGGCGCAGATGCCTGAATGAATTTTTGCCTTTAATCTTTAAGTCTGACAAATGATGAAAACTTTACTTGTATCTTTGTTGCTGGCAGTTGCAATGACCTTATCTGCCCAAGACAGGAGCGTCTCAGGGGGCGAACGTTCAGTGTTGAGTGTACGTGCCTCTCAGTATCCTCGTATCTCAGCCGACCATCGTGCTTCTTTTAAAGTCAAGGCACCGCATGCAAAGAGTGTGCAGATAGATTTAGGAAAGAAATATGATATGGTGCGGGACGAAAACGGGGAGTGGACCTGTACAACAGAACCTTTAGGTCCGGGTTTCCATTATTATTTTCTGGTAATTGATGGAGTGCCGGTGGCAGACCCTGCAAGCGAGTCTTTCTATGGATGTAGTATGATGACCAGCGGTATAGAGATTCCTTATCCTGAAGGTGACACTCGTTTTTCTTTAGCAGATGTACCTCATGGCGAGATTCGGATGAAGCGGTATTTCTCGAAAACGGCAAATGCATGGCGAAGGATGTTTGTTTATACACCTCCTTGCTATGAAAAGTCTTCTGTATCCTATCCGGTGCTTTATTTGCAACATGGCGGAGGAGAGGATGAACGTGGCTGGTCGCAACAGGGATTGACGGATATTATTCTGGATAATCTGATAGCCAGAGGCGAGGCTGTTCCGATGATTATCGTTATGCTGGACGGTAATACCAAAGATTTTAATTCGGAACTGTTCAACGACTGCATTCCGTTTGTGGAAAAAACGTACCGGGTAAAGGCTGACAAAGATAGCCGGGCGTTGGCAGGTTTGTCAATGGGAGGTATCCAGACTTTGAATGCATGCATTACACATCCGGAGTGTTTTTCTTATATAGGCGTATTCAGTTCTGGCTGGTGGGTACAGTCGCGCCACGGTATGCCGGCACATGAAACCGAAAAATATTATGAGAAATTGAAAGCACATAAGGATGAGTTTAACAAGGGCTTTAAGCAGTTCTGGTTTTCGATGGGCGGAAAAGAAGACATTGCTTATCAGAATTGTCAGGCTATGTTGAAGCGTTTCGATGAGATAGGCATTCGATATACATATTTCGAAACGCCGGGTGGGCATACATGGCCGGTTTGGCGTGAAAGTCTTTATCGCTTTGCACCATTGTTGTTTAAGTGATACTAAGAAGCTGTTTTGAATTTCTCCAAAAAGTTTTTCTTGGCTTGATGTAT
>OIWN01000468.1_pt1 | contig 37202 bp, 32 predicted proteins | sample 1587591 | NCBI WGS metagenome assembly OIWN01 (sample SAMEA3888901, study PRJEB22519) | human gut metagenome | biome: human gut; feature: human-associated habitat; material: faeces | place: Denmark | collected 2010 | reverse complement strand
GACGAAGAACAGGAGCGAAAAAGACCAAAAAATCGCCCAAAGCACACACGAAAACAGATACATCAAGCCATGAAAAACTTTTTGGAGAAATTCAAAACAGCTTCTTATTCTCTTAATGGAAAAGAGGCTTATCTACCGTTCCATGGCAAATAAGCCCCTTTCCATATAATTATTCTTGCCCGAACCGCTTGGCTTGCTCAGCTATCAACGCCTCGTCATCGAAATAATTGATTTTCATGGCACGGCGCACCTCATCGAGTGTCTGTGCAGCGGCTTCACGTGCCACCTCACACCCTTTCTTCAGCATGTCGTAAATAGCCGGAATGTCTTTTTCATACGCTTTCCGGCGTTCGCGTATCGGAGCCAGTTCCTCTTGCATGATAGCTGCCAGGAACTTCTTCACTTTCACATCGCCCAGACCGCCACGTGTATAATGCGCTTTCAATTCATCGAGGTTGGCATAATCGGGCAGGTAACGGCCGAAATGTTCCGGACGGCAGAAAGCGTCCAAGTAAGTAAATACGGTATTGCCTTCCAGTTTACCCGGATCGCTCACCTTGATATGGGTAGGGTCGGTATACATGCTTCTCACTTTCTTTTCTACCTCATCCGCCGAATCGGACAGATAGATGCAGTTGCCCAACGACTTGCTCATCTTTGCCTTCCCGTCCGTTCCCGGCAAGCGCAGGCAAGCGGCATTGTCGGGAAGCAGGATTTCGGGTTCTACCAGCGTCTCGCCATAGATGTAATTGAAGCGGCGCACAATCTCACGTGCCTGTTCCAACATCGGCTCCTGGTCTTCGCCCACAGGTACTGTCGTTGCCTTGAAGGCAGTGATATCTGCCGCCTGGCTGATGGGATAGGTAAAGAAGCCCACGGGGATGCTGGTCTCGAAATTGCGCATCTGGATTTCGGTCTTCACCGTGGGGTTGCGTTGCAGGCGCGACACCGTGACCAAGTCCATATAATAAAAGGTAAGCTCGCACAATTCCGGTATCTGCGACTGGATGAAAATGGTCGACTTTGAAGGGTCCAAGCCCACAGCCAGATAATCGAGCGCCACCTCAATCACGTTCTGACGCACCTTTTCGGGATTGTCAATGTTATCGGTCAGTGCCTGTCCGTCGGCTTCAAATACAAAGATTTTCTTGTAAAGCCCTGAGTTCTGAAGTTCTACACGACGACGCAAAGAGCCAACATAATGTCCGATATGTAATTTACCGGTAGGACGGTCACCGGTTAAAATAATCTTTTCTTTTTCCATATTGCAATTTCTTATTAAATTATTGGGACAAAGATAATCAAAACCTTTGTTTTCTTCAAAAATAAATTGTTCCTTTGCAAAAAGAGTCCATCCAATTAATAATGAACAATGAATAATTAACAACGGTAGCAGACTACAACCCTCGTTATTCATTATTCACTATTAATTATTAACTCAACATAAATCTATATAATGCCATGAAAAAGGAATTAAAGAAAGTCCTGGTCCTTGGGTCGGGCGCACTCAAGATCGGACAAGCCGGAGAATTCGACTACTCGGGCTCGCAAGCACTGAAAGCCTTACGCGAAGAAGGAATACGTTCGGTGCTCATCAATCCCAACATCGCCACCATCCAGACCTCGGAAGGCATTGCCGACCAAGTATATTTCTTGCCGGTCACTCCGTATTTCGTAACCGAAATCATCAAGAAAGAACGGCCCGACGGCATCCTGCTGGCTTTCGGAGGACAAACCGCCCTGAATTGCGGTACTGAATTGTATACCAACGGAACATTAAAAGAATATGGCGTAGAAGTGCTGGGCACCTCGGTAGATGCCATCATGTACACCGAAGACCGTGATCTTTTCGTTAAGAAGCTGAATGAAATTTCGCTAAAGACCCCTATCAGCCAAGCTGTAGAAAACACGAAAGATGCCATTGAAGCCGCACGCCGCATCGGTTATCCGGTAATGATTCGTTCGGCATACGCGCTGGGAGGCTTGGGAAGCGGTATCTGCCCCACGGAAGAAGCTTTCATCGAACTGGCTGAAAGTGCTTTCACATTCTCTCCGCAAATCTTGGTAGAGGAATCGCTGAAAGGCTGGAAAGAAATCGAATTTGAGGTTATCCGCGATGCAAATGACCATTGTTTCACCGTAGCAAGCATGGAGAATTTTGACCCACTGGGCATCCACACCGGCGAATCCATCGTAGTTGCCCCCACTTGTTCGCTCAAAGAAGAACAAGTCACCATGCTACAGGAAATATCCAAACAATGTGTACGCCATCTGGGCATCGTGGGTGAATGTAACATTCAGTTCGCTTTCCATGCCGAAACCAATGATTACCGCATCATCGAGGTGAACGCACGCCTCAGCCGTTCTTCCGCATTGGCATCGAAAGCCACCGGATATCCGCTCGCTTTCGTAGCTGCAAAAATAGCTTTGGGATACAACCTCGATGAAATTGGTGAAATGGGCACGACCAACTCGGCATACGTGGCTCCCTCGCTGGATTATCTCATCTGCAAAATTCCGCGTTGGGACTTGACCAAGTTTGTGGGCGTATCACGCCGTATTGGTTCGAGTATGAAATCGGTAGGCGAAATCATGTCCATCGGACGTTCGTTCGAAGAAATCATCCAAAAGGGATTGCGTATGGTAGGACAGGGCATGCACGGCTTCGTAGGCAACGACCATACCCGCTTTGATAATCTGGACGATGAACTGGCAAACCCCACCGACCTCCGTATCTTCGCTATCGCACAGGCATTGGAAGAAGGCTATACCATCGAACGTATTTACGACCTGACCAAGATAGACCCATGGTTCATCGAACGCCTGAAAAACATCGTTGATTACAAGCACAAGTTACAGACTTACAACACACTGGAAGAACTTCCTGCCGATGTATTGCGTGAGGCAAAACGCCTGGGATTCTCCGATTTCCAAATTGCCCGTTTCGTATTGAAGCCTGCAAACGGAACCATGGAAAAAGAAAATCTTATGGTACGCGACTATCGCAAACAACTGGGTATCCTTCCTGCAGTAAAACGTATCAACACCGTGGCTTCGGAACATCCTGAACTGACTAATTATCTCTATATGACATATGGCACCGAAGGCTATGACATCAATTATTATAAGAACGAAAAATCAGTCATTGTGCTTGGCTCAGGTGCCTATCGCATCGGTTCGTCGGTAGAGTTCGACTGGTGCTCGGTGAACGCCATCCAGACTGCACGCAAACTGGGATACAAATCAATCATGATTAACTATAATCCAGAAACCGTATCGACCGATTATGATATGTGCGACCGCCTGTACTTCGACGAATTATCATTCGAGCGTGTGCTGGATGTCATCGATCTGGAACAGCCCCGCGGTGTCATCGTGTCGGTAGGCGGACAAATCCCGAACAACCTTGCCATGAAGCTTTACCGCCAGTCGGTACCCATCCTCGGTACTTCACCCATCTCCATCGACCGTGCCGAAAACCGCAACAAGTTCTCAGCGATGCTCGACCAGCTAGGTATCGACCAGCCCGCCTGGCAGGAACTGACCAGCCTGGAAGACGTAGAGAAATTCGTGGAAAAAGTAGGCTATCCTGTTCTGGTGCGCCCATCGTACGTATTAAGCGGTGCTGCAATGAACGTATGCTACGATGAAGAAGAATTGAAGCGTTACCTCCAAATGGCAAGTGAGGTTTCAAAGCAATACCCTGTAGTGGTATCCCAATTCATGCAGGAAACCAAGGAAATCGAATTCGATGCCGTGGCACAAAACGGCGAAATTGTAGAATATGCCATCTCTGAGCACATCGAATATGCCGGTGTACACTCGGGTGATGCCACTTTGGTCTTCCCCGCACAGCAGATATACTTCTCGACAGCTCGCCAAATCAAGAAAATCAGCCGGCGCATCGCACAAGAGCTGAATATCTCCGGTCCGTTCAATATCCAGTATCTGGCACGCAAAAACGAAGTAAAGGTTATCGAATGTAACTTGCGTGCTTCACGCAGCTTCCCCTTCGTATCGAAAGTATTGAAACGCAACTTCATCGAAACAGCCACACGCATCATGCTCGATGCCCCCTACACCCGTCCCGACAAGTCGGCATTCGACATCGACTGGATAGGCGTAAAAGCTTCCCAGTTCTCGTTTGCGCGTCTGCAGAATGCCGACCCGGTATTAGGAGTAGACATGTCATCTACCGGAGAAGTAGGCTGCTTGGGTGATGATTTCGACGAAGCCCTGCTGAATGCAATGATAGCTACCGGATACAAGATACCGAAAAAATCCATCCTGCTTTCTTCGGGTGCCACAAAATCAAAAGTCGACCTGTTGGATGCCAGCCACGAACTGAGCAAGAACGGCTACCACATCTATGCCACAGCTGGTACAGCCACGTTCCTCAATTCACACGGCATTCCTACCACTCCGGTATTCTGGCCCGATGAACGCCCACATGCCGAAAACAACGTAATGAAGATGATTGCCGGTCATAAGTTTGACCTGATTGTAAACATTCCGAAAAATCACACCAAACGTGAACTGACCAACGGATACCGTATCCGCCGGGGTGCCATCGACCATAACATCCCGCTTATTACCAATGCCCGCCTGGCAAAAGCCTTTATCGAAGCTTTCTGTCAGATGAAGCAGGAAGACATCAAGATAAAGAGTTGGCAAGAATATAAATAAAGGAATAAAGTAGTTGGGGCGTCAACGCCTCAACTACTTTATTCTTTTAACCTCTAAAAAACAAAATTTGTATGCTACTATTCATTTCGTGTGCCAAAACCATGACCGAACGTCACCCCCGGGTCACCTTACCTTTTACCACCTTACCCTACTTCGAAAGCGAAGCCCGGGCAAACGCTATGGAAATGAATCAATTCAGTGCCGATCATTTAGGCAAACTGCTCCATATCAATACCAAGCTGGCTGCCGAGAACTACCTGCGCTATCAGAACTTCTTTTCACCCGACACACCTTCACTTCCCGCCTTGCTGGCATATACAGGTATGGTATTCAAGCACATTAATGGCTCATCATTTACGCTCGATGATTTCACTTATGCACAAGAGCATCTGCTTATCACTTCCTTTTTGTACGGTTTGTTGCGTCCGCTCGACCTGATTCATTCCTACCGTCTCGAAGGCAACGTATGCCTGCCTAAACACGATTGCACAATGTTTGATTACTGGAAACCCATACTGACCAGCTGGTTTATCGAAGCCATCCGTAAGCAGGGAGGCATACTTGTCAATCTTGCCAGTGCAGAAATGAAAGACCTGTTTCATTGGGAACGCATCACCGAAGCCGTGCACGTCATTACCCCTGATTTTTTGGTACAAAAAGAGGGAAAGCTCAAAAGCATTACCGTCTACGCCAAAATGTGTCGCGGAGAAATGACACGCTTTCTCTTAAAAAATCGGATAGAAGCCCCCGAACAAATCAAGACATTCAAATGGGAAGGCTTTACCTACTGCCCTGAAGCCAGTACTCCCAACCACCCGGTCTTTGTACTAGAATAATTGTCGAGGACACGGTCTGTACTGATATCAGAAAGAGAATATAATCTGGTAAAAGTCCGCAACCGGCCTATAAAGACCGGTCGATTACGGACAGATTATTCAGTTATATTGAGCGATTGAGTTTCCATTTCGTAGGATACGGTATAGATTGTTCCGGAAACGACTTCGTTCCTCGTTCCCCCTTCCGGTTCCGACTCTTCCCCATCTGCATTGGTCGCTTTCAATGAATAGCTGAATGTTACCTTGTCGCTATTATAAGGGAAATAAGCAGTTTCCCCTTCTTTCAATTCCACCGACCTGTCGCTTGTCACCGTAAATGCATAATTTTTGAAATAGGTATTGAATTCTTCTGGAAGTTGTAATGTAACACCAAAATTAATCATCGGTACTTCTATCTCTTCTATCAGCGTTGTTCCATTGGCCTCTACCGTAATAGGCTCTCCGGTATATTCAAATATAGCCACCCCGTTTCCGTCATAAGGATCAGGCAAAGTAGCAGCTGCATTATACACATGAAGCCGGTAGGTTCCTTCAGGCAGTTCGATGCGATCGGGCACCATCCCCGGACCGTATTGACGGAATATGGCATCTTCTTGCAAGATATCGACGTAAAGGTCTGCATCTACCGCACGCGATGATACCGTTTGTTGGTTTACCTGCACGTCAATGCTTTCCAAAACCAAGTACCCTGTAGCGGCATTATCCGGTAATGTTTCTTCCTGCTGGCAGCTTGCTAACAAGAAGATTCCTAATAATAAGTATAGTATGGTTTGTTTCATATCCGCTTTTATTTATTATAAACTAAAGAAATATCATCAATATACAATCTACTACCAACATGTTCACCATCTGAAAAGTTTGCATTACACCTATCTAATATATTAGAATCTGTCAAAGAACCTGATTTAAACAAGAGATACATCTTGCTCGGCTCTTTTTCTAAGTCTGTATATTGTATATCTAATGTCTTCTCTGTCCAATTCGCTATTGCCCCTGCCTCACTCTCTGGAATATTTGCGCTTCCAATCGTTTCTCCATTTGCATCCATGATTACAATCTGGGCAATCATCAAATCAGATGACTTAGGTTCATATTTGCACCAAAACTTAACATTTGTAGGACGAGAACTATAACTAATACCATATATAGGTTGATGAGAGGATAAATCATATATACCTAAATAAAGTTCCCCTGGTGTTACGTTTTTTATAATTGATGTAGCACCAGCGGCGGTACTTCCACTTCCCCAACCTACAGTCCGTATTAAAGCAGCACTTCCAGAATGGCTATCAGTCACTGATATTGTTCCAGAATTAGCAACATAAGTAGTCCAAGTATAGGGAGGAAATAAATCCCAACTACTATTTCGTATCTCTCCATCTTGTGTTGTAGTCAGATTTATAGTATTCCAATATTTCTTTTCATCTTCTTCATTCCATGGATACATAACATACCAATACGTATTGTTATTGGCTGGCCCTTCTTTTGTCCAATGTTCCATATCTCCATTCTCCAGTTCAATTATAGGATAAGTCGCTACATTCGTCTCTTTGTAATGCTTGCCATATTTCAATCTTACCTGATAATTTGTACCCGGTGTTAATCCTGTAATTAAACTATCTCGTGAAGAAATCCAATTAGTCTCACCTGCTTTATATTCAAACGTCATCCCTTCTCGAATCACATCGGCATTACCATGTATAATTTGCGTATTTGCTGTAAACTGTTTCGTCCAAGTATTACCCGGATAAACAACCAAATTAAAATCAGGTGCACTGGTTTGAATTGTGTAGACTTGTTCTCCTTCCAAAACACGGTTGTTAGCCCTTACTTCATCCAGCGTTATGACATTCGATAGCACATCTCCGGTTGTGCTTCCTGTCAATTTAGCTGCCAATTCTGTAAAATCTAACGATGCTTCCTTGGAACCAATCACAGGCAATACAACACCAGCATTCGTTAAAGCCGTTCTGTCCTCTTCCGATAATTCGGACAACGTATAAGTTTTATTTAATGACTGGTATGTTTCATCCGCCAGATTTAACGTAAATTTCAACTCTTGCAAGGCTGAAGAAAGATTAAAATTAAATTTAGCAGTCGGTGTTTCTGTTTCATACATAAATAATGTATTGTCTGTAAATCCTTCCGCCGTCACTTTCGGTTTCGGCAACCATTCCAATGGAATCGTTTCGTTAAGGGTAATAGAATTCACTTCTACCTTGCTTATCTCTACACGCAAACCTGGAGCAGCGTCACTTAGCTTCAGCGTAATCCGGCAATGCTTTCCGGCAGCAAAGGTAGACGGACTGGAAAGATCGGAATTCTCCAAAGGCACTTCTTTCTCGCCTCCTCCGTTCTGCAAAGTTCCCACAAAAGTAAAGACAGGCATCGAACCTGCACGGTAATAAGCACTTTTCCCATCATTGGGCAATGTAGTGACAGAAGTATTGACACTGACCCTCACTCCATACGAAACAAACTGGCTCTCGAATGTATTCGTTCCGCTATTATCAAACACAACCGAAGCCAAGGCATTGGCAACTTTACAGTTTACTTGCACAGTCTTTGATTCTCCATCCGCCAAATCCGCTTCAGCAGTACCTTTATAATAAGGGGCATTCAGAGCCAAAACCGGATTATCGCCGTACGTTGCCTCTATCTCATACATACCGGCAGATGCCGGAATCAACTGATTTGTGTACGAATCGTTGTACAGTTCGCTTCCTGTTGCCTGATTTGTTATCTTCAAGTTGAATTGCGAAGCTACAGGTTTGCCTATTTCTTCAGGCGTACTGCGTGACTCTACCTTTACATCTTCCGCCAACGATATCAGAAAACCCGTCTTGCCTGTTTGCGACAGGTTTTCTTCCTCACTGCATGCTACAAAAAGCACGCCCAGCAATGTTGCCACTAAAAACTTTACCTTATTCATATACCAATTCCATTTCGTCTAACCAAAGTGTACTGCCTACTCCTCCTATAAAATAATCACCATATTTACTTGCCGAAGCTACGATAACAATGTAACGGGGCGTGCGGTTATTCACACGATATTCCAGCGGAATGGTAATCTGCTGGTACGATGAAGTTGTTTGCGCCGAGATAAATTCTCCATATGCGATGATGTTCGCATCGTTTTTATCAAACATCTGCCGCTTCGATGGAGCAGTACGTATTTCATAAGGCTCCGATTTATCGGACAAAGCAATATAAACATGACACGAATCCGGACGTCCACGCAGGTTTTCCAACTCTCCTACACTATTCCCTATTTTATTAATTGTAGTTGACGTATACTTATAATAAAAACGCAATGCCGTAGGGAATGTGGTAAAAGGTTGCCCGAAATGTAAAATACCATTCGTACCATCCAGCGCAAAATCACCCGTAAAGATATTGCCAGCCCCTAACTTGATAACAGCATCTTTTGATTCCAACAAAGCTGCCTGCCCGGATACTGCATCCGAAGTTGGAGTTGTCAGATTACTAAGAAATTGAGCAGCACCCGGATTCCCACTTCCCCAAAAACTACTGCCTGAGACATTGGGAATATATACTTTCCCATCCATATACCAATTTTCGAACCCTCCGTTTTCCAACGGAGTAGCAGGGGCAGTGGTAAACGATTGTTCTGCTCCTGCTACTCCGTCTACGCTTACCCGATATTGATAAGTAGTGCCGGCACTTAGCCCGCTAAATTCTGCCGCATACGATGTCCCTCTTACCGTTACAGCCGATGAAGACAATTCCGTCCATGTGCTTTCACTTTGCGTTTTATATTCTACCACTGGTGTCTTCCCATTTTGAATACTGCCGTTCAGCGAAGCGGTAGTGACACGGGCAAACACATCACCCGTTGCCGCTCCGCTACTTTCCTGATGATAGACATATACCCGCCAGCGATAGGACATTTCTTCCCAACCGTATGTAGCATAAAAATCCACGGGGGAAGAAAAGTCGAAAGTATCAAACTCCGTAGGATCGGGAGCAACCGTTCCATGTGCACCTGCCAAATTAAACGAAGTCACCTTAATGGCATTCAACGGCTGTTCGGAATCTACATAAATAATGACCGTCCGTGTATTAGTGTCAATAATCGGATTGCCAATCTGATTTTGCAGCATAATCTGACGGTCGATAATCTGCTCCACCGTCACCGTCCAATCGTAATCCTGATATGTACGCAAAGTGAAATGCACAGGTTGAGTAAAATCCATGCGTGTATCCATCGACAAGGGCAGGTCATCAAGTGAAGCAAAGCCTGAACGTGGAAAACGAGCATAATCCTGGCAAGCAGCAGAGTCGGGAATCAGCTCTGCCTCATTAGAAACCGTCAGACGGGTAATACGCAACTCGCTAAGATCTACCGAATCGTCTACATACAGCGTCACCGTACGGTTCTGTTCGCTGATAGTTGCCTGCACGTTTCCGCCATCCTCTCCGGCACGCTGTCCTTCCACTTCCAAAGCCGTGATGTTGCCATACACAATGGGATAAGGGATATCATTATCTATCTTGCAAGAGGAAAGGAAAAGCACACCTAACGCCATACATCGTAACAGAACGGCGAAAGTCCATTGACCAATTGATTTTCTCATACAATACAAAAATTCTTCATTCATCATTCTTCATTCATCATTTTTAGAGATAGAACGTCATGCCGATGTTGATGGAAAACAGGTTTATCTTAAAGTTTCCCGAACTGGTCCGGCGCTTTCCGGTTTCCACTTGATTCGTATTCTGGTCTTGCCACTTGAAGTCAAATCCCATGATGTCCATCGACACTTCAACCGCTGCCCAGTCGGTCACAAAAGCAGTCATGCCCGGCGCAATACCAATCTGCAAGTGGTTGGCGGTCTGGTAAGTTCCATCGTATTCTGTCCCCGAACCCGTAGAGTTCTTTCCCTCACTATATCCGTAAGTAAGACGCACTTCATTGAACAGACCGAAAATCTTACTTTTCCCTATCGGCATATAAGTACGCAAAAAGCCTGATACCTCATATTTGTGTTGCAGGTAGTACAGGTCGCTCAGACTGATGTTCAAGTCATCTCCCAAATTAAGGTCAAAATTGGGCATATCCAGATAAGCACGGTCGTAAGTAAAGCGGAAACCTGCCGCCATGTTGTTGGCAAAAAAATAGCCGAAGTAGGGACTGACTTTGAAACTGTATCCCTCCCCTTGCACGTCTTTCAAGACCAAAAAGTTCAAGTTGTCTTCCTCATGCTCGGAATACGAAATGCTTCCTCCTGCCATCCATTGTCCTTTGGGTATGAATACCGATTCCTGCACACCCCGGTCGATGCGCTTGAACTTCCGTCTTTCTTTCTGTGCTCCTGCCGTAAGCGTCACGCCTACCAAAAGCACAATGGCTAAAAGTAATCTTTTTGTCATGTAAAAGGTTATTTCGATGTATAAATGCTTAGACGCTACAAATGTCATTCTGAACGAAGTGAAGAATCTCGCGTACATCCACATCAAGTGGCAGAGATCCTTCGCTACGCTCAGGATGACATTACTAAGCTATCTTATTTATTTTTCCAAATAGAAGGTGTTCCTTCGTAGACAAGGCTGAAATCATCTACATAGAGGGTACTGCCTTTACCACCCGTGAAATAATCACCGTATTTGCTGGAACTGCATACGATTATCAAATGCGTAGGCTGTTCACCAAATTGACTTTCTTTATATTGCAACGGTATATTGAATTCCTTCCATTCACCATTTGTATTAACACATTGGTCAACAGGTAGTTCTCCGTACGCAATAAACTGATCATTATTCCAAATATTTTGGGCTGTAAGAAGAGTCTCTGTTTTCGTATTGTCTACTTGATATGTCCCTTTTGACAGAATAATGAAAATAGAGCACAAATCCATATCACCTTTACTTACTGTATTTGCAGGTTGATTACCGCCAACATAATCTATTGCTACCGGTTTATATTGATACCATCCTTTGAAGGCAATAGGACGAGAAGTAAATGGTTGACCAAAATCAATTTTAGCTCCATTTATCCCTACCAAATCATTAAATCTACCATAATAGAGACTGGCGGCAGCCAATTTAATGAAAGCGTATTGAGTTTCCAATTTAGCTGCAGAATTACCTCCATACTTCACATCTGTGCTTTGAGTAGTCGGATTAACTCCAAAATTACCAGAACCCGGATTACTGCTATCCCACATATAATTACCACCGTTATAATCAGTCTCTGTTGCTGCATACCAAACACTTCCTGATTTATACCAATTTTCAAAGCCGGCATTCTGCAGTTGTTCTTGTGTAGCTTCTCCTCCCGTTGGAGCTTCTGCTGTTTTAATCGATTTTGCACCTTGAATCTCAACTCCATCTACATTTACCAAACGATATTCATATTCAGTATCTGCGGTCAATCCCGATATAAATGCCGTATAGATGCCATCCTTTTCCGTTGTTTTCACGTCAATCCAACCTTCATCATCCGCTTCCGAAGCTCTTGACTGAGAAGAAACAGCTTCACGATATTGAAACTTAATGCCTTCTGTGCTAACTCCGGTTCCGAATGTCAGGTTCTCTGCTTTTAAATAAACAAGATTATCCCATACACCCGTAGTTGTAGTCGTTCCAGTAGTTGGTTTGGTCGATACATTGAAGGTATACGAATATTCGTGCGTAGTAGGATCCACAGTAACCGAAATGCCGCTTTCGCCTGTACCCGACTCCTTAATATTTAAGATGAAATGGTCGCGGGCTTTCACTGGATTACCCTCCGCATCGGTCAACTCCTTACGCATCGAGTGCGAATCGCCATCTTTATTCACCACGGTAATAGATGCGAACAATTTTGTTACAGGGAAATAACCAGAACGAGTTTCCTCTGTGTCAAAAGCTAAACTGTATACAGCAGGAGTGCCGTCATTCGGAACTTCATCATTATCTACTGTTGCCGCAACAGAACGTACTTTTGTAAGCAATGCCTTATCAAAGTTCACGGTCACTTTCACATTTGCCTGCGTACACGTAATGGTTTCATTAACCTCCTTATCCGCTGCAATCGTCACTTCCTTGCTGCCTGTATAATAAGGAATATTAAAACCGGCAGCCTGTCCGTCCCATCCATTGGAAGAAGCCTTGATAGTGTACGTACCTACAGGCAGTTCAATGGATTTATTTTGCCACAATATCCAGTCTTCAGTCTCTTCCACTGTTTCGCCCTCTGCATTCACAATCTGTACGGCGATTTGTTCGGGTTTATAGCCCTCGGGCACATCTGCACGCGAGTTGGTACTCATGTCTTCGTTTACAGTCAAGCGAAGATACCCCGTTGCCCCTCCTGTCAAGTTTTCTTCTTGCTGGCAAGCAAAGAAGAAGAGGGTGCTTGCGATTAATAAAATAGTATATATTCGTTTCATAATTTATTCTTCTTATTCTGTTACATTGAAATACACTGTTACAGGATCGGACGGAGTCCCTTCTTGATCTACTACAATTACAGTAAAGCTATGCTCTCCAACTGTAAGCATGGTTGCTAAACTTCCCAATACAAAAGAATAACTTGTATCTCCTTTTTCGGGCAATTTTTCAAATAATGGAGCTATATCACCAGCAGCTTCGTTGCCAGCCAAACCGACAAAATCCAAACCATCACCAGTCATAAAACCCATTGCAGTAAAAATACCTTGTAACGTCTTCTCATCAGTTGTAGTTGCTTTGATATAAACATGCTGAATGCCATTCGGAGCAGACATGTCAACTACAACATCTTCTGGGGCATTATTTTGTGCTTTAGAGAATGTTATTGTCTGTCCTGAATAGCTACTTGACACAGTAGGTTTCTCTTCTGATGGTTCCGGTTCTTCCTCTTCTTCATCATCGTCTCCACCAGTCCCTGGTTCTTCCGGTTCTTCAGAACTACCTCCACCCGGCTTAACCGTTACCGGCACATCTTCTGAATCTTCATCAAACGAAACACTTGCATTAATCGTAATGCCGCTACCTTGGATACCTGTCGGATCATCTGAAGTATTTTCTTCCATTTGGATAGTCAACGCATCGCTGCCTGCCCAATTGCTGCCATCAGGTTTAGACAAGAGACGCGATTCGGTGACCTCCTGCCCTCCGCCCATCGGCGTAGCGGTAATAGCGACCTTGATTTCTGTAACATTCTCTGCTACCATCCAATAAACTGCAGCCGGATTCTTGTCTGTTTCGTCAAAATTCAAGATATTGTCACTACCATCGTTTATCGTAATGTCCCACGATTCAAACTTCGCCAAGAAATTTGCTGTATAAGTAAGCTGAATCTTCATGTTCTTCATGGTACATTTTACCTCGGCAGAAGATTCCACCCCTGCAGTTATCTTAATAGGTGTCGTACCCTCATAATAAGGAGCAGCCATCTGTGGCTTCAATTCAGCATTGGAATGTGCCGTTACGGTATATTCGCCTATGGGCAGTTCCACCTTGCCCCCGTTTTCCGCCTTCAAGGCTGCATAGCTTTCGTATTCCTTGGAGTAAGAAGGGTCGGTCACACCAATAATGGTTACCGGGAAATCATCGGCACTGACTGCTACACCTACATTTTCACCATCATTGTTTGCATTATCCGCACGCGAAACCACACTGTTTTGCGAAGCGTTGACCGCTACACCCAAGTTCAGGTATCCCACTTCGGAAGTCCCCGCACCGCTGCCTTTCAGTTCATCTTTCATCTCGCACGATACGAGACCGGCACAAAGCAGCAGACATGCCGTTATTGTATTGAATAATTTCATACGTTGTTCTGTTTTAAAGTTTGTTTATCTATTAAAGCCAATCCGAAGGGATTTCGATATCGATAGGAATATCATTTACCGAATTGTCTATCTCAATAGTAATACCCACATTTCCAGTCGCTTCTTCCACTACCGGGGCTATATTCAGCTTCCATGCCTTGGCTGCACTGATCTCGTGCGTCCTTACAATACCACTGGCACTTTTTCCTTCTTTATCTACCAGCTTAATGGTAGCGGTAAGATTTTCTGAACTTGTGACCGCCATATAGACGGGGTCGGCATTATCCTTATTCCATGTATAATTACCTTCACCCAAAGCATCAGTTCCGGTAAACACCACATAATAATCATTGAAGTAATCTGCCATCTTGGCATCGAAGTTCACCGTTACCCGTGCACACTGTGGGGTGCAGTTCACCGTGGCAGTCGCCGTTTGGTCACTGTTCACATTAAAGCCAGCACTTCCTTCCATATACATTCCTTTCGTGGTAGCACCAACCCCCTTGTAGTCTTCACCAGTAAAAGCGAGCACCGTATAACTTCCGTTATCCAATTCTATCAAATCTTGTGGGATAGTCGTACCTGTCCATTCACAACCGTCTACTACATTCCCGTCTTTCAGAATCTGTACGGTATAGTTAGCCAAATTGGTGTAATCCGATTCGGTAATAGCCCGCGACTGGAACTCTGTTCCTACATTCAGCGAAAGCTTCACCAAGCCTTTACCTTCTGCTGCGCCCTGCACCACCTCCTCATCTGAAGAGCAGGATGCAACAGATGCACCCATCGCTAACAGCGCACAAAACATTACTACATACTTTTTCATCTTTCTCATGTTAAAATTGTTGTTGTTCGAGTTTTAAGTATTTAAGTTTGAGTTTCCCCAATTGTTCTTTTTTTTAGCCTTTTGGCCTTTTCTTCAATAATTACGATGCTCTACTACTTTACTTAATTTTAAGCTTGTTAGCCTTTCATCCGTTTTTGTTTTTTAAGTTTCCGGTAACCCACCAACGTACAAATATTGTATTTTCTTCACCATAACCGGAATATAAACCATAGAGCATCATTCATGTTGTCCTTTTCTTAGGATCCGGTAAACACATTCATTCCCGACTCCAAATATACGGAATCCCCGTTTACTCTTTGTATTGTTATTTTTTTTCGTCTGCAAAATTGCAATCTTTCACAAAAACTCACAATATCTATTTTTATTATTTTTGTTCTATTTTTATTATCTGGTATTTTTTTGTCTATTGATCAACTGAACGCAAAGACACAAAACGCTTCACCACCTTGCCTGTACGGAATCGCCGCAATTGACCAAGACTCTGTGTCCTTAGTGACAAACAATCGTCCGGTGCAGACATTACGTGTGTCTCAATTGTTAATTTGAAAAAATCTTTTATACCTGATAATGACGGATTTCAAGATTAAAAAGTAACTTTGCCACCAAACACCAATCAATAGCATGGAAACAAACGAAAAAGAATTGCCTAAGATAGACCTGCCCGAAGACTGGGTGATAGGTACCGACATCAACAAAGACCTGCTGAGCCTGTATGCACATTATCCCGTAAGGCTGAAATGTGAAATGTTTGTAATGTGCCTTGCTGGAGAAGTGGAAGCCATGGTCAACCTGAACGAAATACAGGTGCGGCCCAACGATGTCATTACACTGATGCCAGGCACCATCTTCCAGATAAACGAAGTACGAGGTGACCTGAAAATCTATTTTCTAGGATTTTCTTCGGGATTTATCGAACGGAGCGGACAGTCGCGTTCCATGCTGGACGCTATCTTCCTTACGTTAGGGCGGCCAGTTATCCCACTAAAATCCGAAGGAGCACTCATGATGGAAAAATACCTGCAGATGTTGATAGGTATGTACGAACAATTCAACGAAAAAATACGCCAGGAAATAGCCCCCAACCTATATGCTGACGTTCATACGGGTATCTCCATCATCTACAAAAGCCGGCATTATGACAAGATTTCCTTGTCGAAAAGCGAACTGATATGCCGCAGCTTCATGCAACTGGTCACCCAACACTACAACCAGACGCGCAACGTAAGCTGGTATGCACAAAAACTGGGTATTACGCATGCACATCTGTGCGCCGTAGTAAAACAGATAACGGGCAAGACATGCATTGATGTCATTGCATCGATGGTTATTATGGATGCCAAGTCACAACTGAAATCGACCAACCTCACCATACAGGCAATCTCCGACTCGCTGAACTTTGCCAACATCTCGTTCTTCGGCAAATATTTTAAACGCTATGTGGGTATCAGTCCGCTGGAATACAGGAAACTTTAAGAAATTATCCTCATACTACACTTGGGAACATCACGCAAAGATGATTTCAGGTATGCCTATGAATAATAATTGTCCAATATGAATATCCGCCAATCAGCCAATCTAGCTGAGTTGAAAACGCAGTAGTACTGCATTCGCTGATGAAGATATACTTCAACTGCTGATGAAGTATATATTCAACCGCCGATGAAGTATATATTCAACCGCGCATGCAGTATATATTCATTTTTCAGGAGTATGTATTGGCTGTTGGCAAACTTGCATTTTAACAAAAAACAAATCATCCTGAAACCAGCAATTTACTTTCCGATTTCAGGATGATTCACTATCTTGACATTATCAGATGTATACAGATTTATTCTGTTACAGCTTCATTTTCTATCGTTACATCATCAATATACAATGTACTTCCTACAGCCGCATTATAAGCCGCACCGTCTGCACTTGCCGAGAAGATAACGGCAAACTTGTATGTCTTGCTGGCATCATAGTCTTTTACATATTCCAAATTCAGTTCGAACGGAGTATATTCAGCTACAGTTTCTCCAGAACTGAAAGAAGCCATTGCCACAATCTTGTCTGATGTATAGATGGTACTTCCATCCAACGTTTCATCTTCACTTTCCACTTCATACAAAACAGCACTGATGGCGCAAGCATCTTTCTGGTCTGCCTGCAATTCACCTGCGGCATTATAAAACTCTGCACCCGGAGTGTACTTATAATAACCTGATACCTTCACAGGCTTTTTATCATAAAGAATACCAAATTCAGTCGTTGCCATCGGGTCAGTCATAGCAGCAAAAGCATTAAACGTACCCAAGAACATAGAACCGGCAGTCACCTTCGGTATGGTTTGTCCAAAAATATTTCCACCTTGCGTATCAACCGATTCCAGCATAGCAGCTGTACTTCCCGAATAAGCATCTGTGGTCTGACGTACCGGATATTCACCCGTATAAGTAATGCCTCCCAAACTACCTAAGTTCTTTATCAAGGCTACGGCATCGTTACAAGTAGCCCAGCCTTCGGGATTTACCACTTCGGGATACATAGCACCTTCGGGAGTAGCCCATGTTTCGAAATCGTACTGGATAAGGCTACCCATGCTGCAAGAAACAGTATAAGTCTTAGAAGTACCATCTTCGGCTACTACAGTAAATGTAGCCGAGCCACTTGCAAAACTTACAGCCGAACCGCTTGCCGGAGTTACCGTAGCACCGGCTGAAACTTCAATAGTCGGAACCAAAGCACTTACATCACCATCTTCTTCTGCCTTGAAAGTAATAGTAGCATTTGCCTCATCTATTACCGGTTGAGAAAGTACTGCAGCATTGGCAGCTACTGATGTATCGAATGTGAAAGATGTAATTTGTGCCGCACTGCTTTCGTTGCCAGTCAAGCGAGTACCGTCATAAGTAACCTTGACTACTTGATTCATGTTTCCCAGCGTTGCTGCAATATCTAAATCGATATGCAAATTTCCATTATTAAAATACCCTGTTGCCTCTACATCAGCCGTCAATATCGTAGCAGAGACTGAAGTCGTACCCGTAAATTCATACCTACCTGCATTTTCTGTCAACGCACAATTATTCAAATTGATATCACCAACCTGAATGTCGCCAAAGGCAAAGTCTGCAATAGACAGATTGATAGCATTTGAGCCAGCCTCTGTCACGCTTATGCGCTGAGAAACAGAAGGCATATTCAGCGCATCTACCGTTATATTCAATGTACCTTTGTAATTTCCGGCAATTTCCTCATCTACCGGAATCACTACCGGAGTGTCATCGTCATCATCACTACACGAAGTGAAGAAAGGCATCGTGCAAAGCACGGCAAACACATAAAAAAACAAATTCTTTTTCATTTCTTTCTAATTAAAGTTTAGTTAATCAACAAATATCTTATACGAGTTGTTGTAAATCAAGCGCAAAAATGGGACAAATTCCCAATATATACAAGGTCTATTTATATAATCTTTGTCCCATTTTTAAAAGGATATCATAAATAAGCCAAAAATCAGCCTATTAATCGGCACAAATTTCAGATTCGGATAAAAACCTGTTTAGAAACCGTTTTGAATTTCTCTCATAACATAATGTTATAAGTAAGAAGCTGTTTTGAATTTATCGTGCGATGATTTGGGATGAGTTTTTGAGGCATTTTCGCTTCTGTGATGAGGAAGATAGCGGGCTATCTGACGAAGAACAGGAGCGAAAAAGACCAAAAAATCGCCCAAAGCACACACGAAAACGGATACATCAAGACAAGAAAAACTTTTTGGAGAAATTCAAAACAGCTTCTAAAACAGGTTCTAAAAAAGTAAGGCTGCATTCCCCCTTACCGAAAACGCAGCCTATATATAATAAGGTATATACCTGATTAAGCTTTTACACGGCCAACGTATGAACCATCGCGTGTATCCACTTCAATCATTTCATCTTGGTTGATAAACAAAGGTACACGTACGGTAGCACCTGTTTCTACCGTAGCAGGCTTGGTGGCATTGGTAGCTGTATCACCTTTCAAACCCGGTTCGGTATAAGTCACTTTCAGCTGTACCTTCACCGGCAATTCAGCGTAGAGAATAGTCTCTGTAGAAGCATCTGATACGACATCTACCACCATTTCTTCTTTCAAGAAATCAACGCCTTCAATCAGGTCGCGAGCGATGGGTACTTGTTCGTAAGTCTCCTGGTTCATAAAGATATAATCTTCACCTTCTTTATAAAGGTACTGATAGGGACGACGCTCTACACGTACATCTTCCAGCTTTTCGCCGATGTTGAAGCGGCGTTCCAACACATATCCGTCTACCACATCTTTCAGCTTCGTACGCATAAAGGTATTTCCTTTACCCGGTTTTACATGCAAAAAGTCGATGCAAAAATACAACTTGCCATCCATACGGATTGCGGTTCCAATCTTAATGTCTTGAGCATTAATCATAACTGAATTCTTTATTTATGTTATTATTGATTTGTATTCATCACTATCAATTCGGGTGCAAAATTAATCTAAATCACGAAAAAACACAAAAAGATTTGTCTAAAAATGATTTAGCCATTTGGTTTATTTAAAAAAAGTCACTACTTTTGCAGCCCGAACGCATGGAATAATAACATAATTAGATACGAAAAATGAAAAGAACTTATCAACCCTCGAACAGAAAGAGAAAAAACAAACACGGTTTCCGTGAAAGAATGGCAACTGCTAATGGCCGCCGCGTATTGGCTGCACGCCGCGCTAAAGGTCGTAAGAAACTGACTGTCTCTGACGAATATAACGGCGTTAAAGCATAAGTCCGAGACAAAAGAAAAAGCTAAGAGCCGCAAGATGCTGAGACAGTGTTTTGTGGCTTTTCTTTTTTATTGTATCTTTGCAGGCATAACCAAAGACTGATTTTCATAAGACTAAGATTATGATAAAGCTGAAAGATTTTTTCTCGTTCAAGCAAAACCGCTTCTTCTGGCTGAACATCATCGGAATGGTGGTAGTGATTCTGGCAGCCATTGGCGGAACATTGTTCTGGCTGGATGCCTATACACATCATGGGCAATCGTATCTTGTCCCCAACGTCAAGCACAAGTCATTGGAGCAAGCACAACTCTTGCTTCAGAACCAAAACATGCAGGGCGTAGTGGTAGACTCTACATACGTGAAAGAACTCTCTCCGGGCATCATACTCGAACAAAAGCCTGAAGGAGGGATGCGCGTAAAAGAAGGACGTACCATATATCTTACTATAAACACACGGGAGGTTCCCCGTGTGCGAATCCCCGACATTATCGACAACAGTTCCGTACGTCAGGCAGCTGCAAAGCTGAAAGCCATGAAATTCAAACTGACCGAACCGGAACTGGTACCTGGAGAACAAGACTGGGTATATGGCATCAAATATCGGGGCAAGAGCCTGAAGTCGGGTGACAAAGTGCCATTCGAGGCTGTCCTGACGTTGTGCATCGGAAACACTCACCTGCGTGACTCCCTTGCTACCGATACTTTAGGACTCAACCTGGGACAGGAAAGCGAAGCACAAGTAGATGACTCTTGGTTCTAAAAAAGACAATACAGACAGACGAATGGAAGAAAACGACATCACTGAGCTGGACGACTCATTGGACGATATCGAACCGGTAAACTCCTCGTCCGGATTATACGAACATTTCAGGGTTACCGTAGACAAAGGGCAAACACCGGTACGCATCGACAAATACTTGTTTGAACGTATCGTCAACGCCTCGCGCAACCGTATCCAAACGGCTGCTGATAACGGATATGTCATGGCAAACGGGAAACCCGTAAAAAGCAGCTACAAAGTAAAGCCGCTTGATGTGTTGACCGTCATGATGGACCGTCCCCGGTATGAAAACGACATTATCCCCGAAGACATCCCTCTGGATATTGTGTACGAAGACGACGACTTGATGGTGGTAAACAAACCGGCAGGACTGGTGGTACACCCGGGTTGCGGGAACTATCACGGCACGTTGGTAAACGCCATCGCCTGGCACCTGCGCAATGTGCCTACGTATGACCCGAACGACCCACAAGTAGGGCTGGTGCACCGTATAGACAAAGACACGTCCGGCCTGTTGGTCATAGCCAAGACTCCGGATGCCAAAACCCATCTGGGCATGCAATTCTACAACAAAACCACAAAACGTGAATACAATGCACTGGTATGGGGCATCATCGATGAAGACAAAGGAACCATCGAGGGCAATATCGGGCGTAACCCGAAAGACCGTATGCAGATGGCGGTGATGAGTGACCCTACGCAAGGGAAACATGCCGTAACGCATTATCAGGTACTGGAACGTCTGGGATATGTCACCCTCGTGAAATGCGTACTCGAAACCGGACGCACGCACCAGATACGTGTACACATGAAACACATCGGACACGTACTGTTCAACGACGAGCGTTACGGAGGGCACGAAATATTGAAAGGAACTCATTTTAGTAAATACAAACAATTTGTGAACAATTGCTTCGCCATTTGTCCCCGGCAAGCGCTGCACGCCAAGACACTGGGATTCGTTCACCCCCGCACAGGCAAGGAACTGTTTTTCACTTCCGAATTGCCCGAAGACATGACACATTTGCTGGAAAAATGGAGAGCATACATCAGTAATCGAGAAGAATCATGAAACGTATCATTGCTATCGTAGCAGGAGGAGACTCATCGGAACACGATGTTTCCATGAAAAGTGCAGAAGGAATTTATTCCTTCATCGATAAAGAAACTTATAAAGTATATACCATAGAGTTGGGACACAAAGGCTGGAATGCCATCCTGGAAGACGGCTCGAAGAGCACGGTCGACAAAAACGACTTCAGCTTTATGGAGAACGGGCAAAAGATAAAGCCCGACTTCGCCTACATCACCATCCACGGCACACCGGGCGAGAACGGCATCCTGCAGGGCTATTTCGAACTGCTCGGCATCCCTTACTCCACGTGTGACGTATTGGTATCCGCACTGACTTTCAACAAGTTCATGACAAACCAATATCTGAAAAGCTTCGGGATACGTATCGCAGAATCCATGCTGGTACACAAACGGAACGGCATCAGCGATGAAGAAGTAATCGAGAAAATCGGACTGCCTTGTTTTATCAAGCCCAATGCCAGCGGTTCGAGCTTCGGCGTAACCAAGGTGAAGACCAAAGAACAAATCCAACCTGCCCTGCAAGCGGCTTTCGCCGAATCGGATGACGCCATGATAGAAGCCTATATGGACGGCATTGAACTGGCGAACGGATGCTACAAGACACGGGACAAGTCGGTGGTGTTGCCTATCACGGAAGTGGTCAGCAAGAACGAGTTTTTCGATTTCAATGCCAAATACAACGGACAGGTGACCGAAATCACCCCCGCACGTCTCAGCCCCGAACTGACCGGACGCGTACAAAAGCTCACCTCTGCCATTTACGATATTCTGGGATGCAAAGGATTGGTACGTGTAGACTATATCATCACCGAAGGCGAAAAAATCAACTTGCTTGAAATCAACACCACTCCGGGAATGACCGCAACAAGCTTCATTCCACAGCAAGCACGTGCCGCAGGCATCAATATGGAAGAAATTATGACCGACATCATAGAAGACAACTTCTCGGAATGAAGAATGAAGAATTAAGAATGAAGAATTGCTTTGCCTGCATGGAATTCTTCATTCTTAATTCTTCATTCTTCATTTAAAATGCTTACCTTTGAAGACAAAATTTAAAACCAAACGCCATGAACATTCCAGCCGAATTCGATGAAATACGTCCGTATACCCCAGAAGAGCTTCCACAGATATTCGATGAACTACTTGCCGACCCCGCTTTTCAAGCTGTCATCAGCCTGATTATGCCAGGCATGCCTCTTGATATGCTGAGCCATAAGCTGCACCAGTGCAAAAACAACCTGGAAGTACAAAAAACCATATTCTATCCGTTGCTGCACCAAATCATCAAAGAACACAGCGACGGCTTCACACTGAATGCTTCTTCACTGACCGACAAGGAAAAGAACTACACCTTCATATCCAATCACCGTGATATCGTGCTCGACCCTGGATTTCTTTCCCTCGGACTGCTAGACAACCATTTCCCTACTACAGTAGAAATAGCTATCGGTGACAACCTGCTTATCTACCCATGGATCAAGAAACTGGTACGAGTGAACAAATCATTCATCGTGCAGCGTGCCCTCAGTATGCGCCAGATGTTACTTTCATCTGCACGCATGTCACGCTATATTCATTTTGCCATTACACAGAAAAAAGAAAATGTATGGATAGCCCAACGGGAAGGACGCGCTAAGGATTCGAACGACCGGACACAAGAAAGTGTACTGAAAATGCTGGCACTGGGAAGCACAGGAGACACCATCGACTACCTGAAGGAGCTGAACATTGTTCCCACTTCCTTGTCGTATGAATACGACCCGTGCGATTTCCTGAAAGCCAAGGAAATGCAGCAAAAGCGAGATATCGAAAACTTCAAGAAAAGCCAGCAAGACGACCTGACCAATATGCAGACCGGCATCTTCGGATACAAAGGAAAAGTGTATTTCCAGACCGCACCGTGCATCAACGATGAACTGGAGACCTTACGAGGATGCCCCAAGAACGAACTTTTCTTAAAGATTGCCCAACTTATCGACCAGCATATCCACCTCAACTATCGCTTATATCCGGGAAACTATATCGCTTGCGACCTTTTGGAAGATACACAAAAATTTACCGGACAATACAATGCTGCCGACGTGACAAAATTTGAAACATACCTGCAAGAAAGGCTCGAACTGATTGACTTACCCAATAAAGACCTGCCGTTCTTACGCCGCTGCATTCTTACGATGTATGCCAACCCTGTCATCAACCACCTGAAAGCATTACACACATGACCAAACGTATCTTCGCATACATTTCCTTCCTATGTCTGTTACTGGCTGCATGCAAGGAAGAAACCTATGTATACCCCAGCGTCATAACAGAATTCATCGATCTCCAGACCGATGCAACCGGAACCATTACCCACCTGATAGCTGATGATGGCGAACATTATGCCGTACAACCTCGAGAAGGTCTGGACGGTCTTCGTGCCGATACCCTATACCGCACGGTATCTGTATATCAAATTCTGAATGAGCAAACGGACGGAAATGAACCAGAAGCCATACTTTATTCCAGCAGAACGGTAATTTCTCCTTACCCCGTCAAGGCAGCTGCATGGAAAGACAGCATTTATACCGATCCCGTGGACATACAGAGCATCTGGCGTTCGGGCGATTACCTGAACCTGATTTTAGAAGTACGGCGAAAAGACCAGACACATGCTTTCCATTTCATAGAAGACAGCATATCAGCCGATGCTTCGGACATACGTACACTGAACCTGCAACTCTTCCATAACAGCAACAACGACTATGAAGCTTTTACGGAACAGGCTTATCTTTCCGTACCGCTCCGCCGCTATCGGGACACCTTGCATACAGGAGACAAAATACGCTTCAGGCTCAATACATATAAAGAGGGAGAAACTTACAGAGATTTTACTTATTGAAAATGGAGAAAATAACGCCCTCCCTCACAAATAACAACAAAAAAACACCAAGCCTTATGATTAAACCACTTTATTTCTTTTTTTTCGTAATTGTTTGCCTGCTTGGACTGATGGCATGCAGTGCCAGACCGCAAGACAAATTCAAGAATCTCACAGCCGATGAGTTCGACCGCTTGATTCAAGATGAAAACGTGCAACGGGTAGATGTGCGTACGGTAGCAGAATATAGTGAAGGGCACATTCCGGGCAGCTTGAACATCAATGCACTGGAAGACCATTTTGCCGCTGTTACCGAAGAAATGCTCGACAAAGACCGTCCTGTGGCTGTATACTGCAAAAGCGGACGCAGAAGCCGGAACGCCGCCCGCATCCTTACCAACTTAGGATATAAAGTCTACAACCTCGACAAAGGATTTGACAATTGGAAAGAATACGGCAAGGAAGTGGAGAGATAATTAATAGTTAATAATGAATAGTTAATAGTGGGAAGTGTTTTCTGCCATTCGTTATTAACTATTCATTATTCACTATTCACCATTAACTTACATTAACTTACAACGCTTGCAACATACGCTTCAGCACGACCGTTGCCGAAATTTCACGGTTCGCAGCTTCAGGGATTACCAACGAAGTAGGAGCCTCTATCACATCATCGGTCACAATCATGTTACGGCGTACCGGAAGACAGTGCATGAAGAATGCGTCATTCGTCACCTTCATGTGCGCTGTATCTACCGTCCAGCTCATATCCTTACTTAATACCTTACCATAATCAGCAGGATTGGTCACACCCGGACATGCCCAGTTCTTTGCATAAATGAAATCCGCTCCTTCGAAAGCCTTCATCTGGTCGTATTCTACTTTGGCGCCACGCACGAACTTCGGGTCGAGTTCGTAGCCGTGAGGATGCGTAATCACAAAATCCACATCGGCTTCGTTCATGAAATCGGCAAACGAATTGGGCACAGCCTGAGGCAAGGCACGCGGATGAGGCGCCCATGTCAATACCACCTTCGGACGCTCTGTACGCTTATATTCTTCAATGGTTATCAAGTCTGCAAAAGCCTGAAGCGGATGTCCCGTAGCTGCTTCCATGGAGAATACCGGCTTGCCCGAATATTGGATAAACTGATTCAGAATCTTTTCGGTATAATCATCCTCGCGGCTCTCGAAACGGGCAAACGAGCGTACGCCGATAATATCACAATAGGATGCCATCACCGGAATAGCTTCCAACAGATGCTCGCTCTTATCTCCATCCATCACCACGCCACGCTCGGTCTCCAGCTTCCACGCTCCCTGGTTCACATCGAGCACAATTACGTCCATGCCCAGATTGCGTGCGGCTTTCTGAGTACTAAGCCGTGTGCGCAAGCTATTATTAAAGAATATCAGCAAGCAAGTGCGGTGTTTGCCCAATGCCTCATATTTATACCGGTCTTTTTTGATTTCAAAAGCTTCGGAAAGGGCGGTCTTCAGGTCGCCCAGGTCAAATACATTCGTGTAAGTTCTCATACAGTTATAACTATTAATTGTCAATTATTAATTATCTCGAATCTGTCCATCTCCTTCTATCAACCACTTGTAAGTGGTAATCTCGCGCAAGCCCATCGGCCCGCGGGCATGGAGCTTCTGCGTACTGATGCCAATCTCAGCCCCTAACCCGAACTGGGCGCCATCGGTGAACGATGTGGGTGCATTGACGTACACACATGCCGCATCTACCATGCGCTGGAAATAAGCAGCGGTATCTTTATCCTCCGTCACAATGCATTCGCTATGCTTCGAACTATAGGTATCGATGTGGGCAAGTGCTTCCTCTATACCCGACACGGTACGGACTGCCATTTTATAATCCATATATTCCGTGCCATAGCTTTCCGGCGAGGCAGGACAAAGCAATGCGGCGGGATAATGCCCTTCGAGTGCCTGACAGGCAGGTCGGTCCGCATACAAAATCACCTGCGATGCCTGCAGGGGCGCACACAGTTCAGGCAAGTCCGCCAGACGTTCCCGGTGCACCAGCAAGCAATCCAACGCATTGCATACGCTTACCCGGCGTGTCTTGGCATTATTCACGATAGCAGCACCTTTTTTCAAGTCACCCGCTACATCAAAATACGTATGGCACACACCTGCCCCTGTCTCGATAACCGGCACGGTGGCTTCACGGCGCACATAGTCTATCAATCCTTTGCTCCCGCGAGGGATAATCAAGTCGACCAGCCCTTCGGCATGAAGCAGTTCCGCCGTAGCCTCCCGCTCCACCGGAAGGAGTTCCACGAGATGTGCATCCAGGTTAAACCGTTGCAACACTTCGTGAATCAAAGATACGATGGCACGGTTCGAGCAATCCGCGTCATGCCCGCCTTTCAATACGCAAGCGCTTCCGCTCTTGAAACACAGCGAGAACACATCAAAGCTCACATTGGGACGCGCTTCATAGATAATGCCGATGACCCCGAAAGGCACACTCACCTTTTTCAGGCGCAATCCGTTAGGACGCACTGTTTCTTCCAATATCCTGCCCAATGGAGAAGGCAGCGAAGCCACATTCATCATATCCGAAGCGATGCCTCTCAAACGTTCGGGAGTCAATTTCAACCGGTCATATTTCGGGTCACTCTCATTCATGCGCCGCAAGTCTTCGGCATTCGCCTTCAACAAGTCATCAGTCTGTCTGATAATAGCTTCCGATACAGCCCGCAGCACTTCATTGATACGTTTTTCTTCCAGCAGAGGCAACATACGCGATGCTTGTCTCACTTTCTGTAAGGTGTCGGTAATATTCATACACTTATTCCTTTTTACACATTCAAGTCCTTTTTATCCACACAAATGTAAGATTCTTTCGATGAATCCGATACTTTTTTGCCCATTAATTTCCTCTTTTCATAAAACTTTCCTATCTTTGGTTATAGATAAACTAAAAATATACAGTTATGGAAGCAAAATCGTATGGTTCATTAGTAGAAGTCTACAGAGGTGGTCTGTGGGAAGCCGAACTGATAAAAGGATTATTGGAATCGGCAGGCGTATCAGCAATGTTGAAAGACGAAACTCTTTCCGCCGTAACCTCACCTTATTCCGGAATAGGAGGAGAAGTATTGGTTATGGTGAATAAGGAAGAAGAAGTATATGCACGAAAAGTAGTAGAACGGAGACAGGTATGAAAACAATTGTCGTGGCATTTCTTCTTATCATCACACTTGCCATAAGTGGCGTAAGTGCCGAGAGTTTACAACCTGCTGCATGGCAAGCCTACGGGATTGCCTTCCAGGCACCCGCAGGCTATACCGTAGAAGACGACTCGGAAGAAGGTTACATCATCAGCACCCCCACTTATTTCATCACAGTGCAACTGCTCGACGGTGAAGGCATTCAGCGTTCAGAAATAGCCCAAGAATTGAAAAACGTTGCGACAGATGACGAAGTGACCCAGCAAAGCCCTACCGTCGATTTCGAACTTCCGCAATTCTACGGAGTGTTCCTACGCGGAAATTGTGAAAGCGACCAATGCCTGTACAGTTACCTGCTCACCAAAGAAGACACGAGCGGCTTCTATGTTTCTATTGTATACACCGACCCTGCCGACCCACTTCCTGAAACCATACTGAAAAGTTTTACCCTTGAAGAATAACCCTCATAAGAAAATGAAAATATCATTCCCTTTCGGATTGTCTGCGACTGTTCTTTTTCTTGCACTGGTTGCCTGTACCCTATCCTTATGGGCACAAACCTCCGAAAAGCCATCCTCTTCTGCCACATTGTCCAACAGTTGCATCGAAGTGCCACAAAGCATGACCTTCTGTGGCGAAACCATCTCGCTTGCCCGCTTTGACCGCCGCGAACGTATGGATCGCGAACTGCTAGCCTTTTCATATATGCACAGTACCACTTTGCAGATGATTAAACGCGCCAACCGCTACTTTCCCATTGTAGAATCGATCCTGCGCGAAAACGGCGTGCCCGATGATTTCAAATACCTGATGTCTATTGAAAGCAACAACAATCCACTGGCACGTTCAGTTGCCGGCGCAGCAGGTCTATGGCAATTTATGCCCGCCACAGGACGCGAATTCGGACTGGAAGTAGGCAATTCAGTCGATGAGCGCTACCACGTAGAGAAATCTACCCGTGCCGCCTGCCGCTATCTGAAACAAGCTTATGCACGTTTCGGAAGCTGGATAAGTGTAGCTGCGTCCTACAATGCCGGACAAGGACGTATCTCGCGTGAGCTCGACCGGCAATACGAAGAAGATGCCCTTGACCTCCAACTGGTTGAAGAAACTGCCCGCTATGTTTACCGCATCCTTGCAGCCAAAATGCTGTTTGCCGACCCCACCCGTTTTGGTTTCCGCTTGCACGCATCCGATCTCTATCCTCCCATCCCTTACCGTGAAATCAAAGTAGAAGAAACCATCGAGGACTTGCCCCGTTTCGCCAAGAGCCAAGGCATCACATACGCCCTGCTGCGCACGATGAATCCCTGGCTCCGCTCACGTACCCTGCACGTTCACGGCTCGAAAACGTACTACCTCCGCATCCCTGACAAAGAAGGAATGTACTACAATCCGCGTGTCACCTTCCCGCACGACCCGAAATGGGTAGTAGAATAAGCTTTCTTCCTACTTGAAATGCAAGCCTCAAATGGCTGATATATTCCCGCGGCATTCATTTATGTATTTTGTATATGCCACAGGATAGAGAGGATGTGCACTCTACGGAAGCGGTACGAAATGTGCTGAGCAATGCACAAATCCATACCGCGCATGGTATAACTCCCAGCCCGGTGGCCGATAACTTCTGCCAACTCCTTTTCAATCCTGATTAGCAGGATGCAAAAAAGCCGCTCCTCCATCACGAAGGGGCGGCTCACATTTATAGTTATAGGTGTATAAAGTTTTTATGCTTTTTACAAGCAATGATTATTGAGCCAACTTGCCGTCTGAGCCCAATACGTTAACGATTTTGTGTTTGTACATCTTTTCCATTTCGTCACGAGCCGGGCCCAAATATTTACGCGGGTCGAATTCAGCCGGTTTTTCGAACAATACCTTACGAACAGCAGCTGTCATGGCAAGACGAGAGTCAGAATCGATGTTAATCTTGCAAACTGCAGATTTAGCAGCCTTACGCAATTCGTCTTCAGGAATACCGATAGCAGCTTCCAGCTTGCCTCCGTACTTATTAATCATGTCTACATATTCCTGAGGAACTGAAGATGATCCGTGCAATACGATGGGGAAGCCCGGAAGTTTTTCCATTACAGCATCCAATACGTCGAATGCCAAAGGAGGAGGAACCAGACGACCTGTCTTCGGATCTACGTGGCATTGTTCGGGTTTGAACTTGTATGCACCGTGAGAAGTACCGATAGAGATAGCCAACGAGTCGCAACCTGTACGGCTAGAGAAGTCGATAACTTCTTCAGGGTTAGTATAAGTATGGTGTTCTGCAGAAACTTCATCTTCTACACCAGCCAATACACCCAGTTCACCTTCTACAGTTACATCATATTGATGAGCGTATTCAACGACTTTCTTAGTCAAAGCAACGTTTTCTTCGTAAGGCAGGTGAGAACCGTCAATCATCACTGAAGAGAAACCGAGGTCTACGCAAGACTTGCAGAGTTCGAAAGAATCTCCGTGGTCGAGGTGAAGAACGATTTCAGGATGTTCGCAACCCAATTCTTTAGCAAATGCTACAGCACCTTCAGCCATGTAACGAAGCAAGGTCTGGTTTGCATAGTTACGCGCACCTTTAGAAACCTGCAGGATAACCGGAGATTTTGTTTCTACCGAAGCTTTGATGATAGCCTGCAGCTGCTCCATATTGTTGAAGTTGAAAGCCGGGATAGCGTATCCACCTTTAATTGCTCTAGCAAACATCTCTCTGGTGTTTACCAAGCCTAAGTCTTTGTAATTAACCATTGTTGTACGTTTTATAATTGTTAGTGAAATTAATTCCATTGCAAATGTAAAAAGAAATGTGGCAAATCCACCACATTCTTCCCGAAAAAACAATCCATGTTAAGGTGTTTTATTAAAATTCACACGTTTTTTTTAAGAATCAGCAAGGATGCAAAGTGAAGGTAGCAAAAACAACAAACGGCTGACAACCAAACACCCTGCCCCCCTTTGAAGAATAAAAAACAAAGAAAGCATTGTTTATTTCCGGTTTTCATCTCCTTAATCAAGAAATCTGCGAATTCTCTCGTGAAAAAACATCCAAAACTTTTTCTATTTCAAAGAAAAGCCGTATCTTTGCAACCCGAAACAAACCATTACACAACAATGTCCGAAAAGAGAATCGGATGTTACCAACAAAACATTGAATAATAACAATAAAAAGTATATACTGAAATGAAAAAAGGCATTCATCCTGAAAACTACCGTCCGGTAGTATTTAAAGACATGTCAAATGGCGACATGTTCTTGTCACGTTCAACTTGTGCAACCAAAGACACAATCGAATTCGAAGGCGAAACTTATCCTTTGGTAAAGTTGGAAATCTCCAGTTCTTCTCACCCGTTCTATACAGGTAAATCAAAATTGGTTGATACCGCAGGACGTGTAGACAAGTTCATGAGCCGTTACAACCGCATTAAGAAATAAAAATTTCGTATTTTGTTCCATAACAAGACCGGGCATCCTGCATTCCAGCAACGATGTCCGGTCTTGTTTTATTTATCCATTGTCCTTTTCCCGGATTTCCACGCGGCGGATTTTCCCGCTGATAGTCTTAGGCAATTCTTCGACAAATTCTATCACACGCGGATATTTATAAGGAGCGGTTACCCGCTTCACATGATCCTGAAGTTCCTTTATCAAGTCGGGACCGGCCTTTGCCTTATAATCTTTTGCCAATACAATGGTAGCCTTCACCACCTGACCGCGGATTTCATCAGGCACTCCCGTTATGGCACACTCTACTACGGCTGGATGGGTCATCAGGGCACTTTCCACTTCGAACGGACCAATGCGATACCCCGAACTCTTGATGACATCATCGGCACGTCCTACAAACCAATAGTAACCATCTTCGTCACGCCAAGCCACATCACCGGTGTAATATACTCCATCGTGCCAAGCCTCACGGGTCAGTTCGGGCGCACGATAATATTCCTTGAACAACCCCAGCGGTTTGCCTTTGTCGGTACGTATCACGATTTGTCCTTGTTCGCCATCCTCGGCAGAGCGGCCGTCAGGCTTCAACAGGTCTATCTGATATTGAGGATTAGGCACACCCATACTTCCCGGCTTGGGGTCCATCCACGGGAAAGTGGCAAGTGTCAAGGTAGTTTCGGTCTGTCCAAAGCCTTCCATCAAGCGGATGCCCGTTATCTTCAAAAAGGTTTCGTAAACCGAATAGTTCAACGCCTCACCCGCCGTGGTACAATACTCCAATGAAGACAAGTCGTATTTGCTCAAGTCCTCACGGATAAGGAAGCGGTAAATGGTGGGAGGTGCACAAAGTGAAGTGATGTGATAATCGTGAATCTTCTTCAGAATATCAGAAGGTGTAAACTTCTCGTGGTCGTAGACGAAAATGTTAGCCCCTGCTATCATCTGCCCATACAGTTTTCCCCACACAGCCTTGCCCCAGCCTGTATCGGCAATGGTAAAATGCAGGCTGTCTTCGTGCAGGTTATGCCAGAAGCTCGCCGTAGTGATATGTCCCAAAGGATAGGTGAAATCGTGTGCCACCATCTTCGGTTCGCCGGTAGTGCCCGAGGTGAAGTACATCAACATGATGTCATCGTTGGTGTTTACATTCGCGGGACGTGTGAAAGGTGCAGCATTTTCGATGCCTTTATGAAAATCCTCAAATCCTTCGGGATACTCAGGACCTACGCTGACCAGCTTTTCTACGCTGGGTGACTGAGGCATTGCATCTACGATATGTTTCAGAATCACTCCTTCACCCGCAGCTACAATCATCTTGATAGTAGCAGCCTGACACCGATAGACAATGTCTTTCTTCGTCAGCAGGTGGGTAGCGGGGATCGCCACAGCTCCTATCTTGTGCAAAGCGATAATCGAAAACCAGAACTCATAGCGGCGTTTCAATATCAACATCACTTTGTCGCCCTTGCCTATTCCCAGACTCTGGAAATAAGAAGCGGTCATATCGGTATATTTCTTCAAATCGGCGTAAGTGAACTGGATACATTCGCCTTTGTCATTGGTCCACAACAGTGCATTCTTTTCCGGACGTTCTGCTGCCCAAGCATCCACGATGTCGTACCCGAAATTGAAATTCTCAGGCACATTTACTCTAAAATTCTTGATGAAATCCTCTTGCGAGGAGAAAGTTGTCTGACTTACAAATCTTTCTAACATACGTGTTTCGTTTTTTTCACCACAAAGAACACAGAGGCATACGGAGGAAAATTTAAAACCTCTGTGATACCCTGTGTCCCCTGTGGTGAATTTCCATTATATAAACCAATTTTATTGCATCACTACCGCAAGGAACTTCACGGTTTTTCCATCAAGCGCCAACATGCCGTGCGGCTTGCTTGAATCGAAATACAGGCTGTCACCCGGATTCAGTATCAGTTCTTTCCCATTGATGTTCAATAACAGGCGGCCTTCTATTACTAAGTTGAACTCTTGTCCTTCGTGTGTGTTAAAGTATACGGCAGTACCTTCGGGTTTAGGTTCTACCGTCACAATAAACGGGTCGGCTATCCTGTCCTTAAATCCCGAAGCGAGTGATTCATACTTATAAGCCTTGGTACGTTCTACCGAAACTCCTGTCCCTTTACGGGTAAGGAAATACGATTTCATCTTCGGCTCCTCACCAAACATCAGTTCATCTAGCGTAATGCCATATTTGTGGGCGATGCGTTGCAAAAGACTGACCGAGAGGTCGCTTTCTCCTGATTCAAGGGCACGGTATTCTTCAGCTGTCAGTTTACAGTCCGATGCCACTTCTTCCACGCTTAGCTCCAATGCGTCGCGCAATCCCCGCAAACGCTCGGCAATTTGTTTTATCTGTTCATCCATATCTATAATTCTGTTAGTTCTTGCCAAAATTACGAAAGATTTTGATAAGGAACGGCAGAAAATTGGAAAAATTATAAAAATAGTACGTCTTCAAGTCAAAAAGGCCTCTTACTCATTTCATTAGACAAAATGAGACACAATAACGGACAAAGTGAAAGCGACAAGTAACTCTTAGCACTTTGTCTGATCTAAAGAATCAATAACTTTGCAAAAAATTAATATCTTATAACAATGTAGGCTTATGAATTTACGACTTCTTTTTTTATTGGCAACATGCTTTATGTTATCAACTGTACACGACATACAAGCACAAGTAGAACGAAACGCCATTTATAAAATAGGTATAGGGCGCTTTAATTACACTCCGAAAGGAGAAAATGACAATGCCGGCAAAGTATTGAAAAATATCACTTCATCAATTATAAAAGGGAAAAATACCACCCAGCTGTCCGATTATGCCGATGATGTAAGGGCAAGTATCGCCAAAGGATTCGGGAATGTAGTCAGACTGCAGGTGATAGACGGGAAAACATTTCAAAACGAAAAACTCCAAGACAAAAATCTTCTTTACACAGACGGAACCATTGTCAGCATCAGTGCTACATCCAACGGTCCTTCGCTTAAAGAACGGAAAAGGCTGAAAAATTCAGCGTTTACACCTTATACGAATGTGGAAGCCAACATAAGCGTAACCGTTAATGTAAAGAATGCATATACCGGTGTGATGGAAGACAGCCGTACTTTCAATGCCAGTGGTTCTGATACAGCCAGCGAAGACAAGGCGGTGACGGCAGCACTCAGTAACCTTTCCGGAATCATTGCCGGTTATTTCAATGCCAGGTATCCCGTCAATGCCACTATCATAGAGCGGGGTGAAATAAAAAAAGAAAAACAAAAAACGGTATACATTGATTTAGGCACTTCGCTGAGTGCTTACAAAGGCCAGCAGTTTGATGTCTATTCGGTAAAGGAGATTGCCGGGAAAGAGGCACGGATTGAAATCGGCCGTTTGAAAGTAGAAGAAGTACTGGGAGAGGAATTAAGCCTATGCAAAGTTACAAAAGGAGAGAAAGAAATAAAAACGGCATTAGACAACGGAAGCACATTAGTGGTTACCGTCAGAAGATGAGATTAATAATCCTAAAATAAAAAGTATGAAAACAAAGCAAAAAATTCAAAGAATGAAACAAATGATGCTTCTCATTTGTTGTTTGTTACCCATCTTTTCATCCTGTTCTTCGGATGAAAGCAGTACTGTAGATTATACAGTGGTATACCAGGGGCATTCACCTATGACCATAGACCCAACCATTGTTGAAGCCATCTTGGAATACCAGGACCAGCAAGGGTTGATAAACCGCCATATATCCGTCACCACCGATCATACCGAACTTACAGACGCTGATTTCGACGATATGGCAAAGCAAGTAGGCAAGCAAACCCTTAGCGAGATGGCAGGACACGATTATAATCAGGTAATACGGAATGCCGGACTCAGTGTTTCTGAGCCTGTTACTCTGGCTATCAACTATCAGGTAGGACTGGTAGGAAATCTGGGAGGCAGCGTTATTTCTTACGGAAATATCCTGCTGAAAATCGACCTTCGGTAATTTATGCACACCGACCGGAATCCGGACGACTCTCTGTTTGTGTGATTTCATTCAAACGGAGAGTCGTTCTCTTTTCCGAATGCCTTCATATATTGTGCCGGAGTCATGCCGCAGACCTTATAGAAAGCACGGTAAAAAGTGCTATGACTGTTGAAACTTGCTTCTTTGGCTATCGCATCAAATGACAGGTTCGGTTTTTCTTTCATCAACTTTATCGCATATTCCACACGCAAACGATTCAGATAAGAACTCACATTATCTGCATTGGCATACTTACGGAGGATACGCGGCAAATCGTTCTTATTGATATTGCTCAAGCTTATCAGTTCATCTCGGCCAAAATCGGGCTGGAGGAAAAGCTTGTCTTTCACTACAGCATATTCCATACGTAAAAAACGCCTGTTCTCCATCGAGATGTTATCTGCACAATCCGATACCGAGTCCGAAATTCCTGTTCCATCAGGTTGGCTTTCCTGATTTTTCCCTTTTTCATCCAACAATGCTTCAGGATTTCCACAACAAACCTTATGCAATTCTTCACGTTGTGCCAACAGTTCTTCGATTTGCTTTACAGCTATGCGGCTTTTCCGACGGGTAATAGTCAGATTCCGGCAAGTAATCACTAAAAAGATTACCAAAAAGAACAATAAGCAACATAAACCACCCATCAGGAAATTGCGCTTCTGCACTTCAACCTGCGTATTTGCCAGTTGCAATTCTTTCTCATGCAAGCGGAAAACCGTAGCATACTCATGTGCCCGACTCGCCTGTTCACGGCTATAAATGCTATCGAGCAACACAGTAAGCCGTTGCTGGTAGGCATCCGCTTTCTCATAAAGTTTCAACCCACGATATGCCTGGGCAAAACGGTCTAATATCACACTATAATTATAGTTTAACGTATCATTGCCATTTCCTCCCTGCCGGTAAGCCAGCATATCAACCGTATTCAAACGCAGCACTTCCTCATATCGCCGCATCTCCAACAAGTATGGAACAATCTCACTGGCACCGAAAGGTGACTTTGACATTTCGGTCTGTTCAAAACGATTGTAATATTCAGCCGCTTCTTCCTTTTTACCTGCCAGTAAAAAAATGTATGCCATTTTCGAATAACAATACCCATATTGCTGGTCAATGTATCCGGCAGGCGGACCAGACATCTTGCTCATGCGACGTATCAATGCCTCACGCAGTTTGCCTATTTTAATGGCTTCCTCATAATTACCACTATCAATAAAGATTCCCATCATTCCACCATAAGCTGTAGAAAGGCGTGCCATGACACTTACATTTTTGGTATCTTCGATAAGACTGATGCCCTTCCGGTAAAATGTCAGAGCCTCATCCCTCCGCTCCATATTCCGGTGCATGCGTCCTAAATTAAAATATACGCTAGCCTCTTTATCCGGTCTATCCAATTGACGTGCCAGCTCCATCATCTGCTTTCCGAAACGGATAGCATCTTCGTTTTTCCCCTGTTCGACCAAAGTCGTAAGCAACATTGCCAGCATTCTCAGTTTTCGCATGGGAACCAACCGTATAGAGTCTTGAGCCAAAGCTTTCCGCGCAAATCTTTCCTCCAGCAGATATTCACCCCTTACCTCATAACACATGCTTCGCAACATGTCTATCTCGAAAGGCTGTAACCCTGGCACATGATGCTCTTCGATGGAATCCAACAGTTGTAATGTCTGGTTGGGTTCCTGCAAATGAATCCGTTGTATGTATTCAAAACTGATGACACTATCGGGCACCTCCGATACTGCCCAACATTGCCCCACTCCCAATAGGAAAAGGAATAAACAGATAATTTTCATGTCTCTAAAAACCACATTTTGATGGCAAATATAGATAAACCTCAAATCCGCAAGCAATCTCAATGGCAATCTCAATTGCAGTAAAGAGCTTGAA
>OIWN01000463.1_pt1 | contig 37560 bp, 53 predicted proteins | sample 1587591 | NCBI WGS metagenome assembly OIWN01 (sample SAMEA3888901, study PRJEB22519) | human gut metagenome | biome: human gut; feature: human-associated habitat; material: faeces | place: Denmark | collected 2010 | reverse complement strand
CATTGAGCCTGATGACCGCCGCCTTCGCCGCGGACGCGAGTGACTACAAGGATTATTCCAAAGTCACTTACAAAGAGGCGGTCGATGTTATGACTGCCGCCGGCATTTTCAATGGCGGCGACGGCAATAACTTCAACCCCGACGCAACCCTGAATCGTGAGCAGGCTGCGAAGATCATCACCTACATGCTGGTGGGCCAGGAGAAGGCCGACAAGCTGACTGCTACCATCGCGCCCTATGCCGACGTGGCAGCCAACCGCTGGAGTGCTGGCGCAATCGCGTACTGCACCGACGCAGGCATTATCGCTGGTGACGGCAACGGCCGTTTCAACCCCACTGCTCCCGTGCTGGGCACCCAGTTTGCCAAGATGCTGCTGGTGGCCCTGGGTTACGATCCCAAGATCGAAAAACTGGTGGGCAATGAATGGGCCATCAAGACTGCCAAACTGGCGCTGAGCGACGATGTTGACTTGGACAACGGCATGGAGAAGCTTTCTCTGTCCGACAACCTGACCCGTGAGCAGGCCGCTCAGATGGCATTCAATGCCATGAAGGCCACTCTGGTGGAGTATGAGGACAAGGGCGGCGACATCATCATTGGCGACATCACCATCAACAATGGCGCTACCAAGGCAACTCCCGTGACCTCCAAGGTCAAGGCAGACGCTACCAGCATCAGCGATGAGAAGACCGCTGATGGTTATTACACTGTTGAGTTTGCTGAAAAGTACTGCAAGGATCTGAAGGTTTCCACCAAGAGCGCAGATCAGGTTGACAGCTTCGGCCGTCCCGCTACCACTTGGGTTTACGATGGTGATACCGTTGGAACCTATGGTGACGAGGCTGATGATTCCATCGTGCTGAACAAGAGCATTGATGCGCAGAAAGCTATTGTGACCGACAGCGACTACATGAACTACAGCGAGGATGACGTGGCTTCCAAGATCGCTGTTTACGTCAATGGCGACAAGCAGTCTGCTACCAGCTACAAGGCATTGGCTGACCTGGATCTGCAGGCTGGCGATGAGATCGAAGTCTTCATGAACGATGACAACGAGATCGAGACGATCTCTGTGCTGCGTTACAGCCTGGCCCAGATCGATGAAATCGACACCAACCTGTCCAGCACTTACACCAAGCAGGGCGCTTCTGCCAGCATCACGCTGCAGAACCTGAACGAGAACAGCCTCGGCGGCACCTATTATGACCGCTATGACAACAATTCCGATAAGGAACTGGCCGGTTATACTTCCGATTATGAGGAAGGCACCGTCCTGGCCGTGGCCCTGAAGGGCGGCAACGGCAGCGTGGTTCTGGATTCCTATGTGGCAGAGGCCAAGACCGGCAAGATTACCAAGTATAACAGCGGTTCCAAGGCAAACATCAGCCTGGACGGCACGGAAATGTCTCTGCATGCCTTGGTGGATGCTGGTGCTACCACTGCTACCGCTATGGGCAGCCTGACCCTGAATCTGGATGATACCGACTACACTGTTTACACTGATAAGAACGGTTATGTTATCGGTATTGATGAAGGCGAAGCCGCTAAGATCACCGACGTGTATTATGTCACCGGCGTGGTGCGTGATCAGAGCCGCTACACCACTTACTATGCACAGGCTGTTTCCATCGAGGAAGGCACTGTGACTGAGTTCCAGATCAAGGATTCCGATTCTGCTACTATGAGTGCTCTGGGTATTGCTGCGGGTGATACTTGGGCTGGAAACTTTGAGACCGTAAAGGGCCTGTTCACCTTCTCTAAGAGCGGCAGCAGCTATACGGCCAAGGCATATACCGGCAGCAACACCTATACCGTGGTTGCAAACAGCAAGGAACCCGCTGCGATCGGTGACGATCTGGCTAAGGACGACACCAAGATGACTGTCGCTGGCGAAAAGATTTACCTGAATGATACCACCAAGTATGTCAAGGTGGAGAATGACGGAAAGGACATTGGCGTGACCACTGCTGTGGGCGGCACCAGCGCAAAGAAGAGCAATAATTCGAATGAAACCACTGCGATTGCAATCACCAAGGCAGATGGCAAGAACAAGGTTGCATCCTACGTGATTTTGGTGTCCGATAAGTTCAGCGGTTCCAGCGATGACGTGGTCTTTGTCAAGGAAGTGTCCAAGGATAAGATCTCTTACAAGGACAAGGATGGCGAGTATCAGACCGGTTACAATGTTGAACTGTACTACTTGGATGGTACCGGCAAGATTGAGAACGCAACCGTGGAGGGCAGCACCGCTCCTGCGATTGGTTTCTACACCTGGGACAACAGCGATGACGCTGAGGGCGTAATCGCTCTGGATAAGTATGAGCAGGCATTGAATAGTCAGTATACCGGTGTTTCTGGCACTGTTGATTATGACGACGAAACCGGTTTTGCTGGCCTGAATGTTTCTGGAGAGACTTACACTCCTGCACTGGAGCTGACTGGCGTTTATAATAATGCTCTGTCTGTTGCTCAGCTTACTGCCGTAAGCGGCGCAAAGGTCAACCTGAACGATGTTGACTTCGCTGAGAACGTCATCATCGGCGACAACCGCGACAAGGATGACCGCGATGCGGACGTGTACACCAGCGAGATCACCAGCGTGAGCGCACTGAAGACGGCAATCGACCGCAGCAATGATAAGAGCGGCGCAGTCAAGGCTGTTGTGTTCTATGATGACGGTAAGGTCACCATGGTTTATGTGCTGGAAGTTGCCAATGCTGGTAACTCTGGTGATCCCGAAGATGAAACGACTGCAACCGTCACTGGCGTGAAGGCAGAGGCCGGTACTAACAATGGTGAGCTGAAGATCACTGTTGATGCGCAGAAGGGCAATGTAGATACCAAGGCAAACGTTACGCTGTATGTGCTGAACAATGCTGGTACGTTCACTGAGCTGGGCGACTACACTGTCACCATTGCTAAGAACAGCACTTCCGGCACCTATACTGTTACGGGACTGAATTCTGGCGTGCAGTATAAAGTTGTTTGCGGTGCATATACTGCGCTGGGGACTGCTAAATAAGCCGTTTTGTATAAATGGGCTATTTGCTAATATAGCGTACTGATTGAAGCCCCCGCTCCTAAATTGGAGCGGGGGCTTTGTTTGATTTGGCACAGTGACGTCATTTTTGCCCATACAAAGTGAATGTTGTGCCGGCTAATAATGGATACTCATCGTAAGCCGGATCAAGAATCAAAGCGGTACAGTTTTGAAATAGGGTGGTGTGCCAGAAAAAGGAACCGCCGAAAAGGCGAATCCCGGTCATCGGAGAGTTTCCTTTATAAAAAGGAAAAAAGATCAGGTGCGTTTGGTGTTGGGTGGCGCAGTTGCTGAGCAGAGTATTGTTGGTATTGTTGAGCAGGATATGGTAACCCATGGCGGAGCGCATTTTGGCATCAATGAACAGATGGATGAGATTCCAGTCCGACCATGCGACGTCATCCATAGGAAAGGTGATCCTGCCGTATTGGGGTGTGTTGGCGGTAAATGTTTTTATAAGTTGCAGCGTGTGGCGGGCCTGCAGACTGTCCAGCCGATCCTGCACGGCTGCCAGCGCCGCATCAATTGTTTCGTTGTCCCGGTTGAAGTCCTCCCGCAGGACGCGGTCGGCGGCATCCCATTGGCTTAAGTGATAATTTTTTGTATAGTTCAAGTTGATTTCTCCTTTGTGTAGTCGAATTTTGGGGCTTTTCCGAAAAAAGCCCTACACTTACCGTGTAGGGCAGGGCAAAAGTTGCATGAAAGCATGCAACCGATCAGAATATTTTTTTCCTGCCGCCGCTGCGGCAGAGCGAGCGGCGGTGCAATAACAAAAAGCTCCTGCCCTAAGGCAGGAGCTTTCTGGGTTAGATCCTGGCGTGATAGTTTCCGTGGATCCGGACGCCCTCGTCGGTGACGAGAAAGGCGTCGGGATCAATTTCCAGCATGGCATGCCGGAAGTCTTCCAGTTCGTATTTGGACATGCAGATGCACATCACGTTGGTTTCGCTGTTCTGATACGCGCCAGTGGCGGGCCAGTAAGTCACGGAGCGGTGCAGGGTGCCCGTCACATAATCCCGCAGGGCGTCGTCCTGGCGTTTGCTGAAAACCCAGGCCATTACCGCGATGTTCTGCTGGTGCAGGCGATCTACAATCAAGCCGCAGAATACGGAGTAAATAATGGAGTAAATGGCCACCTGGGGACTAAACAGAATGAGGCAGATGACGTAAAGCGTGATATTAAAAGCCATATTGATGCGGCCCACGGACATGCCGGGGGCTTTTTTCATGAGATATACGCCCAGGATATCCATGCCGCCGGAAGAGCCGCCGTCGTAGAGCATCAGGCCGATGCCTGCGCCGGCAATGATGCCGCCCAGAATCGAGGAAGCCAGCACGTCGTAGAGAATCGGTTCGGCGGGCGGGGTCAGCAGGCTGAGAAAGGCGGTGTTGCAGATGGTACACAGCAGAGATTTGATGCCGAAATGCCCTGAGATGGAGCGGAATGCAATCAGATACACCGGAATGTTCAGGGCGAAGTAGATCAGGCCGGCCACATCCAGACTGCCAAAATTCAGCCCCAGATTGGTGATCAGCAGGGTACGAATGATCTGTCCAACGCCGAGGAAGCCCCCGCTGTACAGCCCTGCAGGAGTGACAAAATAATTGATGCCGATGGAATAGATCAAACTGCCCAGCACGGCCAGGGCCACGCGGGCCCAGCGCTGGCGGGTGGTGTTGTAGAGCATGATCGAGGCCTCCTTTACCAGTCTGCATTATAGCAAAAAGCAGCGGGGGATGCAAATAAAAGAAATGGGAGGGACCGTGGTCCCTCCCATTTCTTACAGCGCATAGCGCAGGCATCGCTTCAGGCGCTGTTTGGCCCGGGCGATGGTGCGTGACACCGTGGATTTGGAAATGCCCAGGGCATGGCCCACGGCTTCCATGGTCATTTCTTCTTCAAAGTACAGCCGCAGCACCTGGGCCTGCCGCGCAGTCAGCTCCTCCCGCCGGGCAATGCGCAGGTTGCGTTTGAGGCGGGATACGGCCTCGTCGTTGTCCGGCGCTACGGCGCGCATATAGGCGGCCATATCGCTGCTCAGTGTGTTGCGCCGCCGGTCATAGGGTATACTTTTCATTCTTGTGATACCTCCTGTCGTAATAATTTCGTGTCAGTACGGCGAGCTCCCTGGCCTCCTGCAGCAGGGGACGCAGCTCCAGAATCCGCCGCTCCAGGCGGTGCCGGCGCTCGGGATCCTCCGTTTCCCGCGCCGCCAGACGCAGCTGCTTCATGCGCAGCGACAGGGTGTCGGCGTGGGCTTTGTATTCATAAGATAACTCGCGCAGTGTCATAACATCCTCCATTCTCTGCCGCTGAGGCGGAAGGAGCGGTATTCCTCCCGGGCGAAGCCGGGCAGACAGTCTTCGCACACAACGCAGCCGTTGACGGCGTAAAATTCGTCTCCGTCGTACAGCGCCGCACCACAGCGGCCGCAGTGGGCCGCCGCTTCGGCGCGCTGTGGATCGGGAGGCTGAACATGCCGAACAGGCAAAGAGATACACTTCCTTTCCAATTGAAAAAAACAAGGTGAAAATTTCAAATTTTCCTTGACAAAAGGTTTGCTTTCTGGTAGACTAATCACTGCTGTTGGATGCGCTGGTGTAGCTCAGTTGGTAGAGCAGCTGATTTGTAATCAGCAGGTCGGGGGTTCGAGTCCGTCCACCAGCTCCACTAAATTGAAAATTTCATATGGGCGAGTTCCCGAGTGGCCAAAGGGGGCAGACTGTAAATCTGTTGTCAGTGACTTCGGTGGTCCGAATCCACCCTCGCCCACCATCTGGGGTAGACACTTTAGATGTCTACCCCATTTTTGTCAGTATTCATGCGGGTTTGCGGGTTTTTTAGAGCGCAAAATCCAAAGTGATTTTCCATAGATGCCTTTTCCAAAAAATAGCAAAACAAAGACTTTTTATGAGCATAAGCGGAGTTTTCACCTGATTTTTCAGGCTGGGAACTCCGCTTTTTTGCGTTTACCACTCTTTTTTCCCGTTGTCGGAAGTGTAAAAGTTTTCGGCAGATATATAGATAGATTGACGGAAGCCCCAAATGGGTCAATTTCAAGCCCTCAAAATACAAGGGGGTAGTGCGCCCTTTTTCAGAACCGCTCCGGCTGAATGGCCGGGGCGGTTTTCCGCTTTCCCCCCTCTCACACTCTCCCCCCTAATACTTTACCAGCTGGGAAAGAACAAGATAACTCTAAGCTCTAACTCAGCAAAGATCTCAAGTTTTCAACAACCAACAAGAAAGGATGAGTAAAACCATGAACATTGGCATCGACCATGGCTATTACGCAATCAAAACCCGGCATTTTTCTTTCCCAGCCGGTATTGCAGAGTATTCCCATGAACCCTACACCTTGCAAAACACACTGGAATTCGGCGGGAAGTTTTATGTCTGCGGAACCGGCAGACAGCCGATTCTGCGCAACAAAATGGAAAACGACAATTACTACCTGCTTACCCTTGCGGCCATCGCCAAGGAAATCAAACAGCGAGGTGGAAAAACAGAGTGTTCGGTGCGCATTGCCGCCGGGCTGCCTCTGGCTGGATTTGGCCGTGAGAAAAAGCCTTTCCGGGAATACCTTCTGCGTTCTTCCCAGCCGGTGTGCTTCAAGTTTGAAGGAATCTCCTACAAAATCACCATCGAGGATGTGAAACTGTTCCCACAAGGCTACTCCGCCATTGCTCTGCATCCGGAACTCGTCCAGAATGAGCCTTCTGTTCTTCTCATGGACATTGGTGGATGGACCGTTGATCTGATGCGGCTGGATAATGGTGTTCCCAATGCGGCTACCTGCCGAAGTCTGGAACTCGGTATGATCCGCTGCATTGATGAAACAAAAGAACAGGTCCGCCGGGATACCGGACTGTCTGTGACCGACGCTCAAGTGGAACGTGTTCTGGCAGGAAAGTCCTGCAGTATGGATGAGGATGCCCGAAACATTATCCAGAAACAAGGGCGGCTTTACACAGAGCGCCTTCTTTCAGCAGCCATGGAATCGGGGTTTGATCTGAAAGCTATCCCGGTGGTGATGCTGGGCGGCGGCGCATCGGTAGTCAAGGGCAACGTGAGCGAACAGGACAGCCTGTGTCGGGTTTTTGCCCTGATAGACAACAAGGTAAACGCTGAAGGTTTTGAACGCATTTTGGGGCAGTTTTCGGGCGGTGTGGGCAAGGCATGAGCAGACCCCTATTTATGTTCCGCCCCAACCTCCAGAATGAAGAACATCGCAGAGCATGGGAAATCCTGCAGGCTGTGCCGGAAGGCCAAAAAAACGCCTTTCTGGTACAGGTGATTCTGGAAAATGCCCAGCGAGAAGAACTGGAAACAATTCTGCGCCGGGTGCTGCAGGAAGAACTCAAAGCTGTGCCTTCCCAGCCCATACCGCAGCAGGAAGAAGCCATTCCGCAGGAGATGATGGGCTTCCTTGGTTCCCTGCTGGAAGAAGAATAACCCCCACATAGCCTTTATTGGTTGTGACGTTTGTCGAGCCTGCTTTGACTGAAAGGTTGTTGGTCTTGGTAATAGCTTTATCCGGTAGGTTGCAGTATGCTTGTGTTGCCCGAAAGGGAAAGAACGAAAAAAGGAGCGATAGGCGTGGAAACAAAGGGCGTAACCTGCAAAATCCCGCTGGATCTGCATAACCAAATCAGCGAGGAAATCAGGGAAACAGAAAGCACGATGAGCAAATTCATCGAAATGATCATCCGGGAACATTATGAGAAAGGGGCTAACAGAATTATGGAAAAAGGAAGAACATTAGCGTTTCAGGTAAGCGAGGAATTGTTCCAGAGGGTAAAGGAATACCTTGAAAACTACGAGAAAGCCTATCATCGCCGCCTCACCCAAAAAGGATTCGTGATTGGGCTGATCGAACAGGCGCTGGAAGAAGCGGAAGAAGAATTCGAAGCCGCCAGAGCAGCCGAGCACGAGGAACAGGCTGAAAACGGCTGGGAAGCCGCAGAAACCGCTGAAAGCGATGAGGACGAGGAAGTATCCGATGACGAGGAACCAGAGGACTGGGACGAAGAAAATGGCGAAACCGAGGGACTCAGTGCTGATGAAGAAACAACCGGGAGCAGCTGGGAACCTGCAGAAAACACCGAAACCGGTGAGGGCGAGGAAGAACCCAGCGAGGATGATGAGGATACTACGCCGGAAAGCTGGAATAGGGATGAGGAAGAAGAAACTGAGCCGGATGACGATACCATAGAATCCGGCGAAACCAATGAAAATGAAGATGAAACCTACGCATAACACAGCCAGCAGCAGCCCGCAGGAAACTGCGGGCTGTTTTCATATATATTTCATTTCACCATGGGAAAGGGGCGATGTCCGTTGATTGTGTGTTAGCTTTTGAAGTTTTTCAAGAAAAGGAGTGTGAGATAGAAAACCATACGATATATTGACCTGTTCTCCGGCATTGGCGGGTTCCGGGAAGGGCTCACCCGTGCCGGAGGATTTACCTGTGTAGGACATTGTGAGATCGACAAAAAAGCCAATCAAAGCTATGAAGCCTTATTCGATACCAAAGGAGAGTGGTTCTGTGAAGATATCCGAAAAGCCGATCCGAGCGACATCCCCGACTTCGAACTCCTGTGCGGAGGTTTTCCCTGTCAGTCTTTTTCGATTGCTGGAAACCGTGGGGGATTTTCCGATCCAAGAGGTACCTTGTTCTTTGAAATTGCCCGGCTGACTGCGGCAAAAAGACCTGCGTATCTGCTGCTTGAAAATGTTCCCGGACTGCTTAATCATGACAGGGGCAGGACATTTGCGGCCATCCTCCATACGCTGGACAGACTGGGGTATGGTTTGGAATGGCAGGTGCTCAACAGCAAAGATTTTGGAGTCCCCCAATCCAGAAAAAGGGTGTATCTTATCGGATATCTTGATGAGCGATGCAGAGGAAAAGTATTTCCTTTCACCGAAACAGCAGGAACGTCTCTTTTACAAATCCTGCCCGGAGCTCAGGGAAGCAGAATCTACTCACCAAACGGTGTAAGCTGCACCCTGACATCCCAAGCCGGAGGAATGGGCGGGAAAACCGGACTGTATGAAGTTGGGCTTCCGATCAAGGAAAACACGAAAAAAGGCTATAAAATAGCGTATCCCGGCGACAGCATCAGTTTGGCGTTTGCAGGACTGAATACCCGCCGCGGTAGGGTTGGCAGAAAAATCGCCCATACCCTCACCACAAACAGCGACCAAGGAACCTTGGAAGCCCGTGCGGTCCTTACTCCGGAAAGGGAAACTGTCCGCCAGAACGGGCGGCGAATCAAATCTGCGGAAGAACCCATGTTCACCCTCACCGCCCAAGACCGCCACGGCGTTTTGTTTGGCGGTCGAATCCGCAGGCTGACTCCAAAAGAATGTCTGCGGCTGCAAGGCTGGCGGGATGAGCAGATCGACAAAGTGCTTCCTCTTCAATCGGACGCACAGCTCTACAAGCAGGCTGGAAACGGCGTTACCGTTACAGTGGTGGAAGCCATCGGCAAACGGTTGGCTTTCGCCCATCAGGAGGTGAATGCCATCGATTGATCTGAAAGACCAATACTTCGGCTGTGAAATTGAGATGACGGGACTCACCCGTCAGCAGGCAGCAGAAGCCGTGGCTTCCCTGTTTGGAACCAACGCTGTCCATTCCCGTTCTTCCCGCACCTATGATCCGTGGGAAGTGACCGATAACGAGGGGAAAACATGGCGGTTTGTTTACGACTCCAGTATCCATGGTTCTCATCGAACCGGGCGGCAGCAGGTTCCAATCGGTGATGGTGACTACAAGGTGGAGATGAATTCCCCCAAACTGGAGTACAGCGAAATGGGAAAACTGCAGGAAGTTGTCCGTACCCTGCGCCATGCGGGGGCTGTTGTCAATGGAAGCTGCGGTATGCACGTTCATGTGGACGCTTCCAAGCATACACCGCAGAGCCTGAAAAACGCCCTTTCCATTATGTATTCCAAAGAGGATATCCTGTTCAAAGCCTTAAATGTAAACGAGAGCCGGGTGGAACGCTGGTGCCAGAAGGTGCGGGAACCCATGCTGGAGAAAATCCGCAAACTTCCAAGCAATACTTCCATGGATCGGTTAAGGCGGGAATGGTATGAAGGCTCTGACGGAAGCTACGAGCATTACAACTGGACAAGATACTATGCCTTAAACCTTCATTCTGTGTTTTACCGTGGAACCTTGGAATGGCGCTGTTTTGAAAGTACCCTCCATGCAGGCAAAGTCAGGGCAAACATCACGCTGGCACTGGCGATCTCTGCACAGGCTATTAACCAGAGCCGGACAGTCATGCGGAAAACCGAGATCAGCGAAAACCCTGCCTTTACCTTCCGCACCTTTCTGCTGCGCCTTGGTCTTATTGGACCGGAATACAAAAATGTGCGGGAACATCTGCTTTCAAACCTTCCCGGCGACCGGGCATGGCGCTACGATAAAGCTCAATACCCCAGCCTGCAGAACCGCCAAAACCATGAACGATAGGAGATGATCAAAACCAAAGAAAAACTTTATTTTGCGTATGGTTCTAATATGGAAACTTATCACGGTCTAACCACTTCTAAACCCCTGCAATTACGCTGTTTTCAGAGTGGTTAGAAGTGGGTAAATGCCGAGAAATGTAGGTAACTCGTGCATTATTTCTACACTACTCCTACATCTATATTCCTACACAAAGTCAGCCTCCTCGTTGTGCTGAGTGCCTTTGTTGGTGCTCCCACTTCGGGGAGGCTTTTCTTTGTTTTTACAAGCTATTTTATTTTTTCGATTTCATCTTTCAACCACTCAAATTCTCTCTGGGTGTAAACCTTTTCGGTGATGTCAGAGATCTTGTGACCGACCATATATTTGATTGCGTACTCGTCAACGCCGTACTTCTTAGCCATCGTCACAAAATGTTTACGACCATCATGCGGTCTATGCTCAGGGTTCAAATTCAATTCGTCTCGAATCATACCAAAGCCTTTTTGGTATCGAGCATAAGTAAGTGCAGTGTTTTTGCTACGAGCATTCGAATTAACATAGTTGAGCAGGTACAGACTTCCAAGTTCCTGAGCCTCTTTATATTTTCGCTCAACCAAATGACGAATCTTCGAGTGAATTGGAACCACACGATCTGTACCGGCATCTGTTTTAATACCGCCTCGGAAAGTCCAGTTTTCCAAATCCACATTCTTTAATTCCAGCAAACCAAGTTCCTGGGGTCGCCAACCAGAATAGCACTGAATGAGCAGGACATCTACAAGCATTTTATCATCAGCGTGTTTCCAAAGCAAGTCCATCTCTTCGTCCGTAAAAGGAATATGCTCGTTCTTAACTGTGACGATTTCTTTGATTGTTTCCTCACTGAGGTTAAAAGTTCGCGAATAGTTTCGGTCAACAAGCTCATACTCCAAAGCATAATCCAACATCAAGTTAAACAAAGACTTAATCTGGTTCTTCATGGATGCACTTGGTGTTTTTTCTTTGCCTCGAACCTTCGATATGCCTTCATCCATACAACCTTTTACATGACGAGCGCGGACATCTTTGACTCGCATATCATATACGGCCGAGCAATACCCCCATGCTGAAGCTACCGAACGAGTGCTTTTAACTGTCTTCTCGTATTCGGCAAGCCATTTCTCGTAAAGCTCTTTCATAGTGATAGACGGTTCAAGGTCGTAAGGGTTCTTATTGTACTCGACGAGAGCAGCGTATGCATCGTTGTATGTTGGAAAATAGGACTCCGGTTTAAGAGGTTTACAGATAGGCCGTCCGTTCGAATCCTTTCCGACACTTATCATAGCTCGAAATGGATTGCGGAGATTCCGATTCTTGATCTCACTGATCTGCCCGAAACCATTTGGCAGTCTACGGCGTTTATTGTTCTTATTTCGAGGTTTTCTTGGCTTTATATTTGGCTGTAATGGAAACCCACAGTGAGGACAAGAAACTGCTTTGTCGCTTACTTGTAATTCGCATTCAGGATATTTTATCAGCATTATTATCACCTTCCCCATTGATTTGCTATTAGTAATCATATATCATAAGTGTAGGAATGTCAACTCCTACATTCCAACTTTTCTTATTAGTTTAGGGAGAAATGAGATATGATTAGTGATAACCAATCAATTTGCCCCAAATGTGGAGGGCAGCTTAAATACTACGATCATGTTCAAAGATTGGTACGGACGAAATTCGGAAACAAAAAATGGGTAGCTATTAGAAGACTTCGGTGCTGTAAATGCCATGCAGTTCATCGAGAGCTTCCTGACTTTATATTTCCGTATAAACAGTATGAAGCAGATATTATTATCGGCGTGCTCGAAGGTCTTATTACTTGTGAAACTTTGGGGTTTGAAGATTATCCTTGTGAAATGACTATGATTCGCTGGCGCTTGTTTCCACCGAGGTTGTTTTTACTAACAGCCGTTCCTAACCTAAAATAGCGATTGAAAGGAGGCAAACGCCAATGGAAGAAATTATATTTGCATCGGGGTCTGTCCCGGTGGCAGTTGCAGCACGAGTCTACGGGAAAGACGCATCCTGGATTCGAGCCGGCATCGTATCTGGGTGGCTGCCGATCGGAAAAGCTACTCGGAGTGGGAAGCTCGTTACGAATTTAGAGGAAATGAACTCTAAGTACGGACGCATCAACTTTTATATTTCGCCTAAGCTCCTCTGGCAGGAGACCGGCTATGTATGGAGGGGTGAACGCGTATGAGTACATTGATACGTCCAGAACTTTCCGAGACTAATCGTTACTGGATCGAGAAACACCGCTATTACGAATTGAAGCATTTCTGCTTGCAATACCCGTTGTGGCGTCATGCGTACAATTCGTTGATAGACTATCCGGGTTCATGGCCTCAATTAGTGCCGCCCTGCAAAACGAATGTTGTTAGTGATCCCGTTACCAAGCACATTGATGAGAGGCTGTACTATGCCGATCGCATGAAGATGGTGGAACAGGTTGCAAAAGAAACGGACGAAGAGCTTTCATGTTATATTTTGGAAGCTATAACGGAGGGTATTTCATACGACCATTTGAAAGCCAGAACCGGCATCCCATGTTGCAAGGATGTTTATTACGACTTGTACAGACGGTTTTTCTGGCTACTTAGTAAGGAGAGACAGTAATGAAGATTGTAGATATTGCAGTGAAAAAAGTCTATCGCTTCAACTGCCCGAATTGCCAGAGTAGGCTTGAAGCCGACAGCAGTGAGCTGACAGACATCGGAGGTAAAGTAAGCAAGTTCTATTGCCCCGTATGCCGTAAAGACCGATATATAACCTGGTCTGACTTACGGAAGAAGATCGTCTACGAGGGTTCGCAAGAATAACAGTGTCCTTTATGGAGAAGCAAGAGCTGATGCACTATAGCATTGGCTCTTTCTTTTTTCTAACTTAGATTAAAACCCGGATGGAGGTGACAGGTATATGTGTTAAATTAGTATCTGGAAAAATCCCCGGGTTGAAATTTTGAAAAACAATTCGAAAGGAGACCATTATGGAAGTCATTTATGTAGTTGTCGGAATCTTGATTGGGTTTGCCGTCTCATCTATCATTCGTCGAAAGCATCCTGTCGGTTTTCTGCGTATTGACAAGTCTGATCCGGACGGGCCCTATCTTTTTCTTGAACTGAACAAGAGCGTTAATGAAATTGTAATTCAACGAACTGTCCTATTGGAAGTGAAGCGTGAAGACTTTATTCCGCACAAATAACACTTCCTTTTATGGAACCCTATTAAAACGAAAGGAGAAACGAATATGGGTGAAGAAAACAGAAGTTTGTTGGAAGAGGAGATCAAAGCCGAAATTAAACGCTTGGGATCTCTCGAATCCGGAAGTCAGGAGCATACCACAGCAGTGGATAGCTTGACGAAGCTGTACAAACTGAAGCTCGAAGAGGATAAGAATACCTATCAAATGGCAGAGTCTGTCAAAGATCGATACTTCAGATTTGGTATGGCTGCCGCTGAGCTGGTGCTGCCGTTGATGTTCTACGGCGTTTGGATGAGACGAGGTTTCAAGTTCGAACAGGACGGAACTTTCACCTCCCAGACATTCAGAGGTTTATTCAGTCGATTCAGACCGACTAAGAAATAAACCGGTTCCAAAAGCGGAGAGTTCGTGTATATAACACGTTCTCTTCGTTTTTCTCCTGCTCGAAAATTACATGGGCTATTGTGAGAGATGTAAAAGTGCTTTTTTATCTCTTGATAAAATACTGATGGTCGCTATACTTAATAGTGCCACACAATATCAAGGAGGTAATTTGCAATGAGCTTTTTTAACGACGCGCAGAGAGACGGTTTACTTACTGGACGGTATATTTGCAGTGAATGCGGAGGACTTATGGAATTTGAAGACGAGTGGGAAGATACTTTAGTATGTCCTGCTTGCGGTCACTCCGTCGATTTAGAGCATTATGGTATGGAGAACGATGAAGAATATGATGCTCTATATCCGACCAGAGATCAAATCTGCGACGACTAATTAAGACTATTAGCAAAGGGGAAGGAGTCCTGACGAGGGCTCTTTCTCTTTTCTTTTTATAGGTGATGGATATGCGATACCACTTTGACAAACCGGAAATTTACTTGTCCTTGTATGGCGAGCGTTATATTTGCGAGCATCCGGTTTACAATAGCTGCACTCTCTACAGAATTGAGAAAAGAGGTTTAGCAGTAATTCAGCAACGATTTGACTCCGAGACGAAAAGTACATGGTGGAGCGAAGTTGACCCTTGGATTACTGACGCTTTATATTTGCACCCTGATTTTCGAGAATACTTTGAAATGAGGGCTGGGGCTTGTACGGACGGAATATACCCTACTGTAACGGTTCGCCAAATTATGTGGGCATTAAAAATGAAACCAATTCAGAAAGAACGATGGGAAACCGTATTCGATAGACGGGATATCTAAGCGCAAAAAACACATCTCCCTTTATGAAAACCATTGAATTTTGAAGGGAGACATGGATTATGAAAACACTAAAGAACAAGCTATATGCTGTAGTATTACTTATTTGTGGGTACTTACCGGTACTTATTGACAAAGATGCAACAGCGTTAGTATTCTTTGCGTTTATCGCAATACCGTTGTTCTTTGCAAAAGAAAACTGGATTTATTGAGGATTGAGCCGCTAACAACGGCTCTTTTCTTTTCGCCAAAATTACAGCTCCTGTTATGGAAAACGATGCTATTTGAAAGGAGTAAAAGGAGCATGGACGAAATGAAAATTGGTTCTAAATTCACTACGAGCATTATCTCGAAATTGGCGAGTTTGGCAATCCGAAAGAAATTTGGTTATGATGTAAAACTGAATTTGAATGAGGTAAAAGCCACAGTCGTTGACGGAAAGACGCATGTTCATCTGGATATAGATGCCGATCTTGAGAAAGATGAACTTACTAAAATCCTGAAAAGTATTGGTTTGTAAAATCTGAAAGGAGCTGCTAACAACGGCTCTTTTCTTTTGCCGCGCGAAATTTACAAGTCTTATTATGAGAGACGGGTTAGCTCAGTTGGTAGAGCGCCACACTTCCGTGGAGGTCGTCGGTTCGAATCCGATACAGTCTCTCTTGCTTTTTATTTTCGCATGAAAGGAGAAAAGACATGAGCATCGATCAGCTTGATCTAATCTTGTATGACATGTACCGCATGGACGCTTGGCTGCCGCCTTTGTTTGGTAAATGGACGGAAGATTATAAAAAAGCGAGTTACTCACAATGGGCTGTCGACGAGCTCAGAGATTTTATCGCCGAACGGATTTACCCTCGAAAAGAAGGGTCTATTGATGAATTCTGTAAGCTCACGCACGAATTCATGATGAAGACAGCTAAGTATGCGAGGGTGAATCCAAACACAAGTCTTATGTTCCGATCTGCCAGTGAAATGGCAGCGAACATTTTAGACCTTCTAAGGGCTATGGAATAACAAAAGCATGAAAGGAGAAAAGACATGAACAAAAACCAAGCAATTCAAAAGTTGCTGCATAAGTCAGGGCTTTGTATCAGGAAATACTCACCTGTTGCATTGTCTTGTGTAGCATCAGCCGGCGTGGTAGTCACGGCAATTGCAGCAGCCAAAGCGACCCCACGAGCAGTAGCGTTAGTTTATGCAGACAGTCGCAAAAAGCATGATGGCGATCCATATGCGTACACCAAGAAAGAGGCGTTCATCGCTGCATGGAAATGTTATATTCCGGCAGTGGCATTTGGAGCTTCTACTATCGCTTGCATTATGGGTGCCAATGCCTTAAATCGACGCCAACAGGCAGCACTAACAAGTGCGTATGCTCTCGTCCAAAGTTCTTATAAGGAATATAAGGACAAGCTGAAAGAACTCTATGGAGAAGAAGCACATAATGCAATCATAGATTCCATCATCAAGGAAAAGTGCAAGGACATCAGCATCTCTGCTAATGGAGGTTGGTACGATTCTTCTCTTGACTTTGGCGAAGGCATGGAGCCTGAGGTTACTCGTACTTTCTACGATAGTTTTTCACAAAGATATTTTGTGTCAACAATCGAGAAAGTTATCCAGGCTGAGTACCATCTGAACCGCAATTTTATGTTCGCAGGGGTTATCCCACTTAATGACTTTTACGAGTTTCTTGGGCTTGAAAAGACGGAACTCGGAGATGCCGTAGGATGGTCAAGCTGTAATGGCGATATTTATTGGATCGACTTTAATCGTCACCGACTCACTTTGGATGACGGCATGGAGATCTATGTCATTGACATGGTTTTTGAGCCTATAGCTGAGTGGATGGAAGATCTGTAAGCTCGCAAAAAATACATTTCACTTTATGAAAACGAAAAGGAGGTTTCGCTTTATGAATAATGCAAAATTAGTTAAAATCCTGGGTCTTGTCGCTACCGCAGTAGGTATGGGGGCTACGCTCCTCACTGACTGGGTGAACGAGAAGAAGATGGAAGAAAAAATTGATGAACGCATCAATGAGAAGCTTGCCGCACTTAGCGATGAAGAAGATGAGGAGTCCTAACAAGGGCTCTTCTTCTTTATTCGAACGATATGTGTGATACAAGCACGGCTGTTTCAATTATTCAACGATATGTTGATGAACATCTGTTCAGCCCATCCTTCACATGGCCAAAGTATGAATTCAGAAAAAGGTCATATCAGCAATGGGCTGCATATGAAATCTGTGATCGAATCATGGACAAGCCTTTCGACGATCCAATCACCATCATCGAAAACTTCATGTTCGAGATGGCTATGTATGCTTGTTACGGCGAGGATGAGCAGCGTAGCTTTATATTTCAGAATGCGGTCGAAACAGCTGAAGAATTAAGTCTATTATTTGTTTAACCGAAAGGAGAAAAGAAACATGAAAGTTTCATACCAAAACTACCGTCAACAGAAGCAGAGTTCTAAGGTTATGAGATCTTACATTGTACAGGCGGCAGCAAAAGGAGCAACAGAAAAGGAACTCAACATTCTATGCCAAGCGTATCTGCTCGAACAGAAATACGGACTGGCAGTTAATTCGACGAAAGAGCGCAGACCACCTGTACGCCGTATCTATGATATTGCGGTTTTTGCCACTCGTGTTGATGCGGAGAAGGTTTATAGCCAAATGCTCGAACTTTCCACTCAATATGGGGCGGTCAGCGTAAATGACTATTATGAACTTTGCGGTTTAGAGGACAAAGACTCATACGAGTTAAGAAATTATGGATGGACTAAAGATGCAGTCTTGAACATGAGTGTAGTGCGAATTGGTCCTAATTATGTGATTGATGTGCCTCGCATTGCGCAATGTTTTCAGATGAAAGGAGAAAATCATGCCTAAACAAAGTTTAGCAAGCATTGCCAAGAGTGTACGGACGGCAATGAAAAAACATAGTCCTGAAATTCTCACCGGTATTGGAATTGCCGGCATGATTACCACCACTGTTATGGCGGTAAAAGCAACACCAAAAGCCCTGATTCTGCTTGAAGAGAAAAAAGATGAGCTGGATACGGATAGACTTGAGCCGAAAGACATCATCAAGACAGCTTGGCCTTGTTATATTCCGGCAGCTGTTGTAGGCTCTATCTCTGTCTTCTGCCTGATTGGAGCAAGCTCGACTAATCTTCGTCGGAATGCTGCTCTGGCAACGGCGTATACCCTTTCAGAGTCTACTTTGAAGGAGTATCAGGAAAAAGTCGTTGAGACAATTGGTGAGAAAAAGGAACAGTCCATTCGAGACTCTGTGTCGAAAGACAAGATGGTTAAGAACCCTGTTCGAGAAGTGATTCTCACTGAAAGCGGCGGCAACACGATCTGCTATGATGTCTTGTCCGGACGATATTTCAAGTCTGACAGAGACAAAATCACCCGGGTCATGAATGAACTGAATCGTCAGATGCGTGACGAAATGTATGTCACGCTGAACGATTTCTACTACGAACTCGGTTTGGATGGAACTAAGATGGGCGATATGCTCGGATGGAACATCGATGAGGGTTACATTGACCTTGCATTCTCATCGCAGCTGGATGCAAACGGTACCCCATGCCTGGTGATTGATTATCAGGTTGCTCCGGTTTATGACTACCAGTAAGCTACCGCGCGAAATTTACAACTTATTTAATGGAAGAACATTCCACAATTTCACACATTTGAAAGGAGATTTCACAATGAACAACAATGAGATTATGAACAACGAGGTCGTTGAAGCTGCCGAAGAGGTTATCGAGAACGCCAGCTTGAGCAAGGGCGTAAAGATTGCTGCGGGTATCGGCTTGAGTGTAGTTGTAGGCGTGGTCGTCTACAAGTATGTAGCAAAGCCGGTAATTGCAAACATCAAAGCCCAGATCGAGCAGAAGAAGATGGCTGCTGAGGAGAAGACGGTTATCTTGGAAGAATCCGATGTTGTCACTGAAGACAACTGAAAATGCGAATTTGAGAAGTTCGGATAAGGGAGAGTACCTGTAACAAGGTGCTTTCCCTTTTTCTTTATCTCTCGAAAGGAGGAAAAAATATGCAGCAGTATCAATATGACGGTCCTGTTATGCGATTCGATGATTGCGTTCAGCATCGTTGGAAGGCAACTACTGTTGCTCCGACGGAAGCGAAAGCGAAGAGCAATCTCGCCTATCGATATAAAAAAGAAAACGGCTTGATGCCGAACACAAAAATTACTCTGCCCGGTAAGCTGATTCCGGCATAAGAAAGGAGATCACCCAGTGGAAGATTACAAATCTAATTCTGATAAGGCTCGTCAGGAGCAACAGTCAGAAAAGAAAGTCGAGGCGGTTATTACCGGGGCTGCAAAAACTCGAAAAAAAGGCGAGATGCAAAAATTCGCAGATGTCTTTATTGCAGAAGATGCAAACAATGTCAAATCTTATATTTTGATGGAGGTCATTGTGCCTGCTGTCAAGAAAGCGATTTCTGACATTGTCACTACCGGTATTGACATGATTCTGTACGGCGAGGCAGGTCGCAGCAAGAAAAACGGAACGGCATCTAAGGTGTCTTATCGGAACTACTACGATCAAGGCACAGACAGAGTGCGTGCAGGTTCCGTCGGCAATAGACGCAATACACCTGACTATGATGATATTCTTTTCGATACTCGTGGAGATGCAGAAGCGGTTCTCGATGCAATGAACGATATTATCAGTCAGTACGGAACGGTGAGCGTGTCCGATTTCTATGATCTCGCTCGTGTTCCCAATGATAATTTCACTATGAACCGCTACGGTTGGACAAACATTGGCGGTGCAACTGCGGTACGAGTTCGAGATGGTTATATTCTGAAACTGCCTCGTGCTATTCCGCTAAATTGAAAGGAGAAAATGTAATGCTCGAATGTAAAATTTGTGGCACTAAGTTCAATGCCATTGTCGAAAGACATTATCTTGCTCGTGATAATGGAAAGACTGGTTTGGCAGTTGCTTTTGGTTCTACTGCTGAGGAGAATCTCTATGACGCCTTTGACTGCCCGATGTGTGGTTGTCAGGTAATCGCAAAAGAGCGTAAGCGTGATTATATTTCGTTTGTCAAAGAGGATGAAGATGATGAACAGATCTGAGACTCTTGATAAAGCAAAGGCTTGTGTATGCGGGCAGAGAGAGAACGAATACGGCTCTCCGGAAGATAATTTCGCCGCTATTGCTGGCTTTTGGAGCGTCTATAAAGGCGTTGAGTTTACCGCAAATGATGTTGCCATGATGATGGCGCTTCTTAAGATCGCACGAATCAGGACAGGAACTGCTACGGACGACAGCTATGTCGATTTAGCGGGTTATGCTGCCTGTGGCGCAGAAATCAATTCCAACAAATAATGAAAAGGAGATTTTATAAACATGAAAAATAAGACTGAAATCATGAAGAGCGTGAACGGTGTGGCTTCCAAGACCGTTATGAAGCTCAAGAAACACAGCCCCGAGATTCTCGTTATGGCTGGTATTGCCGGTACGGTCGTAAGTGCCGTTCTCGCTTGCAAGGCTACCACTAAGGTAGCAGAGATTCTCGATGAAACTAAGGGTACTCTCGACACCATTCATGAAGGTATGGAAACCGGTGCAATCAACGGTCAGGAGTATACGACTGAGGATGGCAAGAAGGACACGGTTGTTGTCTATGCCCAGACCGGAATGAAGCTCGCAAAGCTTTATGCTCCTGCTATTATTCTCGGCACTCTGTCCATCACCAGTATTCTGGCATCCAACAATATTCTTCGCAAGCGCAATGTAGCTCTTGGCGCTGCCTATGCCGCTATTGATAAGAGCTTCAAGGAATATCGCGGTCGTGTCATCGAGCGCTTCGGAGAGCAGGTCGATACCGAACTGAAGTATGGCATCAAGGCGAAGAAATTCGAGGAAATCGAAGTTGACCCTGAGACCGGCAAGGAGAAGAAGGTTAAGAAGACCGTGATGGTCGCTGATCCTAATCTCCAGAGCGACTATGCTGTATATTTCGACAGCAAGAGCCGCAACTATGAAACCAACCCCGATTATAACCGTATGTTCCTCAAGGCACAGCAGGCATTTGCAAATGACAAACTTCAGACCCGTGGTCACCTCTTCCTGAATGAGGTTCTGGACGATCTTGATCTTCCTCGTACTCCTGCTGGTCAGATTGTCGGCTGGACAAAGGATGGCCCGGATGGCTATGTTAATTTCCGCATCGTTGAGGTAGAGCGCAAGACCGAAGACGGTCGTCATGAGCCGGCACTTCTGCTCGACTTCAATGTTGAGGGCAACATCTGGGAAAAGATGTAATCAATCACCTTCAGACTTGGACTGGGGGTGATATTTTATTGTAAAGGAGTTTTAGCAATGCACATCAAACCACGAGCGATAGCTACCGTTCTCTGCATGATATTTTTCATCGGTTTTGCGGTATGCGGCGTTGTTCGCTCTACAGATAAAGAAACATCGGAGATTAGGCAATCCTATCCGGTTCTTGCAGAGGCAGAGCCGGTGATAATGGCGGATCTTCTGATGGAGTCTCCTGATTTGGAACCAGAGGTGAAGAAAGAGCCAGACTATCCTCTTACACAAGAGGAAATCGACCTCATAGCACTCGTAACCATGGGTGAAGCTGAAGGAGAAACAGAATTGGGAAAACGATTGGTTATCGACACAATCCTTAACCGTATCGATCATCCATCTTTCCCGGATACTGTGTACGATGTTGTTTATCAGCCCAATCAATTCAGCGTAATGTGGAACAGCAGGATTGACCGTTGTTATGTCATGCCTGAGATTGTTGAGTTGGTAAAGGAAGAACTTTTGGAACGGACAAATTACGATTGTGTGTTCTTCATGGCCGGAGGATACAGCAAGTATGGTGAGCCTTTGTTTCAGGAGTGTTGTCACTACTTTTCGAGTTATGACTGAAAGGAGAACATAAAATGAAAGCTTTGTTTTCGTACATTCTTTCCACTATGGCAGGGCTTTGTCTCGTAGGAGGCATTGCTGTTCTCTCTGGTGGAAAGGAGTAAATGATGGATATTTTGGATGATTTCATCTCAACCGTCGACGCCATGCTGGACAGTCGGCGGAAAAGACACATTATTGGCGGGATTCTCCTGAGTGCAGCATTGCTGTTCGGAGGTCTCGCCATTACTGTTGTCACAATTCAAACTGACGAGGAGGAATACGAAGATGAGTAAAACCGGTTTTGCCATGTTCTTAGCTGGGGCCACAGTAGGCGCCGCAGCGACGTGGCTTTGTCTTAGACGGTATTACGAGCAGATCACGCAGGAAGAGATTGATTCTGTGAAGGCAGCATTTGCCGAAAGAAAGCCCGTAATCGCTAATATTGCCAAGAACGAAAAGAGCAATGAAAAGCAGGAGGAGAATCAGCATAAGGCAGATATTGCCAAGCTGAAACCCGACCTGGTGAACTATGCAGCTAAGCTCCAGGAAGAGGGTTATACCAATTACACGGAGCATAGCAAGAAAAATACTGAAGAAAAAAAGGATGAGCCTATGCCCAATGAACCTTATGTCATCTCTCCGGACGACTACGGTGAGAATGACAATTACACGCAGATCAGTCTGGTCTATTATGCTGGTGACGAAGTCCTTGCCGACGATGAAGATGAAGTCGTCGAGGATATCGAGGACACTGTTGGCGAGGACTTTGCTGAACATTTCGGAGAGTATGAGGATGATTCGGTCTTTATTCGTAACGATCGCCTGAGATGTGACTATGAAATTCTCAGAGACAATCGTTCTTTCTCCGATGTGGCGGAAGGCTCCAACTACTAATAGGAGGATCGAATGACTGAAATTGAGCTGAACAATGAATATTTTGAGTGGATGTGTCAGCTCGTATGTAACGAACGATATAGCCGGAGGCTGTCTTATCAGAAGCTTCTTCGTCATCTGCATAATATTGATTTTCAATATATGCTGCCGATGGACGGAAATCGAGCAGAAGATGGGATAGACCTCCGGTATCGTTTTGGTTATGAAAAAGAATACGAGGGTCTTATGATTGCCAGTTATCTGGATAACCGCCCTTGCAGTGTATTGGAGATGCTTATTGCCTTAGCGTTTCGTTGCGAAGAACATATTATGACCGACCCAGATATCGGCAATCGCATGGGACAGTGGTTCTGGAACATGATTGTCAGTCTGGGTTTAGGGTCGATGAGTGATTCTCGATTTGATGCGGCGTATACGGACGATGTGATATCTCGATTTATGAACCGCAAATACAAGCGAAATGGCGAAGGCGGTTTGTTTACCGTCGAACGCTGCAAGTATGACATGAGAACTGTTGAAATCTGGTGGCAGATGAATTGGTATTTGGACAGCATCCTATGAGGGAGAATTATCATGATTCATACGCAAGTGTACGGGTTTTTTCAGACATGCTTACCCGACCAGGCAAAGGAGGTAAAAGAATACTTCCCAAATGGTAAAAACAGCATTCGAATTCGCAAAACCAACGGACAGGAATTTATATTTTCGTTGAGAGAGCCGAAGGCTTGGAAGTTTGAAACGATCGATCAATTTCTTGCCGACATGAAAGGAGAAAAGAAACATGGATGAAATGATTCGTTATATTTTCGGCAGTCTTCGCTGCTCTGAAACTGCGATGCGTGTGTTTGCTAAGACGCTCAGAAAACAGAGGTCTTTCAATCGCAGCACCGTCATGGTCGCCACAGTTATGACTGTGAACATGTTTATCCGGGACTTGGAGATTCGCAGTATGCGTGATGAGATCGGGAACCTTAAAAACGAAATCAAGGAGCTTAGAAAAACGGAAGGAGACTAAAGAACTTCGATGATCGACTTTTTAATGATTTCGACCCGTAGTACGAAGCGTGGTGTAATAGAAATCTATCCGAAGTTTATCATTAAGAAAAGCTCCGACCTGATGATTAGAGGCGGCGACTTCTATGCTATTTGGTTAGAAGACCGAGGTTTATGGTCTACGGACGAGCAAGATGCGCTCCAGCTTATTGACCGGGAACTTGACAAGTATGCAGAGGAAAACCGCAAAAACTTTGATTCGAGTATTAAAGTTCTGCACATGTGGGATTCCGAATCTGGAATGATCGATTCATGGCATAAATACTGTCAAAAGCAGATGCGAGATTCTTTCCACATGCTTGATGAGAAACTTATATTCTCCAATACACCGACGAATAAAAAAGACTATGCAAGTAAGCGGCTCAACTATCCTCTTGAGGAAGGAACCACGGATGCATGGAATAAGTTGATGTCCACAATTTACTCTGAAGAAGAGCGAACGAAAATTGAATGGGCTATTGGTTCTATTGTCTGTGGAGAGTCGAAAAAATTGCAGAAATTTATGGTTCTATACGGTGCAGCAGGTACGGGTAAGTCTACGGTTCTGAACATTGTTCAGCAGCTCTTTGAAGGATATTACTCCGTCTTCGACGCGAAAGCACTGGGTTCGTCCAGTAATTCCTTTGCATTAGAGGCATTCAAGACGAATCCTCTTGTGGCAATTCAGCATGACGGTGACTTATCTCGCATCGAGGATAACACCCGACTGAATAGTTTGGTTTCTCACGAGCTGATGACAGTAAATGAAAAGTTCAAATCGACCTACGCAAACCGCTTCAAGTGCTTCCTGTTCATGGGCACCAATAAACCGGTCAAGATTACGGACGCAAAGTCAGGTCTTATCAGACGATTGATCGATGTGTCCCCTTCCGGAAACAAATTAAGTCCCAAGGAATACAAGGCGGTGACAAAGCAGATCGAATTTGAACTCGGTGCAATTGCTTATCATTGCCAGGAAGTCTATCTGGAGAATCCGGGCAGATACGATGATTATATTCCCGTGACGATGCTTGGTGCATCTAATGATTTCTATAACTTCATTATTGATTCTTACCATGTCTTCAAGAAAGAAGACGGGACAACTCTCAAAGCCTCATGGGAGATGTATAAAACCTATTGCGATGAGGCAAAAGTTACCTTCCCATTCTCTCAGAGGATATTTAAGGAGGAACTGAAAAACTATTTCCGGGATTACAAGGAGAGGTTCAATCTCGATGACGGAACTCGTGTGCGAAGTTATTACATTGGTTTTCGAACCGAGAAATTCGAGGATAAGACACTTACCGAGCAAGACGAGCCTGAGCATAAACTGATCGAGTTCTTAAAACAGAAATCGGTATTTGACAGAGAATGCGCAGATTGTCCTGCTCAGTATGCTTCGGCTAAAGAGACACCAACTTCCAAATGGGATGAAGTTTCTACTAAGTTGAGCGACCTGTCCACATCCAGATTGCATTATGTGAAAGTCCCGGAGAACCACATTGTTATTGACTTTGATATTCAGGATAAGGACGGCAATAAGTCGTATGAACTGAATCTCAAAGAAGCGAGTAAATGGCCGCCGACCTATGCTGAACTCAGCAAAAGCGGTCAGGGCATCCACCTTCATTATATTTATGCCGGTGATGCCAGTAAGCTCAGCCGAGTGTACGACGATCATATTGAAGTGAAAGTCTTCACCGGTAAAAGCTCGCTGCGCAGAAAGCTGACAAAGTGTAATGACTTGCCTATCGCAACGATCAATTCGGGTTTGCCACTGAAAGGAGAAAAACAAGTGATAAATTTTGAAGGGGTGAAGAGCGAGAAAGGGCTTAGAACGCAAATCAAGCGAAATCTCAACAAAGAGTACCATCCGGCAACAAAGCCCAGTATCGACTTCATTTACAAGATTCTTGAGGATGCTTATGCAAGCGGACTCAATTATGACGTGACTGATATGCGCAATGCTGTCTTGGCATTTGCAGCGAGCAGCACACATCAGGCGGATTACTGTATCAAGTTAGTCAACAAGATGCAGTTTAAGTCCGCAGACCAGTCAGCAGGAGCAAAAAATGATGATGCCAAGCTCGTGTTTTACGATGTTGAGGTGTTTCCGAACCTGTTTCTGGTGAACTGGAAAATTGAGGGTGAAGGTAAGCCGGTGGTTCGTATGATTAACCCCACCCCGACTGAGATCGAGGAACTGATGCGATTCCGTCTGGTTGGCTTCAACTGCCGTCGGTACGATAATCATATTCTCTATGCCCGGTTGATGGGGTATACAAACGAACAACTTTATAATCTCTCAACAAAGATCATCAATGGCAGCGCAAATTGCTTCTTTGGCGAAGCCTATAATGTGTCGTATACGGATGTGTATGACTTTTCCAGTAAGAAGCAGTCCCTGAAGAAATTCGAGATTGAACTGGGTATTCACCATCAGGAACTTGGTCTTCCTTGGGACAAGCCTGTACCGGAGGAGCTTTGGACAAAGGTCGCCGAGTATTGCGACAACGATGTCATTGCAACAGAAGCAACCTTTAATGCTCGTAAAGCAGACTTCATGGCTCGTCAGATTCTGGCGGATGTTGCGGGGATGTCCGTCAATGATACGACGAACTCGCTGACTACCAGAATTATATTTGGTAACAACCGCAAGCCTCAGGATCAGTTCAATTACCGTTTCATGGGTGACGAGAGTCAGATCTTCGATCCTAATGCGGATCTTCCGTTTACAATGGGGCTTGAAGACTACGACGAGTTCACACAGTTCGATAAAAACCATCGCCCCATCTTTCCTGGCTACACATTCGAGGGCGGTAAGTCTGTCTATAGAGGTGAAGAAGTCGGTGAGGGCGGCTATGTATATTCTGAACCCGGCATGTACAGCAACATTGCTCTGCTGGATATTGCATCCATGCATCCGAGCAGTATCGTAGCGGAAGAACTCTTCGGACCGGAATACACGAAACGGTTCAATGAAATTCTCCAGGCTCGTATCGCAATCAAGCATAAGGATTTTGATAAAGCCAAGAAAATGCTGGGCGGTGCATTGGCTAAATACCTGACCGATGAAAATGCAGCGGCTGATTTGGCGCAGGCTCTGAAGATTGCAATTAACTCGGTATATGGTCTGACCTCAGCCGGATTTGAAAATCCGTTCCGAGATAATCGTAACAAGGATAACATCGTTGCCAAACGAGGGGCCTTGTTTATGGTCAACCTCAAGCACGCTGTTCAGAGTCAGGGCTTTACTGTAGCGCACATCAAAACCGACTCCATCAAGATTCCAGACGCAACGCCTGAGATCATCAAGTTTGTGACCGAGTACGGCAAGCTGTACGGGTACAACTTTGAGCACGAAGCAACCTATGATCGTATGTGTCTGGTGAACGATGCAGTTTATATTGCTCGATATGCTACGGTTGAGAAGTGCTGTGACCTGTATGGGAAAAATTACATCGACTCTGCAAAGGATATTTGCAAGGAGAACAAGAAGCATCCGTATGCGTGGACGGCAACCGGTACACAGTTCCAGATTCCTTATGTTTTCAAGACGCTGTTCAGCAAGGAGAACATCGAGTTCGAGGATATGTGCGAGACGAAATCTGTGACGTCCTCGCTCTATCTTGACATGAACGAGGCTTTGCCGGATGTAAGTGCCCTTGAAGCGGAAAGAGATAAACTGTGGAAACAGATTACCGATTCTAAACGCATGACTGAGCCAATGCCCACTGAATGTGAGCGTGTCGAAGAACTAACGGACGAAATCTCCAAGGGTCACGACTACCACTTCATCGGAAAGGTTGGGCAGTTCTGCCCGATTAAGCCTGGCTGCGGAGGTGGCATTCTGCTTCGTGAGACTGAAAACAAGAAGACCGGTGAAAAGGGTTACGCTGCTGCTACGGGTTCTAAGGGCTTCCGCTGGCTTGAGTCCGAGATGGTCAAGCAGCTGGACAAACAGGGTGACATTGACCGTGGTTATTACAACAACATGGTAGACGAAGCAGTCAAGTCTCTGTCTGTTTATGGTGACTTCGAACGCTTTGCGGCGGACGAACCGTATGTTTCGGATAACACATCACCGTGGTTCGGAGCTGGCGAGCCTCATGAGGACGATACTACACCGTTTGATGTGAGGTAATGCTTATGATTTTAATTCTGTTAATTGCTGTGTTCATTTATATTTTGTGCACGGCTGATTCTACCGAGTCCTGTATTCCCAATGAGGAGTGCAGGACTTATCCATTTCCATGCGATAAACGCAAAAATTGAAAGGAGAAACTAATTATGGCTTACAAAGCAGTAGACAACATCATCATCGAGAATGCTCGAATTATCTTCCGCAACTTTAAGGGTGAGGAGTCCAAGTACAATCGTGCTGGCTCCCGCAATTTCTGCGTGGTCATTGAAGACTCTGATATGGCGCAGAAGCTTATTGAGGATGGTTGGAATGTTCGTGTTCTGGCTCCTCGTGATGAGGATGAGGCTCCTCGCCATTATATTCAGGTGGCGGTCAGTTTCGACAACATCCCCCCGAAGGTTATTATGATTACTCGTCGAGCTAAGACTCAGCTGGATGAGGAGTCTATCGGAACTCTGGACTTCGCAGAGATCCGCAATGTTGACCTGACTATCCGTCCCTACAACTGGGAGGTCAATGGTAAGACTGGCGTCAAGGCATACCTTAAGACGATGTATGTCACCATTGAAGAAGACGAATTCGCTGAAAAGTATGCCGAAACGGAGGGTCCTGAGGAGATGCCCTTCTAAAGGTGAATAGGTGCCAGCTTAGTACATGTCTGGTTAAATGTCCAGTAAGGTCTCGATTAGGTGTGCACGCCTATGACGGTAAGAGGAAACAGCCTTATTCCCTTTAATAACCGAAAGGAGGTAAAGCCATGTTGTGGCAGAAAAAGAAGAAACGCAAAAAGGCTACTAAATCTAAAGCAGTTACTCAGACTGCTCCTCATCAGCCGGCGGAAGAGCTTCCGCAAACGACTGAGCCTGAGGAAAAAGAAGAAACGCCAAAGCAAAAAAAGCCCGCTGGGAAAAAATGCAAAAAGGTTTTGTCTCCGGAAAAAGCTTTCTTAGATGCATTCGGACGGTTGACTAACCGGTATCGGGCTTGGGATGTTTGGCGTGACTTCATTACTATGTTCGCTTGTTCACTATCTAATCCTCTTGATAAGGAGCACCGGGATAAGCGAGAAGCGTTATATTTGGAAGTCATCAAAAAGTACAATAAGCAGGATCAAGAGTTGCTTCCTGAACTGGCTGCTCAGACGGTCTTGGCTTTGGAGAAAAATCCGGAGCAAGATTTTCTGGGCAGCATTTTTATGTCTCTCAATCTCGGCAACGAGCATAATGGACAGATCTTTACGCCGTATCATGTCTGTGAGCTAATGGCTGAAATGACGATGGACGACACGGTAAAAAAGGTAGAACAGGACGGTTATATTTCAATTAACGATCCGTGCTGCGGAGCTGGGGCCACATTGATTGCCGGAATCCACACTGCAAGGAAGCAGTTGGAAAAAGCAAACTTGAACTATCAAAATCATCTTCTCGTCGTTGCACAGGATATCGATGAAACGGTGGCGCTTATGTGTTATATTCAGCTTTCACTTTTGGGGGTAGCAGGATATGTAAAGGTCGGAAATTCTCTGACCGAGCCGATGACAGATAACGACGACAAAGAGAATTACTGGTTCACTCCAATGTATTTTTCTAATGTCTGGGTGCTGCGTCGGATCTTCGGAGGGCGCTGATGGCAGGCATATCACTTCGAGACTATCAAATAGATGCTGTTGAGAGAATGAAAAACGGCTGCATTCTCTGTGGCGGTGTCGGTAGTGGCAAATCCAGAACAGCTTTAGCCTATTATTACAAATCGAATGGCGGTAAGCTCGGCACAAAGAGTTATATTCGGATGCCGGGTACACCAAAAGACCTGTACATCATCACCACGGCGAGAAAGAGAGATACTTTGGAATGGGAGGGTGAGCTTTCGCCCTTCCTTCTCTCTGTTCACGCGGAAGTCAATACCTATAAAAATAAGGTCGTCGTTGATTCCTGGAACAATATCGGGAAGTATGCAACGGTTACGGACGCATTCTTTATATTTGACGAGCAGCGCGTTGTCGGTTCGGGTGCATGGGTTAAGGCATTCCTGAAAATTGCCAAATTTAATGAATGGATTCTACTATCCGCAACCCCAGGAGACACATGGGAGGATTATATTCCTGTCTTCGTAGCAAACGGCTTTTACAAAAACCGTACAACTTTCAAGGAAGAACACATGGTCATGACTTGGGTAAACGGAAAGTATCCAAAAGTAGACAGATATTTGGGGGTAGGACGACTCATCCGACTTCGCAATCGTATTCTTGTGGATATGGATTTCAAGCGGGAAACCTGTTCGCACCATGAGGATATTTATGTCAATTATGATGTTGCGAAGTATAAAGAGACAAGTCGTCTTCGCTGGAACCCATATAAAAACGAGCCGATTGTCAACGCCGGAGAGCTCTGCTATGTATGGCGACGCATCGTAAATGAGGACGAGTCCAGGCAAATTGCTCTAATGGAACTGTTTGAGAAACATCCTAAAATGATCGTCTTCTACAATTTCGACTATGAGCTTGATATTCTGAAAAATCTCTACTATGGAGAAAATGTTGAGATTGCAGAATGGAACGGTCACAAGCATCAACCGATTCCAACTTGTGACAGTTGGGTGTATCTGGTTCAGTATACTGCCGGAGCCGAAGGATGGAACTGCATTAGTACGGATACCATTGTGTTTTACTCGCAGAACTACTCCTACAAAATTATGAAGCAATCAGCAGGACGAACTGACCGCTTAAATACACCGTTCAAAGATTTGTATTACTACCATCTGAAGTCCCGTTCCGGCATTGATTTGGCTATCAGTAGAGCATTGAGCGAGAAACGGAATTTCAACGAAACCAAGTATGTCGGCAGCTATAAACCCAAAGCTGCCTGAGAAAGGAGAAAAGATGATAACAATTGATGTCGCGGAGTATTGATCTGCTTGCATGGACTTCGACCCAGATGTTCAGCGACCGCAAAAAGCATACGGAATGAGTGAAGAGATCGTCATATCCGACACGGTCATTCGATGCTCAAATCGAAATCGGTGCAAAAACATTGAGCGATACCTGAGAAAGAAGGTGACGAACGATGGCGTTGGCAAGACTGACGAAGCAATGCCATGAATGTCCTTTTGTCGAGACCTGTGAGCACAAGGAAATGGAAGCATTGGGATATTTACCAGAACCGATTATGGCAGATGTCAAAGTCCCGGTTACTGCTGATATAGCAGCTCCCATTTTGAGAGAAACTGTAAGCCGTGTAGTAGACGGCAAAGTTGTAACAATGTATAAGGACGAGTTGGAGAAGATCCTTTATAAGGATTTATATTCTCATCTCGGACTTCAGGTTGGAGGATAATATATGCCTGAATACGAAAAAGATACATTATATCGTCCCGAAGCGAAGAAGAGTGACAGCCTTGCTTATAAAATCGGGCAGGCTATCGCTATTCTGATGTCTTTGTGTGCCAGCGCGATTATCGTAGCGGCGACGATCAAGCTTATTATGTGGATTTTGTAAGGAGTTTTTGCAGATGAACGAAGAAAAGGAAGTCTATTTTGACCAGTATTGCAAATCGTGCAAGCACCACGGTCTTGAAGAGTCCAAAGACCCGTGCAATGACTGTCTCACAGAACCCAGCAATGCAAATTCCCACAAACCGATGAACTATGAAAGCAAAAAACAATTCTTGATGCCGAGAAAAAGGATGCAATTGATATTGCAACGGAACTTTGCTATAGCGAAGAAGTTAAGAGAAAAATTGCACAGGCAAAATCTGTTTATGAGATTGGTCGCATCCTTAAACAGGCACGGCTCGATCAAGAGTGATATTTCTGAAAGGAGATCGAAAAAATGGCTAATGGGTATCGTAATGCTCTTGTTCAGCAAATAAAAGACGCAGGTCAAGAACTTATCAACCGAGCTGAATCGATGGTGCATCCCGAAAATGATTTAATCACTGATTTTTCCATAGTAATCCATTTCGAGCAGCATGAGGTACCTACAATCGACTACACAACCAGCGTGGTAAACAAAGTTGCTTGCGATCGGGTTATCTATCAGAAAGGAGAATCCAATGTCTCAAAAATATGATGAATATCTGGAAAAACACAGGCAAGCTGTAAAAAAGGCTTATCAGTGGATTGCTGCTTATATTCCAGAACTGACAGATGTGGAGGCGACTCGAAATATTGAGTTCCATGATATGTCGAAGAATACGCCAGATGAGTACACGCCTTATGACAACTATTTCTATGGGGAGCAAACCCCAGCAATCATCGAGGCGTTTAACCGGGCATGGCTTATGCATATCCACCGAAACCCCCATCATTGGCAGTATTGGGTCTTAATCAACGACGAACCTAAAGAAGGAACTATCCTTATCGAAATGCCGTATCCATACATTATTGAGATGATCTGTGACTGGTGGGCATTCAGCTGGATTAAAGGTGACCTTTCCGAAATGTTTGCCTGGTATAAAGACCATGCCGATTATATTAAGTTACACAATAACACTCGTTCGATTGTAGAAGAAATTCTGGAAATGATTCGGACGAAGCTTGCGGAGGTAGAAAATGCTGAAAACTGAAAACGCCGAGGTTATAGGCTGGGAGCACGCCATTCGTGGTATGCGAAACCCTAAGAACTCTTGGGAGAAGAGTGATTCTAATTGGAGATATGTCGCTCCAGCTCAGAGGGAGAATCATATTTTGGCTTCTTACTCTGATGATAGTGAATTTTGGATTGGTCCGAATGATACAGATTTGATGAACCGACTGAGAAATGCCGGTACCGATCATCGTAAGTTCATGCGGATGATTACCGTCTATCTCGACATCACTGCTCCGCTGTACTGGTGGAAGGAGTTTGATACTTATAAGGTTGGTACGGTTGCGAACTCGTGCTCGACGATGCATAAGATTGCGGACAAGGAGTTTACGCTGGAGGATTTCAGTCATGAACATTTACTGAGTATGGCTAATAATGATGCAGGCGACGCTCTTTTTCTCAATGATGCGAATAACATCCGGGTAGATGGCGATGACCTTCTGGGTTTAATAATCAATGTCCTTAACTACTACCGAGGAAGATATATTAAAACAAAGGACAAACGGTACTGGTGGCAGCTGATCCAACTTCTGCCAAGCTCTTATAACCAGCGCCGGACAGTCATGCTGAACTACGAGGTTCTGGCAAACATCTACAAGTCCCGCCGGAATCACAAACTCGACGAATGGCATACGTTCTGTGATTGGATTGAAAGTCTGCCATATTCTAAGCTTATTACTGGCGAAAAGAAAGGATGAAAGATGATGAAATTCGTAGTCAATCAGCTTCCTTATTACGGAGAGCTGTGCCCACTATGGACGATGTGCAGTAAAAACGCAAAGGAACATGAATGCCCAAGATACTGGGATAAATATAAAGTCTGCTCGGATGAAAACCCACATGAATGTGAGCACCTTATCGAGACGGAGAAACTCTAACAAACGGTTTCCTGCACGAAAAATACACCCCCTATTATGAAAGGAGGTAACGCACAATGAATTATTTTCTGGCAGTTAATGATCGGCAACTCGGCACTTGTTTGAGAATGCTGTTTGCTGAGAAACTTCAACCTGCTGTCCAAACCGTGTTAAACGAAAAGGGCAAGATTGAGTTTCACATCAGCATTGCAGCAGATCAGGAAGTGTTCGAAGAGCTGAACGAACGCTACAAGATCATGATTTCGTAAGTTACTCGATTTCGAAGGTAAAGGGGCCGTAACAAGCCCTTTTACTTTTGTTGTGTTTATGGTAAAATACTGTAAGGAGGTCATCAAATGAGAATTATTCGAGACATATTTTGGATATTGTTGATTATTACTGTGCCGGTAGCAATCTTTGATAAATTCTTTAGACCTTATTGCATGACCGTTATCGAAAGGATGTGTAACAAGGATGAAAGTTAAATCCAGAATGTCCTGTCCAGTTCGAAGAAAAGACGGTACATGGACAACTGTTATCAGAGAATTTGAGGAAGATATTCCGGATCTCGGACGAGAAGAGCTTATCTGCAACAAATGCGGACGCCCTGATTATCCGAAATGCAAGGAAACGGTTTGTGAAGCCTGGAAATACCACAAATCGAAAAATTAACAAGTCATGTAAGAGCTGAGGTTAAACCTTGGCTCTTATTTTTTGTGTAAAGGAGAAAAAAACATGCTTGCCAGAGAAGCGACAAAAGCGGATATTCAGGCTGTTCGTGACCGTCTGCGGGAAGCAAAAGAACAACGTCAGCTTGATATTCAAATAAACCAGGCTATTGCACTGGTGAATCGTAATCACAGGAGGAAAAAATATGACACCGAATGATTATCAGCAGGCAGCTCTTCGCACAGCCCCAGGAGATTTACCGCCTGAGAAACTTCTGCTCAATGGCTTAATGGGACTGAACGGAGAAGCCGGCGAAGCAATTGATATTTTGAAAAAGTATCTGTTTCAGGGGCATGAGCTGGACACTGCACATATGGCTAAAGAGCTTGGAGATGTGGCTTGGTATCTCGCTGTAAGTGCAAACGCTATTGGGTATGACCTTGAAACCATCATGCAGATGAATGTGGATAAACTGAAAGCCAGGTATCCGGATGGTTTCGACGCTGAACACAGTCTGCATCGCAATCAGGATGATATTTAAGGAGGGTTTTCTATGAATGAACAATTCGGAGAAAAGGTAAAAGCTATTTTTGATAGTATTACCGTTCTTCAAGCAAAGGACAGCGACTTAAAACGAGATAACGCCAACATCAACGGTGACTCCCCTATGGGGGCTATGCTGCAATATGGTGCCAACACCGCCAAGGAGTACAATCTGGAATATTTGATTAAACCTGCAATTGCAGAACTCCACCGTGATGGTTGGATTCACATACATGACCTTGACTTCTATGCATGGACTACGACCTGCACACAGATTGAGCTTCGCAAGCTTTTCAAGAATGGATTCAATACCGGACACGGTCATCTGAGAGCGCCAAAAAGTATCGGCTCGTATGCTGCTCTGGCGGCTATTGCTATCCAGTCGAATCAAAATGACCAGCATGGCGGACAGAGTGTCGTGGACTTCGATTATGCTATGGCCGAAGGTGTCCGTTATACCTATCAGAAATACCTGAAAGAGGGCTATGAAATTTGCGAACGTCTCAACGATCTGAAAGATAAGGCATGGATTCTTGACTACGCTATGGAAAAGACCACCCGTGATACTTATCAGGCTATGGAGGGTTTCATTCATAATCTGAACACCATGCATTCCCGCGCCGGCGCTCAAGTTCCATTCAGCTCTATTAACTATGGCACAGATACATCTTGGGAAGGTCGTCTTGCTATTGAACAGCTTCTGCTTGCTACGGAAGCAGGACTCGGTCATGGCGAAACACCAATCTTCCCGATTCAGATTTTCCGTGTCAAAGAGGGTGTCAACTATAATCCGGACGATCCGAACTATGACTTGTTTAAGCTGGCAATGAAGGTAAGTGCCAAGAGACTGTTCCCAAATTTTGCTTTCATTGACGCTCCATTCAATCTCCAGTATTACAAACCCGGTCATCCTGAGACGGAGGTGGCTTACATGGGTTGCCGTACTCGTGTAATGGGTAATGTTTATGACTCGTCTCGTGAGATCGCTCCCGGTAGAGGCAATCTAAGCTTCACTTCTATCAACCTGCCTCGACTTGGCATTGAATCCAAAGGCGACCATCTCACTTTCTTCAAACTACTGGATAAAATGCTCGACGCTACGATGCAGCAGCTTCTCGACCGGTATAAAATTCAGGCTTCGAGAGTAGTTCGCAACTTCCCATTCCTTATGGGAGAAGGCGTCTGGATGGATTCTGACGGGCTTTCTCCTGATGACACGGTTGGAGAGGTCTTGAAGCATGGAACGCTATCTATCGGGTTCTGCGGGCTTGCAGAGTGTCTTGTAGCGCTTAATGGCAAGCATCACGGTGAAGATGAGTTCTCCCAGGAGCTTGGCTTGCGTATTGTCGGCTATATTCGTGACTATTGCAACCGTAAGAGCACAGAACTCAGTATGAATGTAACCTGTCTTGCTACTCCCGCTGAGAGTTTAACTGGGCGGCTGCTTCGATCTGACAGAGAAAGATACGGAATTATCAAAGGTGTTACCGACCGTGAATACTACACCAACAGCTTCCATGTTCCGGTATATTACCATCTCCCTGCACTTAAGAAAATCGATATTGAAGCTCCGTATCATGCTCTTACTAATGCCGGTCATATTTCCTATGTAGAACTGGACGGTGATCCGACCAAAAACCTTGTAGCTTTCGAACGAGTTGTAAGACATATGAAAGAAGCCGGCATCGGTTACGGAAGCATCAACCATCCTGTAGACCGAGATCCTGTCTGCGGTTATAACGGTATTATCAATGACACCTGTCCCTGCTGCGGACGGAGCGAGGCTGATGGAGTTCCGTTCGAACGCATTCGTCGCATCACTGGATATTTGGTCGGAACTCTTGATAAGTGGAATGACGCTAAGCGTGCGGAGGAGCGAGATCGTGTCAAGCATGAAGTTGATTCGAATTTCGGGGATTGAACCGGAATCCATTGTTGATGGAGAAGGCATCCGATATGTGATATTTACACAGGGTTGTCCTCATCATTGCCCCGGCTGTCATAATCCTCAAACTCACCCGTTCGGTGGCGGAAAACTCGTGTCGATCGAAGATATACTCGATGATATTTCAAAAAGAAAAAATTGGATAGACGGCATCACCATTTCCGGAGGCGAGCCGTTCTGTCAGATTTACCAGTGTGCTCTGATCGCTGAAAAAGCTCATCAAATGGGACTCAGCGTTTGGTGCTACACTGGTTATCTTTTTGAAAACTTGTACAGGCAAGGCATTGAGCTTCTGAAACATATTGATGTGCTTGTTGACGGCCCGTTCGTACAGGCTGAAAAATCGTTGGATCTTGACTTCAGAGGAAGCCGTAATCAGCGAGTCATTGATATTCCGGAAAGCTTGAAAGAAGGCGTAGCGATCTTGAAACAAACTTAGAAGAAAGGAGTATCTGCATCATGGCGAACACTACTAATCCTCGACGAAATGCCGAAGGATATCCTGACCCGACCGCTTACGAAGCCCTCAAGAATATTGATCGTGAAGAAGACGAAAGATTTCATAGACTGCTGCATACACTGTTTTACTTGTGTGAGTTGGCTGACTTCGAGATCGAAGGTCGGATAATTCTGCTTGATAAACGGAACGGACGGGTTTGGAGATGAGAGAAATGAGTCCGTACATACTTGAAAATTGTGTAAATTATAGCCCACTTTTGTTTGACGGATTCGGGCGAAAGCCCACTTTCGAAAAAATTTTTGAGCGTGTACGGACAATTTTCCTGAAAAAAGCCCAGAAAAAGTGGGCAAAAGCCCGGTTTTGAAAACCAAAAGTGGGCAGAAAAATTTGGAGGCATTTTCTGAAAATGGCACTTTTTGAGCGTTTTTTGCCCCAAAATGGCCGATTTGCGCCGATTTGAAATTTTTCTTGTGAAAAAAGCCCACTTTCCCACTTTTATTTCTTATTTAATTGCGATAAAAAGTTTTAATAAATATATAAATAGGGCGAGAAAAGT
>OIWN01000462.1_pt1 | contig 37564 bp, 30 predicted proteins | sample 1587591 | NCBI WGS metagenome assembly OIWN01 (sample SAMEA3888901, study PRJEB22519) | human gut metagenome | biome: human gut; feature: human-associated habitat; material: faeces | place: Denmark | collected 2010 | reverse complement strand
TACCGAAGCGGGGGATCGGAGCCGTATCCATCGGAAAGGTAAACATGTATGCAGCTGAGCATGGGATGAATTTTTATGATGCGCTTTTAAGGATCGGGGCGGTGCCGGGCCTGGGAAAGGCTGCGCCCAAAATAGACCAGTTTACGGATGAGATCGGCCGTTTCCGGAAAAACTTAAAGGATGGAATGGCGATCCAGAATGTGATCACAGATATCCTGGAGTCCACAGGATATAAGGCGGAGCTGATGGAGGAAGGCGAGGTGGAGGCAGAAACCCGTCTGGAAAACATCAGTGAGCTGTCCAATAAGGCTGTGGCGTACTGGGAGGACGCAGAGGAGCCGACCCTGGATGGATTTCTGGAAGAGGTGGCCCTGGTGGCGGACATCGACAGTATGGATGAATCTGAGGACCGGGTGGTACTGATGACGCTCCATTCGGCCAAGGGACTGGAATTCCCTTATGTATATATGAGCGGATTAGAAGACGGTCTGTTCCCCAGCAGCATGGCCATGTCAGAGGATCCCGAAGCTCTGGAGGAGGAGAGGCGTCTGTGCTATGTGGGGATCACAAGGGCCGAGAAAACGCTTATGATGACAGGAGCAAGGCAGCGGATGGTCAAGGGAGAGACACGGTTTTCCAGACCCAGCCGTTTCCTGGCAGAGATCCCGGAGGAATTTAAAGAAGAGGAGAGGCAGGAGGATTCTGTATATCAGAGATCCAGGAAGCTTTCTTCGGATGATCTGGAGGATCCGGGCCTTCCGTGGGCCAGATCGTCTGGGATCAGTATGTTTGGTCAGAATCCTTACGTTTCAAAAAAGAGTGGGATGCCATCGGCCCAGCCAGCCTTTGGAAAGGCGTTTACAGTACAAAAGGCTGCTTCTCTGGATTATGCGGAGGGGGACCGGGTCCACCATGTGAAATTTGGCGATGGAACCGTAAAGCAGATCGCAGACGGTGGAAAGGATTATGAGGTAACGGTGGAATTTGATTCCATGGGTGTCAGAAAAATGTTTGCATCATTTGCCAGACTTCAGAAATTGTAAAAAAAGTTAAAAAACGGGATAGTAAAATAAAAACAATCATGTTATACTGTAAACATGAATGTGGATTTCTGATCTTAAGAAACCAGAAAGGATGTGCCATGATGAACAAGTTTGACTTTATGGGAAAAGATGCCGTCAGTAAGATGGAGGACTTGATGAATGTATCCAGATTAAATGAACTGCTTCATAAAAAGGAAGAAGAAGAGAAAAAGAAAAACTGTATCCTCTGGGTACTGGCTATTATTGGCGCAGTAGCAGCAGTTGCAGGTATTGCATATGCAGTATACCGTTTCTTTACTCCGGACTATCTGGAAGATTTCGAGGACGACTTCGATGATGATTTCGACGACGATTTCTTCGAGGATGAGAGCGACGAGAAAGAAAAGAAAGACTGATTGTGATAATTTAGTCAATGAATCAGAATAAATACTGCGCGGAACCGGAAAATCGGTTTCACGCAGTATTTTTTATGCCATAGGAAAGTTTGTAGATAAGTTTGTATTTTTTATATCTTGGAAAAAGAAAAAAATTCCTGTATACTATAAAGATATGAATTAGAACCGCAGATGGAAATTAGCTGTGAGTTGAAGAATCATTTGCAGTTGGTGATTATAGTGCGGTAAAAGCCACTGAGAGAAGGAGCTATATAGTTATCAATGAAAAAAGGTGAGATTTACGAAGGAACTGTAGAACGGATTGAGTTTCCAAATAAGGGCGTAGTTGTGATAGATGGAGAGAAAGCGATCGTCAAAAATGCGCTTCCGGGACAGAAGATCCGGTTCCGTATCAATAAAAAGCGCGGCGGTCGATGCGAGGGCATGCTTTTGGAGGTTGTCGAGCACTCAAAGTTAGAGACGGCAGAGGATGTATGCCCGCATTTTGGTATCTGCGGCGGATGTCTTTATCAGCCGATTCCGTATGAGGAACAGCTTGCGATCAAGGAAAAACAGGTTCGTTCCCTTCTGGATGCGGTGTGTCCGGAATATGAGTTTGAGGGCATCTTAGGCAGCCCGTTGGTGCAGGGCTACCGGAATAAGATGGAGTTTTCCTTCGGTGATGAGGTCAAGGATGGTCCTATGTCGCTGGGAATGCACAAGCGCGGCAGTTTTTATGATGTGGTTACAACCGGCGAATGCCATATCGTGCATCCGGATTTTTGCAAGATTCTTGTCTGTACAAAAGAATATTTTGAGGAAAAGAAAGTTGGATTTTATAAAAAAATGCAGCATACCGGCTATTTGCGCCATCTTCTGGTGCGCCGTGCGATCAAGACAGGGGAGATTCTGGTCGATCTGATCACGACGACACAGACGGACACCTTTGAGGGAACCGAGGAAGCACTTTTACGGGGATGGACGGAGCGCCTGCAGGCACTTCCTATGGAGGGAAGCTTTGCGGGCATTCTGCATACTAAAAATGATACATTGGCGGATGCCGTAAAAGATGAGGGGACGGACATTCTGTTCGGACGCGAGCATTTTTACGAAGAGCTTTTAGGGCTGCGGTTCCAGATCTCGCCGTTTTCTTTTTTCCAGACGAACTCATTGGGCGCGGAGGTACTGTACGAGAAAACGCGTGAGTATGTGGGTGAGACGAAGGGAAAAGTCGTATTTGACCTTTACAGCGGCACCGGCACGATCGCGCAGATCCTCGCACCGGTGGCGGAGAAAGTAGTCGGCGTGGAGATTGTCGGGGAAGCAGTCGAGGCAGCCCGTGAGAATGCGGCGCGCAACGGACTTGGCAACTGCGAATTTCTGGCGGGGGATGTCCTCAAGGTGGTGGACGAGCTGGAAGAAAAGCCGGATCTGATCGTTCTGGATCCGCCGCGAGACGGAATCCATCCGAAGGCGATCGGAAAGATTTTGAATTTTGGCGTCAGCCACATGGTTTATGTGTCCTGCAAACCAACCAGCCTTGCGAGGGATCTGGAACCGATCCAGGCGGCAGGATATCAGGTGGATAAGGTGTGCTGCGTGGATATGTTCCCGCATACTGCCAATTGTGAGACGGTGGTTTCATTGACGCGGAAGAAATAAGATCCCAAAATGGATGTGGGAAAAATGGATGAAACAAAAGAGAATGAAATAAAACCATCCGGGGCAACGAGATGTTTGTCAGCCGGAAAGAAAAGTCGGTCACGCGTGCAAGCATCCTGGTGGCGTATAAAAAAGCGCAGGAGCTTGGCTGCGTGACCGGACCAAAGCAGCTGGGAGTATTTGGGGCAAGCTATCTGTATCCGGTGTTCCTGAGGCTGGGGATTATCTGCGCCAGTGCTGGTTGATTTCCGCCCCGAAAAACAGGATGCAGATGCAGGCGTACAGCCACAGCATCAGGATCACGACGGCGGTCAAGCTGCCGTACATATAAGAATAATTACCGAAATAGTTGAAGTAGATGGAAAATCCGTAGGAACATCCGATCCATCCGACGGTGGAAATCAGCGCACCGGGAAGCTGGAGACGGATATCCTGCCGTTCATAGGGCAGCCAGGTGTACAGCGTGACGAAAAAGAGCGTCAGCAGCGCCAGCGCAAGAAACGTCCGGAGACTAATCAGGCAGGAAACGAATCTGTCCAGCATCGGAAAGTAACGGAATAGCAGGCGCTGCAGGGAGGAACCGAACACCATCAGAACCAGGGAGAAAATGCACATCAGGAGAAAAACGATGGTATAGCCAGAGTTGATGATACGTCCTAAAAGGTAATTTCTGCGCTTGCGGCAGCCGATGATCCGGTTTAAGCCGCGCTCGATCCCAAGCATGCCGCGGGCAGCCGACCAGATGGTTGCCACGGTGGTAACCGAGAGCAGGGCGGCCGGGGATACAGTCTGGATGTCCTGGATTACCGATTCAATCAGCGGGTGGATGCTGGAGGGAAGAAGCTGTGTCATCACGTGCATCAGATCCTCCGGGCTGACGGCGGGGATGAGCTGGATCAGCGTCAGCAGAATCATGATAAAAGGTGCGGCGGAGAGAACGATAAAAAAAGAAGCCTGGGCGGCGTACACCGTGACTTCGTCTTTGATGAAATCGTTGTAAATCCGTTTACAGTTCAGGAGAAAAGAAAGCATGGAAAACCTCGCTTGATTTATGTTATTAAGAAAATATCCGTAACCGGCTCATTTCCCTTTGAAGAATGGCTGACGATAGGTGAATGCCATTTCAGTGTTATTAAAAGTATATTATCATGAGGTCGAAAAAATAGCAACGGATTTGCCTGTCTTGACGAAAACACCGGTTTCCCGTATGATAACAGGATAGAAATGATTCGGGTCTGCAGGGCATAAGGATGGCAGTGATGCGGACAGCAGCAAAAATCAGCCGGCAGCCAATTGGAAAATGGGACATGGGAGGAAACAAAATGATCGCAATCACAGCATGTGCGGCGGCACTGGCAGCCGTGACAGAGGGGCTTTTGCTCCGCTCGGGATATGAAAAAAAACATTTTGTGACCGACCAGTATGAGATAGAGAGTCCGAAGCTGCCGGATGGCGCCGCGTTCCGCTGCGTATTTTTGTCGGATCTGCATGATAATGTGTATGGAACGGACAATGAGCCGCTGGTGGCAACGATCCGCGCATTCAAGCCAGATGCGGTGCTGATCGGCGGCGATATGATGGTCTGTAAAGGAAAAGGAGATTTAACCGTCACGGTATCGCTTCTGGAAAAATTGACCTCCTTTGTGCCGGTTTACTATGCGAACGGAAATCATGAGGAGCGGATGAACCGGGAGCGGGATGTGTACGGAGATTTGTATGATCGGTTCCAGATAGAATTAAAACGTCTGGGGGTTCATTATTTGTCGGATCGAAGCGAGGAGATCAATCCGTGGATCCGGGTAACTGGGTGCAATTTGCGGGAGATATATTATAAGCATCATTTCACGGTGCCGGAACTGCCGATGGAAGAGCTTTCGGAGCGGGTTGGAACTGCGGCAGAGAAGACGTGTTTTCATCAGATGAAAGAATCGTTTTCTCCTGACTTGGCGGAAAAGGAGCGAGAAGCCGGACATGAAATGTATGAGATATTATTATTTCATTCTCCCCTCTTTTTTGAGACCTGCCGGAAATGGGGCGCGGATCTGACGCTTTGCGGACATTTCCACGGCGGAACCATCCGGATCCCGGGGCTGGGAGGCGTGATGACGCCGCAGTACCAGTTTTTCCTGCCATGGTGCGCCGGACGGTTTGATGCGGACGGAAAGACGATGATCGTCAGCCGGGGGCTTGGGACACATTCGATCAATGTGCGGCTGAATGACCGGCCAGAGCTGGTTTGTGTGACGTTGCGGGGAAAACAATATTGTATGGAATAACTCTTCGGCACAGGTGGATGTATACGGAATTTGGTATATGATTGTAGAAAAAGCTGGCTAAAAGAAGGAGTTCGGAAAGAATGGAAATTTCCTATAAATTAGATAATTTTGAAGGACCGTTGGACCTGTTGCTTCATCTGATTGAAAAAAATAAAGTAAGTATCTACGATATTCCGATCGTCCTGATTACGGAGCAGTATCTGGAATATGTTAATCAGATGGATCATGAGGATCTGGATGTGGTCAGCGATTTTCTGGTGATGGCGGCGACGCTTCTGGACATCAAATCGCGGATGCTCCTTCCGAAGGTGGAAAAAGAAGAGGAAGAAGACGAGGAAGATCCGCGCGCCGAGCTGGTGCGCCGGCTGTTGGAATATAAGATGTATAAATATATGGCGCAGGAGCTGGAAGAGCGGGAGCAGGAGGCAGAGCTTCTCTTTTTTAAGGAACCGACGATTCCCCGGGAGGTGGCGAAATATGAAGAACCGCTGGATCTGGACAAGCTTCTGGATGGTCTGACGCTGGCAAAGCTGCAGAAAGTGTTTGACGCGGTCATGAAGCGGAATGCCAATAAGCTTGACCCGGTGCGAAGCCGGTTCAGCACGATCCGCAGGGAACCGATCAGCCTGGAGCAGAAGGTAAGGTCGGTGCTTTCTTATGCGCGGGAACACCGTCATTTTAAATTCAGCGATGTGCTGGAGAGGGAATCCGATCGCCTGGAGATAGTCGTGGCGTTTCTGGCAGTGCTGGAGCTGATGAAGATGGGACGGATTCATCTGGTGCAGGAAAAATTGTTTGATGAGATACAGCTCGATACGGTGGATGTGGATGAAACGGAAAACGAGGCAGAGCTGGAACTTTCGACGGAGGAAGGAGAAGAGTATGCCAGAATTAGATGAAAAACGCGAGGAAGCCATCGTGGAATCGGTTCTCTTTACAATGGGAAAATCGGTTGAGCTGCGCCAGCTTGCGGCGGCGCTCGGGACGGATACAGAGCGCGCGGAAGCGGCGGTCAGACGATTACAGAGCCGTTATGAGGCAGAAAAGCGGGGCATGCAGATCACGCAGCTGGAGGACAGCTGGCAGATGGCGACCCGCGCGGAATATTATGAGAATCTGATCCGGGTGGCAGCGACGCCGAAGAAGCAGATTTTAACGGATGTTGTGCTTGAGACACTCTCGATCATTGCTTATAAACAGCCGATCACGAAGCTTGAGATTGAAAAGATCCGCGGGGTTAAATCGGATCACGCGGTCAATAAACTGATTGAGTACAATCTCGTTTACGAGGTAGGGCGTTTGGATGTGCCGGGACGTCCGGCATTGTTTGCGACGACGGAGGAATTTTTGCGCCGGTTTGGAGTCGGATCGACGAAAGAACTGCCGGAACCGGCACCGGGACGAATCGACGAGTTCCGCATGGAGGCGGAGGAAGAGCTGAAGTTTGAGGGGAAACTGCCAGAAGAGGCAGAGAAGGAAATGAAATATTAACGTTTTCTTAACAATATTCATTCAATTCTGACATTAACAGATTCTTAACATCATATTTCTGTATTTTCTTGTAACTTTTTGTAGCCAACGTGGAAAATGAGGTCAACACAAACAAACAAGCAGCTCTTTCAAATCGCTACATAAATGAAAGAAGCCAGCAAAACAAAAGGGGGAATTGTTTATGTTGACACTTGAGCTTGATATGTATCAGGCGTGTGCTCTTGGCGCACTGGTCTACTGTCTGGGAAGATTGCTTGTACAGAAGCTGCCTTTCCTGAGCAAGTATTGTATACCGGCTCCGGTTGCGGGCGGTGTCGTATTTGCATTCGCTCATCTGGCGTTGTATGCAACAGGAGTTCTGGAGCTTTCCTTTGATACAACCTTACAGAGCGTATTTATGACGATCTTCTTCTGCAGCGTCGGTTTTACCGCCTGCTTCCGTCTGTTAAAGAAGGGCGGCGTTCAGGTATTTATGTTCCTGGCGCTGGCAGTTGGTATCTGTATCGTGCAGGATGCAGTCGGCAGCGGTCTGGCAGCAGCGTTTGGTCTGAATCCGCTTCTCGGCTTATGTATGGGTTCTATGCCGTTAGTTGGAGGTCACGGAACGAGTGGTTCCTTCGGACCGCTTCTGGAGCAGGAATACGCAGTTGTAGGCGCAACTACAGTTGCCTTGGCATCCGCTACATATGGTCTGGTATCCGGCAGTATGATGGGTGGTCCTATCGCCCGTGCCCGTGTTGAGAAACACCATCTGAAATCAACCGCAGCCGAGGAAGGCAATGCAGTTGACGAAGTAGCATCGCCGATCGACGGTCAGAAATTCACCACCGCGGCTGTATTCCTTGCAGTTGCAATCGGTGTTGGTACCTTCATTTTCGCGTTCTTTAAGAGCATTGGTCTTACATTCCCGACTTACATCGGTGCGATGCTGGCAGCAGCCGCTATCCGTAACATCTGGGATGTACAGCACAAAGATCTTCCGATGGAAGAAGTTGACGCACTGGGCGGTCTGTCCCTGAACCTGTTCTTAGCGATGGCAATGATGAGCCTGAAGCTGTGGCAGTTAGCAGCTCTGGCGCTTCCGATGATTGTTATCCTGTTAGTTCAGACGGTTGTTATGTTCCTGTATGCAAACTTCCTTGTATTCAACATCATGGGCCGTGATTACGAGGCAGCTGCAATGACCACCGCATTCTGTGGTTTCGGTATGGGCGCAACCCCGAACGCAATGGCAAACATGAGAGCACTGGTAGAGCGCTATGGTCCGGCTCCGCGTGCATTCTTCATCGTACCGTTAGTAGGAAGCTTATTCGTAGACTTCTTTAACTCCATGGTACTGACTACTTTCATGAACCTCTTATAATTTGATGGCTGGTTCAGCAAAGTATCCATTTAAAATATTCTGATATTGAAGTAGCTCCAACCTATTTCCTTCCCGGCGGTTCTGGATTTCCAGGCCGCCGGGATTTTTCGCGCGCAACGAGCGAAAGTCCGTGCCTGCACGAATTAATACTTTCGGAAAACGCGCGCGTGTGGTATTATAGAGAAACTGGAAAGTTGAAAAATATTTTTCGGGGAGGTGCTTTGTGAAAAACAAACCTGCAAGGCAGCCATTACCAGATAAAATGTGACAATAAGAAAGGATTTCATACAGATATGAACAGCATGAACATAAAGATCAAATATTTCACAGACGCCATTGACCGCCTTGCCTACATTGACGGCAAATCTGACTGGATCGACCTGCGTGCGGCGCGTGAGGTGGTGCTGAAAAAGGGTGATTTTGCCTTGATTCCACTTGGCGTGGCGATGGAGCTGCCGAAGGGCTATGAGGCGCATGTAGTTCCGCGCAGCAGTACCTTTAAAAATTTCGGCATCATCCAGACCAATCATATGGGTGTGATCGATGAGAGCTACTGCGGGGACAACGATCAGTGGCATTTTCCGGCATATGCGCTGCGTGATACAGTGATCCATGTCAATGACCGCATCTGCCAGTTCCGCATCATGGAGCATCAGCCGAAGATCGTATTTGAGGAGACAGAGAAACTTGACAATAAAGATCGCGGCGGGATCGGAAGTACGGGAAAGAATTAATAAAAAGGTTTGGTAAAAAATGAAGCAGATAAAGAGGTTAAAACGAGGAAAAATAAGTCTTTTTCTGGCGGCAGCGGTGCTTTCACTGGGCATCCTTTCCGGCTGCGGCGCTGAATCGAAGGAAGCGAAAGAAGCGCGTATGACCGGAATCGAGCAGTTAAATGCAGGTAATTATCAGGATGCGATCGATTCGTTTGGAAAAGCGCTGGATGAGAGCGATGGGATTGTCAATTCTTTTGAGCTGGATGTTTTAAAATACCGCGGCGAGGCAGAATACAAACTGGCGGATTATAAGGCGGCAGCGCAGACCTATGGAATTCTGGCGGAGGTAGACGGCGGAAAAGCGGAATACCTCTATTATAAAGCGGCATCGGAGGCAGCAGCCGGACAGGCGGATGATGCCGAAAAGGATTTTGCGGCAGCGGAGGAAAAGGCGAAGAACAGCAAAAAGAGCAGCGCCGAGGCTCCGGGTGTGAGTCTGGCGTTTACGGCGCTTGCGTCGGCGGCGCGGGATGCCGGGGATAGTGAACTCGCAGCCCAGTACTGCAATCAGGCGATCGAGCGCGGCGTGTCGGGGCCGGAGATTTATAATCAGCTTGCGATCAGTGAAATGGAGGCTGGCGATTATGAGAGCGCGATGTCCCATTATGAGGAGGCGCTTTCGCTGGCGGACAATGAGACGGCGCTGGTAATCCGGCAGAATATTGCGGTTCTCTATGAGAAAGAGGGCGATTTTGCGAAGGCGCTGGAACAGTTTAAGGAGTGCCAGGCGGCCGGTGCGGACACACCGGAGGTGCAGAAGGAAATCCGTTTTCTGGAAAGCCGGTAAATATTGGAGGTAATATGGCAGAATTGTTCGATATGAAAGAACTGGAGGAGCGCGTCATTCTGGTGGCGGTCAGCACCTCTGATGAAGATGATACGGAGGCGTCCCTGGATGAGCTGGAGGAACTGGCGGATACCGCCGGGGCGACGGCGATCGGGCGTCTGGTGCAGAACCGGGAGAAGATTCATCCAGGCACCTATCTGGGCAGTGGAAAGATCGGGGAACTGCGGGAGATGGTCTGGGAGATGGGCGCAACCGGCGTGATCTGCGACGATGAACTGTCCCCGGCACAGCTTCGCAATCTGGAATCGGCGCTAGATACGAAGGTAATGGACCGGACGATGGTCATTCTCGATATTTTCGCGGCGCATGCGACGACGAGTGAGGGAAAAATCCAGGTTGAGCTGGCACAGCTGCGTTACCGCGCAGCGCGCCTGGTCGGACTGCGCAGTTCCCTGTCCCGTCTGGGCGGCGGTATCGGTACGAGAGGACCGGGTGAAAAGAAACTGGAGATGGACCGCCGTCTGATTCATGAGCGGATCGGGCAGCTAAAGTCGGAACTGGAAGATGTCAAACGCCACCGCGAGGTGACGAGAAAACAGCGCGACCGGAAATATACGCTGTCGGCGGCGATCGTCGGCTACACGAATGCCGGTAAGTCAACGCTTTTAAACACCCTGACGGGTGCAGGAATCCTGGCACAGGATAAACTGTTTGCGACGCTGGATCCGACGACGCGTGGATTAAAGCTGGCGAGCGGACAGGAGATCCTGCTGACAGATACGGTCGGATTCATCCGCAAACTGCCGCACCATCTGATCGAGGCGTTCAAGAGTACGCTGGAGGAGGCACGTTATAGCGATATTGTCCTCCATGTGGTCGATGCGTCGAACCTGCAGATGGACACGCAGATGTATGTCGTATATGATACATTGCGTCAGCTGGAGATCGGCGATAAGACGGTGGTAACAGTCTTTAACAAGATGGATCAGGTGGAGCAGCCGGAGACGCTGAAAGATCTGCATTCTGATTATCAGGTGCAGATTTCTGCGAAGACGGGCGCGGGGCTGGATGAGCTGAAGGATATTCTGGAAATGATTCTGCGAAACCGCAAGATTTATCTGGAAAAGGTATTTTCCTACCAGGAAGCCGGACGCATCCAGACGATCCGCAAATACGGTCAGCTTTTAAAAGAAGAGTACCGGGAAGATGGCATTTACGTGGAGGCGTATGTGCCGACGGAGCTCTACGCAGGGCTGATGCGCTAACAGGCAGATGCGTACAGATCCATACGGTAAAGAGGTGTGCGGGGAAAAACCGTATGCCTCTTCTTCATGTTTTGGCGGATGCTAAGAAGTTGTTAAGATGAAGAGAAAAGAGATGACAGGGCACAGGCTGCTTGTGTCGGATAGAATGACCGCACAAGTTTGCAGACATCTGGGATAAAGGAGTTAGAAGATACAGAATGGAACAGAAGGGACAAAACGGACAGGAACAGATTCTCGTCGGAATTGACGTTGGCTCAACGACGACGAAGGTGGCAGTGATGGAGGTGGCAACGGGGAAAGTCCTGTTTTCGGACTATACACGCCATCACTCGGATCAGCTTCAGAGTGTGTCGAGAGCTGTAAAATTGGTGAAAGAGACGCTTGCGGGGCGGTCATTTCTGACGGCGATGACCGGTTCGGGCGCAAAGCACCTCTCGGAAGAGCTGAGGATCCCTTATGTACAGGAGGTAGTGGCGAACTCGATCGCCTTGAAAGCCATGTACGGGGAAATCGGAACGGCGATCGAGCTGGGTGGACAGGATGCGAAGATTATCTTTTTCCAGAGGGATAAACGGACGGGCGAGCTGCAGGTCGCAGATATGCGGATGAACGGAAGCTGTGCTGGCGGTACAGGTGCGTTTGTGGATGAGATTGCTTCTCTTCTTAAGACACCGGTTGAGGAATTTGACGCGCTGGCGGCACAGGGAACAACCGTATATGATATATCCGGACGGTGCGGCGTGTACGCCAAGACCGACATCCAGCCTCTTTTAAATCAGGGGGTTAAAAAATCAGATTTGGCGCTTTCCTCCTTCCATGCGATTGCTAAACAGACGATCGGCGGTCTGGCACAGGGACTTTCGATCGAGAAGCCGGTCGTCTTTGAGGGCGGTCCGCTGACCTTTAACCGGACGCTGGTGCGCGTGTTTGCTGAACGTCTGGACCTTCGGCCGGAGGAAATTTTAAGTCCGGACCGGCCGGAACTTCTGATTGCCTGCGGTGCGGCGCGTGCGGCAGTGAAGCTTTTTTCGAAGGAAGAGGCGCTCGCCACGGCAGACGGACTGTTAGATCGGATCGAGAAGGTGCGTGCGGCGCGCGAGGAAGCAAAGAAACAAAGTGAAGCCGGAAATGGCGATGAGATGGCGGAGGGCACGTTCCGTTCCCGTCCATTTTTTGCCGACCAGGCGGCGCAGACGGAATTTCAGGAGAGACACAGACGCCCGGAACGAAAAACAGTATATCCGCGGTCAGGCAGTACGCTGCGGGCATATCTGGGTATTGATTCGGGCAGTACGACGACAAAATTTGTCCTGTTAGATGAGAATGAGGAACTTCTGGATTCCTTTTATGCGCCGAATCAAGGCGATCCTCTGACGGTGGCAAAGAAAGCACTGATTGCGATGCGGGAAAAGTATGAGTCCCACGGCGTGCGGCTGGAGATTTTGGCAGCCGGGACGACCGGTTATGGAGAAATGCTCTTTTCACGCGCATTTTCGGCCGAGACACACGCGGTTGAGACGGTGGCACATGCGCGTGCGGCGGCAAAATACACGCCGGATGCGACGTTTCTTCTGGACATCGGCGGTCAGGATATGAAGGCAATCTGGCTGGACAATGGCGTTATCACAAATATTGTCGTGAATGAAGCCTGCTCATCCGGCTGTGGGTCGTTTTTGGAAAATTTTGCATCCTCCCTGCATATTCCGGCGCGGGAGATTGCTGAAAAGGCATTTTCTTCGCAGCATCCGGCTGCGCTCGGAAGCCGCTGTACCGTCTTTATGACGAGCAGTATCGTGACGGAGCAGAGAAATGGAAAGCTGCCGGAGGACATCATGGCGGGGCTGTGCCGTTCGATCATTGAAAATGTATTTACAAAGGTTATCCGTGTGTCGAACCTGGATTCTCTGGGAAAGAGGATTGTCGTACAGGGCGGAACGTTTGAAAATGATGCAGTTCTCTGTGCGCTGGAACAGTATGTTGGCCGCCCGGTGATCCGGGCGCCGTATCCGGGCATTATGGGGGCGATCGGTGCGGCGCTTTTAGCGAAGGAAGAGGCAAAGAGCCGGAAACAGCCGCATTTTATTGGTTTGGATCAAATGGAGTCCCTGACCTGGCAGCAGGAGGCGAACGTGCCGTGTCCGTTCTGTATGAACCATTGTCAGCGTGCGGTGGTGCGGTTTTCGAATGGAACCTCATGGATCACGAACAACCGTTGTGAGCGGGGCGAGATTCTTGGCGATCCGAAGGATGTGAAGGTGCGCGAGCGACTGAAAATAGCGTCCGAAAACCGGAATAAAGTGCCAAATCTCTATAAATTGCGGGAAGAACTCCTGTTTGCAGATTATCTGGATCAAGCGGAAGAGGGGGATGCATCGTCTGCAAAAAGTCATTCAGAGCGGGCAGCCGTTAAGACTGGTCTTGTGCCGAAGGCTGTGTCTGATACTGTGCGGCGAAATATAACCATCGGTCTGCCGCGCGTCCTTGCTTTCTGGGATACGATGCCGTTCTGGACGACGTTCTGGCGTTCGCTGGGCTTTGAAATTCAGATTTCATCCCCGAGCACGCACAAGATGTTTGAGGAAGGCTTAAGCGCGGTAACTTCAGATACCGTCTGCTTTCCGGCAAAACTGGTGCACGGGCATATCCGCGATCTGGTAAAGAAGAAAGTGGATCGTATTTTTATGCCGTCGATTGCGGCGATCGGATCGGAAAATACGGAGTCAACGAGCGAGTCCATGTGTGCAGTCGTGAAGGGATATCCGCTTGTGATCTGCAACTCGGATTCTCCGGAGAAACAGTGGGGTATTCCGTTTGATGCACCGTTATTTTACTGGTACAGGGAGGAAGATAAAGAACGTCAACTTATTACATATATGGAACAGACATTTTCCATCCAGCCGTCGGAAACGAAAAAGGCGGTTCTTGCAGGAAATGATGCGATGCGGCAGTTCCGGAGCCGCCTGAAAGAGGCGGGAGCGAAGGTTCTGGAAGAGGTGGAAAAAGAGGGGCGCTATGCGGTGGTGCTGGCGTCAAGACCGTATCAGAATGATGCGCTTGTCAACCACAGCCTGCCGGAGCTTTTGACCGAGTTCGGCGTTCCGGTTCTGACGGCAGATTCTGTTCCGGGCATTGAAAATGTGGATTTAAGCCACAGCCGTCTGGATGTCGTAAACAATTACCACGCGCGGATGCTGGCGTCTGCGGTTCTGGCGGCACAGAGCCAGAATCTGGAATATGTCCAGTTTGTAAGCTTTGGATGCGGGCATGACGCATATTTGTCGGATGAGATCCAGCGTATGATGCGGGAAATCTCCGGAAAATCACCGCTGATCCTGAAACTTGACGAGAGCGAGGTACAGGGACCGCTGCGGATCAGGGTGCGTTCCTTCCTGGAGACGATCAACATGCGGCGGAAGAAGCGGGAGATGGCGGAGAGGATGCAAAACCAGCCTGAAACAAGCCGACAGGAGAATGCGGGCGGCGGAAATGAATGCGGGACGGCTGCGCTGGGACCAGACATTCAAAAATCCTGGCAGGTTCACGAACTTTCGGATCCATATCCGGTTAAATTTGAGGTGGAAGACCGCAAGAAGTGCACGGTTCTGGTCCCGAACACCTCCCACGCGTTCTGCCGGATTATGTCGGCGGCGTTGAAGACACAGGGAATCCGGGCAGTTCCGCTGGCGGTCGGCAGGGAAGAGGCGATCCGCCTCGGAAAGCAGTATGTCCACAACGATATCTGTTTCCCGGCGCAGATTGTCATCGGCGAGGCGCTGGCAGCACTTCGGAGTGGTCAGTATGTGCCATCTGAGACGGCGATCGGTATGGGAAAATACATCGGTGACTGCCGCCTGACCCATTACAGTGCGCTGCTTCGCAAGGCGCTTGACGACGCCGGCTACCCGGAGGTGGCGATTCTGACGAACGATGACGTCGATTATCATGATCTGCATCCGGGCTTCCGGATGAACCTTATGTCGGCGATCCGTCTGGCGGGAGCGCTTCCGATGATCGATATTCTGGAAGAGCTACTTCGCAAGATCCGCCCGTATGAGAAGGTTTCCGGAAGCAGCGATCAGGCATTTGACGAGGCGATGGATTTCGTCGTGGATGGTCTGGAGCAGCATGGGCTTTCAGGCGCTCTGCGAGGCTTTAAAAAGGCGATCCAGCGGATGAATGCGATTAAATATGACCGGAGCCAGCCGCGCCCGCGCGTCCTGATCGTCGGCGAGTATCTCCTCAATTTCCATCCGGGCGCGAATCATGAGATTGAGCGCTACCTGGAGAAAAATGGATTTGAGATTATCGAGGCGCGGATGACGGATGTTATCCGGAAAACGTATTTCTGCCAGGATGAGCAGATTCGGACGTATCATCTGAAAAAGCCGTTTGTCAAGAAAAACTGGTACCATGTGGCGAACCGGGTATTTGACGCTGCGCACGCGGCAGCGGATCGGATAGCGAAACAGCATCCGCTCTATACGCCTGTCTGCCGCCTGCCGGAACTGGTAAAGGAAAGTGACCCGATCATCCCGCACACCTTTGACGCGGGCGAGGGCGTGCTGATTCCGGGTGAGATCCTGCACCATGCGGAGCACGGCTGCCGGGCATTTGTGATTTTACAGCCATTTGGCTGTCTGCCAAACCATGTGGTAGGACGCGGCATCGTAAAAAAAATGCGGGAAATGTACCCGGACGCCCAGATCCTGCCGCTTGACTACGATCCGGATGTGAGCTTTGCCAATCTGGAAAACCGCCTGCAGATGCTGATTATGAATGTGAAAGAAAGAAGCGTGGACACGGTTGCCCTGCCGGACGCGGGGCAGAGGAACCCCGTGGAGACTATGAATAGAAAACAGAAAAACGCCGATAATAAAAAGCAGAAAGTTTCCTGATTTCGGGTTAGACAAAAATAGAAATCACATAAGCCCACGCGGCGGAAAGGAACGAACTATGAAACATCTGGAAATTGAAAAGGTGATTGGACGGGAGATTGTTGATTCGAGAGGAAATCCAACCGTGGAGGCGGAGGTTTATCTGTCAGACGGAAGCATGGGGCGCGGCACGGCACCGAGCGGCGCATCGACGGGTGAATTTGAGGCTCTGGAGCTGCGCGACGGCGACAAGTCGCGTTTTGGCGGCAAGGGCGTACAAAAAGCAGTCCAGAATGTGAATACCGTGATTGCAGAAGTATTAAAGGGCATGGATCCGGCGGACATTTATGCGGTTGATAAAGCGATGATCGAGGCGGACGGAACCAAGGATAAATCCAAGCTGGGTGCGAATGCGATCCTGGCGGTTTCGATCGCGAACGCACGGGCAGCAGCCAATGCGTATGGTCTCCCGCTGTACCGTTTCCTCGGCGGTGTGTCTGGAAACCGTCTTCCGGTTCCGATGATGAACATTTTAAACGGCGGCGCGCATGCGGCAAACACCATCGATGTACAGGAGTTCATGATTATGCCGGTTGGAGCAGAGAGCTTTTGCGAGGGACTCCGCTGGTGTACCGAGGTGTTCCATGCGCTGGCAGCATTGCTTAAAGAGCGCGGACTGGCAACCTCCGTCGGCGATGAGGGCGGTTTTGCACCGGATCTGGGAAGTGACGAAGAAGCAATCCAGTGCATCTTAGAGGCAGTGGAGAGAGCCGGATATAAGCCGGGCGAGGACTTTGTCCTGGCGATGGATGCGGCATCCAGCGAGTGGAAGAGCGGCAGGAAGGGCGAATATCTGCTTCCGAAGAGCGGCAAACACTTCACCTCCGAGGAGCTGATTGCACACTGGAAACAGCTCTGCGGGAAATACCCGATCGCCTCGATCGAGGATGGTCTGGACGAGGAGGATTGGGAAGGCTGGCAGAAGATGACCGCAGAACTCGGTGGACAGGTGCAGCTGGTCGGCGACGATCTGTTTGTAACAAATACCGGGCGCCTGGAAAAAGGTATCCGTCTCGGCTGCGGCAATTCGATCCTGATTAAGCTGAACCAGATTGGATCCGTCTCCGAGACACTGGCGGCAATCAAGATGGCACATAAGGCAGGTTACACGGCGATTGTATCCCACCGTTCCGGCGAGACCGAGGATACGACGATCGCAGATCTGGCGGTTGCGTTAAATACCTGCCAGATCAAGACGGGCGCACCGAGCCGGAGTGAGCGCGTGGCAAAATACAACCAGCTTCTGCGGATTGAGGAAGAGCTGGGAACCGGCGCACAGTATCCGGGGAAGGCGGCATTTAATAAAAAATAAGTTATCTTTTTTACGGGATATCGTACAGACAAGCAATCTGTTACATTGCATAAAATGTGTGAGTTGTTCCGAAAACTAATGCATTTCTTCGGAAACAGACAAAAATCATCTGGGAAAATGCTGGATGGCGTCGAGGCCAAGGAAAATAGAATACAACTTTGAAAGGGAATACGTTTTACCGTACAACTGGAACGGAGAGAAACGTATTCCTTTTTGTTTTGCATTAGACCGAAAAAGGAATATTGCTAAAAGTTTGACAATATTTTAAAAAATATTCGTTTTTTTACGAAATTTATTGACAAAACAGCGGGAGTAATTGTAAAATAACTGTAAAGCAAATATGAAAAAAGAATTTATTTTTTTTAAACGAATGGAAAAACGTTTTACCAAAGGAATGGTCCGGCGGATAACGTATTTCATATAAAAAAGGAGGATGAAAGAATGAGAAAAAGAACATTAAGCATTGTACTTGCAGCAGCAATGTGCGCCAGCTTAACAGCCTGCGGCGGTGGCGGAAGCACTGCTGAGACAACGGCAGCTGACAGCAGCAATACCGAGACGAAGGCAGCCGACGCTTCAGAGAAATCTGACAAACCGCTCCGTGTATGTGTTGTTTACACTGGAAACTTAGGTGATAAGAGCTACAATGACTCCTGCAACATGGGTGCACAGAAAGCAGTTGAGGATTTCGGCATTGAGCTTAAGAGTCTTGAGGGTACCACTGCTGAGGAGTGGAAAGCAAACCTGCTTCAGGCTTGTGATGATGGCTACGATTTAATTATCGGTGCTTCTTCCAACATCGCAGATTACATCACTGAGAATGCTTCCAGTTATCCGGATACCAAGTTCGCAGTTATCGATACAACCGTAGATCTTCCGAACGTTGAGTCTATCAGCTTTGCTCAGAATGAGGGCTCCTTCCTGGCAGGTGCAGCAGCAGCTATGTTTACCACCAAGACTGATATCCCGAATGTCAATGAAGATCATATCATCGGCTGGGTAGGCGGTATGGATATTCCGGTACTTCATGACTTCTATACAGGCTATGAGCAGGGTGCGAAGTACATCGATCCGGATATCAAGATTCTTCAGGCTTTTGCAGGAAGCTGGACGGATCCGTTAAAGGGCAAAGAGCTGACTTTAGCACAGTATGAGCAGGGCGCTGATATTGTCATGAACGTAGCATCCGGTACCGGTGTTGGTATTCTGGAAGGTGCAAAAGAAGCTGACAAATACGCAATCGGCGTTGACTTAAACCAGGATTCCGATCAGCCTGGACATATTCTTACTTCCATGGTTAAGAGAGTTGATAATGCCTGCTACCTGGTTATCCAGTCTGCAGTAGATGGAACCTTTGAGGGCGGCACAACTAAATATCTGGCACTGAAGGACGGCGGCGTCAGCCTGACTGATTTCTCTGTTATCAAAGAATCTCTGGGCGACAAATTCCCGCAGGATATCGTTGATAAGTGTGATGAGCTTGCCGAGAAGATCAAATCCGGCGAGATCGTAGTAGAAAACTATGAAGGATTTGGCCCAGAGGCATAATTGATAAAGACAAGGCCGGGAGCGAGTGAAACCTGGCGGCGAAGGGGGATCTGGATTCTTTCAGGTTCCCCTTCATTTTCAACAAAAATGTTTTTCTTGGAAAGAGCCGTCAGGCATTTCCGGACGAGAGGGTGATCGAATGAACGAATACGTAGTGGAGATGAAAGGAATTGTCAAAAATTTCGGACAGGTTCAGGCGGTAAAGCATGGCGAATTTACTCTGAAAAAAGGCGAGATCCATTCACTGATTGGTGAAAATGGAGCTGGTAAATCCACCATGATGAAGCTTCTGTACGGCATGTATCCCATTGACGAGGGCGAGATTATCGTCAAGGGGGAACCGATGGGAACCATCACACCGAAGATTGCAATTGAGCACGGTGTCGGCATGGTCCATCAGGAATTTATGCTGGTAAATGAGCTGACGGTTCTGGAGAATATTATTCTGGGATTTGAACCGAAAAAGGGATTGACAATTGACTTTGACAAGGCAAGAAAAGAAGTTAAAAAATATATTGAACAGTATCATATGGACGTGCAGCTGGATAAGAAGGTAAGCCAGATATCCGTTGGTGAGGCGCAGCGTGTCGAGATTATCAAGACATTGATGCGAGGTGCTGATATCATCATTCTGGATGAGCCTACAGCGGTTCTGACTCCTCAGGAGGCGGAACGTCTGTTTGAAATCCTGAACAATCTGAAACAGGATGGAAAATCCCTTGTCTTTATTTCTCATAAGCTGAATGAAGTTATGGCAATATCAGACCGCATCTCTGTGATGCGTCAGGGACAATATATGGGCACTGTTAATAAAGAGGAAACTTCTCCGCTGGATCTGACCAAACGAATGATCGGACGTGAAGTATTCTTAAACATTGATAAGGCTTATTCTGAGGCGGGAGATACGATTCTGGAGGTTCAGGATGTGTGGATTCCCAGCCAGAAGGAGACATCGAAGATCCGGGGCATGTCCCTGCATGTCAAGGCCGGTGAGATTGTCGGCGTGGCAGGTATCGATGGAAATGGACAGAGTGAGCTGGTTGAGGCGATCACCGGACTTCGCAAGGTAGAGAAGGGCAAGATCCTTCTTTGCGGCAAGGATATTACGAATCAGAGTCCGAGAAAAGTGAGAGAGAGCGGTCTTTCCCATATTCCGGAGGATCGAAATACAAGAGGTCTGAACCGTGCCATGACCATCGAGGAAAATCTGATCGCAGTCCGCCTGGATCAGCCTCCATTTACCAAGGGCATCATGATGAATAAATCAGGACAGGATACCTATGCAAAAGAAATGGTAGAACAGTTTGATATACGCCCGGCGGATTATAATCTTCCTACATCTTCCTTATCCGGCGGCAATGCACAGAAGGTCGTAGTAGCCCGGGAGGTATCTCTTGGCAATAAGCTTCTGGTAGCATCCCAGCCTACCAGAGGTGTAGATATCGGTGCCATCGAGCTGATTCGTAATACACTGGAAAAGGCGAAAAAGGCAGGCGCCGGTGTCCTGCTGGTATCGGCAGAGCTGGAGGAGATTATCTCCCTTTCGGATCGTATCGTTGTTATCCATGAGGGCAAGATCACCGGCGAGATGCGTGCGGATGAGGCGAATGAGAACAATCTGGGTCTGCTTATGATGGGCGGTACAGACACAGGGAAGGACGGTGAAGCAGCAGTATGAATCAGACATTAAATGGTATTCGAAGGATTCTTATTACGATACTCGTTGCGATGGGTGTCGGTGCGCTGTTTATCGTAGCGATCGGGGAGAATCCGATTGATGCATATGCGGCGCTGTTCCGAGGTGCTTTTGACGGAGAGCTTCGTCTTGGTACAACCTTGGCAGGATTTACTCCGCTGCTGCTGACATCCATTGCTTTTGCAGTTGCAGCGAAAGCAGGCGCATTTAACGTAGGTGTTGAGGGCGAGGTTTTCTTGGGCGGTATCACAGCTGCTTATATCGGCATCAACTGGACCTTCCTTCCGAAGCCGGCTCTGTATGTGGCCTGCTTCGTAGGTGCTATGGTGGTAGCAGCTGCCTGGGCCTTTATTCCGGCGGTTTTGCGTGCCTATTATAATGTAAATGAAGTATGTACCACCATTTTGATGAACACAGTAGCCCTTTATATCACATCTTATCTGGTCAGCGGACCTATGAGTGCCGGTACTGCTAATGCTCAGTCCCTGCCGGTTACGGTAAGACTGTATCAGTTTATGAAACCCAGCAGTGTCAACGTTGGTATTTTCATCGCAGCCATCACCGTGATTGTGATTATTTTTATGCTTCAGAAAAGCAGCTGGGGCTACAAGATCCGTACCGTCGGCCTGAATCCGACCCATGCGGATTATGTGGGAATTGATTCCAAAAAGGTATTTGTCGGTGCTATGATGCTTTCCGGTATGTTAGGCGGCATGGCAGGCTGCATCGAGGTTCTGGGTGTTCACGGATATTTCCTGAACAACTTCGCAACTGGACTTGGAAGCAATGGTATGCTGGCAGCTCTGATTGTAAAGAACAACATGGTTTCAACTCCATTTATGGCATTTTTCCTGGCAGTTTTAAAATCAGGTGCTATGGGAATGCAGCAGTCAACCGGTGTACCAAAATCGCTGGTTGATACCATTACAGCAGTTTTCATTATCATAGCGACCATGGAGACTGCATTCCAGTTTACAAAGAAACGTAAAAAGAAAACGGAGGAGAAGAAGGAGGATAAGGCATGAATGCGATAATGCAGAATTTTGATAAAATCTTTAATGCGTCGCTGATTTATGCAACGTTTCGTTCAGCGACTCCGATCATCTTTGCCGCTCTTTGTGCGGCAATCACCCAGCAGGCCAATATCTTAAATATCGGTACTGAGGGTATCATGCTGGTAGGTGCTTTTACAGCAGTAGCGGTCAGCTACTTTACCGGAAGCTGGCTGTTAGGTATCATCGCGGCGATGATCGCGGGTGCTGTGATTGCGATGATCATGGCGGTCGGTCACATCCGTTATAACTCTGAGATCTGTGCGATCGGTATGGGTATTAACTTGCTGGCGCTGGCGCTCACAAAATTCATGGTAAATGCGATCTTCCACAGCACCGGCAGCTTTTCCAGCCCGGACATCAAAGCAATTCCGCGTGTGTCGCTCGGATTTTTAGACAATCTGCCGGTGGTTGGCGACCTGTTTAACAACTGGTGTGTGACCGAGTGGTTTGCCATCGTTTTGATTATTCTGCTTCAGTTCTTCTTTTATAAGACTGTATGGGGACTGCGTCTGCGTGCGGTGGGTCAGTTTCCGGAAGCAGCCAAGACGGCAGGTATCAAGGTAAATGCAATCAAATATCAGGCGATGCTGCTTTCTGGTCTCATCGGTGGTCTGGCAGGTGCACATCTTTCCCTGGGATACAGTACCCAGTTTATCGAGAACATGACCAATAACCGTGGTTTCATGGGCGTTGCAGCCATGTATTTCGGCGGTGCGAACCCGGTTCTGACCACACTGGGCTGTCTGCTCTTTGGATTTTCAGATTCCGTCGGTGCCCGTCTCCAGGCATATGGCATTCCATCCCAGTTCGTTCTGATGATGCCGTATATCGTGACCATCGCGGTACTGGCAATTTCCATGATTGCGAAGATTTCAGCCAACAAGAAGAGAGAATCTTCCCTGCATGTGGGAAGCTGATGATGAAGAAAGATAAAATACTATAAGGAGGACATAATCAGATGGAAAAGACAAAAATTATTCTTGACTGCGATCCGGGACATGATGACGCGGTCGCGATTACGCTGGCGGCGAACAGTGACAAGATCGATCTGTTAGGTATTACAGTCGTAGCAGGCAACCAGACGCTGGAGAAAACGCAGATTAATGCGAGAAATGTGTGCCAGTGGCTCGGTGTGGATGTGCCAGTGTATGCGGGCTGCGGACAGCCGATGGTGCGTGAAAAAATGATAGCGGGCGATATCCACGGTGAAACAGGGCTGGATGGTCCGGTTTTCCCGCCGCTGACAAAAGAATTAGAGAAAGAGCATGCAGTCAATTTCATCATCAAAACCCTGATGGAGTCCGACGGCGATATCACGATGGTGACAACCGGTCCGATGACCAATCTGGCGATGGCGATGCGGATGGAACCGGCGATTATTCCGAAGATCAAACAGATCGTCCTGATGGGAGGCGCGTATACCAATGGTAACGTAACTCCAGCGGCAGAGTTCAATATCATCGCCGATGCGGATGCAGCATATGTATGCTTTACCAGCGGACGCCCAATCACGATGATGGGTCTGGATGTTACCCGCAAGGTACTGTGCTATCCGGAGATCGTTGACCGGATGGAGAAGATCGGCAATAAGGCATCCAAGCTCTTTGCGGATCTGATGCGCTTCTTCTGCAAGACCCAGAAAGAGGTATTTGGCTGGGAAGGCGGACCTCTGCACGATCCGGTTACGATCGCATGGCTGATTGATCCGAGCGTTGTGACCCTGAAACCGATGCATGTGGACATTGACATCCGCAGCGTCCAGTCCTACGGACGTACTAACTGCGATTTCTTCGGTTACGGCGGACAGGAGTCGACTGCAAACGTAGCGATCGATATCGATGCGGCGAAGTTCTGGGATATCGTTGAGGCAGGGCTGAGAAGATACAGCGAGGCATAGTTCATAATACTTGTGTTCGGAGGCAGATATAGATGAGAGACCTGAAAGAAGTTTTAGAGCAGAACAAAGAGAAATATATCGAAGAACTCAAGAATCTGGTGGGAATTGATACCCATGACTTAGGGCACGGAATCGATGGTGGTCTGGAGAAACAGGGACAGGAGTATATGGTAAACCTGTTTGAATCGATGGGAGCCGACGAGATCACGGTGGATCCGATGGATGAGGCTGTGATTCAGGAAAGCTACAAAAAGCACCAGGAAGGAAACCTGGGGCACAACCAGACCGACCGTGCCAATGTCTATGCGACATTTAAAGGAAAACAGGGCGGAAAAAGCCTGTTATTTAACGGTCATATTGACGTTATGCCGGCGGAGATGGAAGACGGCTGGACGAACCCGCCGTTTGAGCCGGTAATTCGGGATGGCAAGATGTACGGACGCGGCTGCACGGATATGAAGGGCGGTCTGATGGCATCGGTGATGGCGGTAAAGCTTTTGCAGGATGCCGGGTATGAGCTGCCGGGCGATGTGACAATTACCTCCGTGTGTGACGAGGAAGGCGGAGGCAATGGCTCGATCCAGGCGGTAATGCGCGGTCTGAAAGCCGACGGCGTTGTCAACTGCGAGCCGACCGACGATACCCTGATTCTGGCGCATATGGGCTGGGTATTCTTTAAGGTTGATTTTGAAGGAAAAGCGTGCCATTCCGGTGCAAAAGCCGAGGGCGTCAGCGCGATCGAGAAGGCGATCAAAGTAATTCAGGGGTTAAATGAGATGGAGCACCGCTGGCTTCTGACGATCCGCCACCGCCTGCTTCCGCCGCCGAGCTTAAATATCGGCGTGATCGAGGGTGGAACCGCCGGTTCTACCGTGCCGGGCGAGTGCAGTTTTTCTACCTGCGTCCACTATGTTCCGACCCTGATGAATCAGGATATGGTTGTAAAGGAATTTACAGAGGTCGTTGAGCGGATCAGCCGTTCCGACGCGTGGATGGAGGCACATCCGCCGAAGATTTCCATTTACCAGACCGGACACGGGTTTGAGATGGAGGAGGATCATCCGCTGGTAGACACCTTTAAGGAGGCGTACAGTGAGGCACTTTCGCGCAGCGTGAAGGTGGAAGGATCCCATTTTGGCTGTGATTCCCGCCTGTGGCGCAACATTGCCGGATGCCCGACGATCCAGTACGGACCGGGCGAGGGCGCACAGTGCCATACCGTGGATGAGTGGCTGAAGCTTGATTCCTATCTGGAAGCGATTCTGGTGTATGCGAAACTGATTCTTTCCTGGGGAGAGAAGAAATAAGGAATTGATAAATATATAAGGAGATAAAAACATGAACAAGAAAGTTTTACTGGCAGGCGAGTCCTGGATGAGCTATACAACCCATGTTAAGGGATTTGATTCATTTTACACTTCTACCTATGAAACCGGTGAAAAATGGCTGAAAGCAGCCCTTGAGGCAGGTGGTTATGAGGTGACATTCCTTCCAAACCATCTGGCAAATGAAGAATTTCCATTTACAATGGAAGAACTGAAACAGTATGATCTGGTAATTCTGTCCGATATCGGAGCGAACACCCTGCTTCTGCCGGGTGCTACGTTTAACCGCAGTGAGAAAATGCCGAACCGCTGCAATCTGATCCGCGACTATGTCAACGATGGCGGCGCTCTTCTGATGGTCGGCGGCTATCTGACCTTCTCCGGCGTGGATGCAAAGGGCAAATGGCATGACACAGCCGTACAGGAGGTTCTTCCGGTCGAGGTTCTGACGGTCGATGACCGTATGGAACACTGCGAGGGTGTAAAACCGGTAACCGTGGGCGAGCATGAAGCTTTAAAGGGCATTCCGACCGACTGGCCGGAGGTTCTCGGTTACAATAAGGTAATCGCAAAACCGGAGGCAGAGGTTCCGGTTACTGTAGAGGGCGATCCGTTTATCGCATTTGCTTCTTATGGAAAAGGGCGCAGCGGTGTTGTCACAACCGACTGTGCACCGCACTGGGCACCGCCGGAATTCTGCGAGTGGGAATACTACAATAAATTGTGGCAGAATATCGCAGACTGGCTGATTCAGAAATAAGATAGCAGGAAAAAGGAGAGCGCGTATGGACGGAGCGGTGGAACTTTTAAAAGAGCTTCTGACCATTCGGAGTGTCAATGGACGGGATGACGAGGGAGCGGTGGCAGAATATTTGTGCAAGTATTTCAAACAATCGGGAATTTCTGCACATATACAGCGGATTGACGCGACACATGCCAATGTGCTGGCGGAGCTTGAGGGGGAGTCGGATGGCGCTCCGATCTTCTGGAACGGGCATCTGGACACGGTTCCTTACGGAGATACCGGAGAATGGAAGACTGACCCGGCGGTTCCGGTGGAACGGGACGGTTTTCTCTATGGCCGCGGTGCCAGCGATATGAAGAGTGGGCTTGCCGCGATGGTGTACGCGCTCTGTGAATATAAAAAATCCGGTCGTCCGGTGCCGCACACGATCCATTTCCTCGGAACCTGTGATGAGGAAAAGGGCGGCATCGGCGCCAGGGAGATCTTAAAGGAAGTCCCGGAGACCTCGATTGGAACGCTTCTGATAGGAGAACCGACGGGATGCAGGCTGGGCGTGGCGCAGAAAGGCTGCCTGTGGCTGGAGATAGAAGCACACGGAAAGACGAGCCACGGGGCATACCCGCAGGAGGGCTGCAATGCCGTGGAACAGGCGATGGCGCTGACCGGTGAGATTGAAACATATGTGAAAAGCTTCACACACCCGGTTCTCGGCGCATCGACCGCGCAGGTAACGCAGATTTCCGGCGGCGTGGCGCCAAATATGACGCCGGACACCTGCCGGATTCTCATGGATATCCGTATGACACCGGGACTGACAAGCCAGATGGTAGTCGGTCAGGCGGAGGCGTTTGCGGCGGCGCGTTCTGTTACATCAGAAGAAAAATTCCGCGTCAGCTGCCGGATTGTCAATGACCGGCGGGCGATCGAGATTGGAGAATCCCATCCGCTTGTGAAACAGCTCTCGAAGGGACTGGAGAAAAAAGGGCTTCCGGTGGAGACGACTGGGATTAATTTCTTTACAGATGCTTCGATCCTGGTGGAACACAAGCTGGATGCAGCCGTTCTCCTATTTGGTCCGGGCGAGGCAGGCATGGCGCATAAGCCAAATGAGCGGGTCGAGATAGAAAAATATCAGAAATCCATTCAGGTTCTCATGGATCTGATCGCATCGGAGGTGGATGAGTGAGGGCAACCATCAAGGATATTGCCGCTGCGACTGGTTTTTCCGTGACGACAATCTCACTGGTTCTCAATGGAAAAGGATATAAGATTTCGGATGAGACAAAGAATCAGATCCTAGCGAAGGCGCGGGAACTGAATTATCGACCGAACCAGCTCGCGGTCAGTCTGGTAAAGCGGCAGAGCAAGACCATAGGATTTATCGTCCCGGATATTTCCAATGTATATTTTGCCAATATGGCGCGTGCGATCGATGAGGCGTGCCGCGAAAATGGCTGGAGTGTGATTCTCTGCAACACGAATGATAATTATGACCGGGATCGCGAGTATATCGATCTTCTGGCGGATAAAGGCGCGGACGGCATTGTGTTTATCATGGCTAAAGATAATACGCGGGAGATGGCGGCGGAGGAGATCGATTATCTGGAATCGATCCACATACCCTATGTGGTAGTTGACCGGATCCCGGAGCTTCGGAACTGTCCGGCGGTCGGTACCGACCATGAGATCGGCGGTTATCTGGCGGCGCGCCATCTGTTAAGCCTTGGACACCGGCGGATTGCCTGCGTTGTGGGACCGCATGCGACCCAGATGGATTCGGAGGCGCGTTACCATGGCTACTGCCGGGCGATGGAGGAGGCGGGAATTCCAGTGGATGAACGTCTCGTCTGTGCCGGCGAGTATACGCAGGAGGGTGGCGCGGCGGCGGTCGAAAAGCTCATTTCACAGGATTTTACGGCGATTTTCGCCTGCAACGACGCTTCGGCGTATGGCGTATGCAGAAAACTCAAGGAATATAGAAAGAAAGTACCGGAAGATGTTTCGGTTGTCGGATACGATGACGTTTTCTATGCACGGATGCTGGAGGTGCCGCTGACAACGGTACGCCAGCAGGTACGGGAGATGGGAAGAGAGGCGGTACGGCTGCTTCTGAAACAGATACGGGAACATAAAAGACCGGAGAGCAAGGTAATCTTTGCGCCGGAACTGGTGGTGCGGGAGAGCACGGCGAGAATACAGCCGTCCCGGTAACCGGAGAGAGAGGGGAGCAGAGTGAAGGTATTGAATTTTGGTTCACTGAATATTGATTATACGTATCAGGTGGATCATTTTGTAAGAGCGGGAGAGACGATGTCCTCCGAGTCGCTGCAGGTATTCAGCGGCGGCAAAGGGCTGAATCAGTCGATCGCGCTGAGCAAGGCGGGCGCAGACGTATGGCACGCCGGAGCTGTCGGAGCCGGGGATGGAGATTTCCTCATCGAGCAGATGAAGAAGGCGGGCGTCCACACGGAGCTGATCGAGCATCTCGACGGGCAGACAGGACACGCGATCATCCAGAAAGATCCGGCAGGGCAGAACTGTATTCTGCTGTATGGCGGTGCCAACCAGCGGATCACGAAGGAAATGGTGGATCGCGTCCTGACCCAGTTTGAGGCGGACGATTTCCTGATTTTACAGAATGAGATCAGCGAGATCGGCTATATCATGGAGAAAGCCCATGAAAAAGGCATGAAGATCGTTCTGAATCCGTCCCCGATGAATGCGAAGATCCTGTCCTATCCGCTGGAATATGTGGATTACTTCTTATTAAATGAGGTGGAGGCGTCGGATATCTGCGGCATTGAGGCAACCAAAGATCCGCAGGCGCTGATGAACGGACTGGTAAAACGGTTCCCGGAGGCGAAGATTGTCCTGACACTCGGCGGCGATGGTTCCGTGTACCGCGATGGCGACACAGTCCTTCGTCAGGGAATCTATAAAGTGCCGGTTGTGGACACGACAGCGGCAGGCGATACATTTACCGGTTATTTTATCGGCGGCTTACAGCTCGGTGAAGACCCGAAGACGGCGCTGGAACATGCGGCAAAAGCGGCAGCGATCGCCGTTTCCCGCCCAGGAGCAGCTCCGTCGGTGCCGAACCGGGAGGAAGTAGAGACGTTTGAGGGATAAAAAGCACCTGAAAACTTGTCTTTTAAAACAGAATATAGTAAAATACCATTTGGTGGCGTTTCCGAAATTCGGGCTGGTACCGGGATTTGCGGAGGCGCCTCTTTTTTGCGCCCGTCTGACTCGTGTCAGTGTGGGCATATAGAAATAAAAAAGGAGAAGATAAGTAGAAATGGGAAGAGAACGTTTTTCCTCTCGGCTGGGATTTATCCTGATTTCCGCGGGCTGTGCGATCGGTCTGGGAAATGTGTGGAGATTCCCGTACATCGTCGGTCAGTATGGCGGCGCGGCGTTTGTACTGATTTATGCGGCATTTCTGGTGCTTTTAGGTCTTCCGATCATCGTTATGGAATACTCGGTCGGCAGAGCGAGCCAGAAGAGTGCGGCGCTTTCATTTGATGTGCTGGAGCCAAAGGGTACTAAGTGGCATTTTGAAAAATGGTTCGCGATGGCGGGCAACTATGTCCTGATGATGTTTTATACGACGGTAGCCGGATGGCTTCTGCTGTATGTGTTCAAGATGGCGAAAGGCGATTTCGTGGGTCTGGATGCGGACGGTGTAGCAGGGGAATTTGGCTCTGTACTGGCAAATCCGGGACTGATGACGGTATTTATGCTGCTCTGTGTCGTATTCTGTTTTTCCATCTGTGCGATGGGACTCCAGAACGGCGTTGAGAAGATCACAAAGATGATGATGGTCTGCCTGTTATTCCTGATGGTTGTGCTGGCAATCAATTCGGTGCGGATGGAAGGCGGACGTCCGGGACTTGAATTTTACTTAAAGCCGGATTTTGGCAAGATTCAGGAGGTTGGTGTCGGCAAGGTCGTATTTGCGGCGCTGGGACAGTCGTTCTTTACGTTGAGTATCGGTATCGGTGCGATGGCGATTTTTGGAAGTTATATCGATAAAGAGCGCAGCCTGACCGGCGAGGCAATCAATGTACTGGTCCTTGACACGCTGGTAGCGTTTATGGCAGGACTTATCATTTTCCCGGCATGTGCGGCTTACGGCATCGAGGCAGGACAGGGACCAAGCCTGATCTTCATCACGCTGCCGAATGTATTTAACCACATGGCAGGCGGACGTTTCTGGGGCACGCTGTTCTTTATCTTTATGACCTTTGCGGCGGCATCAACGGTCACAGCGGTATTCCAGAATATCGTATCCTTTGCAACGGATCTGACTGGCTGTTCGATCAAAAAGGCAGTCTGCGTCAATCTGGTGGTGATTGCGATCCTGTCGCTTCCGTGCGTGCTGGGGTTCAATCTCTGGAGTGGTTTCATGCCGTTCGGAGAGGGCAGCAACGTGTTGGATCTCGAGGATTTCATCGTCAGCAACAATCTGCTTCCACTCGGAAGCCTCGTTTACCTGATGTTCTGTACCAGCCGGTATGGATGGGGATTTGAGAATTTCCTCAAGGAGGCAAATGAGGGAAAAGGCGTGAAGTTCCCGCGCCAGGTGCGGGTGTATGTGACGTATGTCATTCCGCTGATTGTGCTGTTTATTTTTGTGCAGGGGTACTGGAGTAAGTTTTTCCAGTAGACTGTGCAGCTCTTTAGGTAATGAGAAAAAAGGCTATTGATATAGTATTTAAGAGAAAGTTTTACGGGATTTTTTCACAGTTTTGTTAATTCTGTATAAACAAAAGCTATATTATAACCATTTGTATTAATTTTTATACAGAGTGAAGGAGGCAGAAGATTCATTTTCCAATTGTGAATTTTTTTTTCCTGTGTTATACTAGACGCGGTAGATTCTAGCTCCTACGCCCGACAATATTTTCACAATTTCGGCAGAAAAGGCATCTGTCGGGAGGTGAATGGGTGGAGGATGAGGGAAAATTTAGTAAGAGAAAGAGGGTTTAATTGATGGGTTTGGCTACATTTATAGGCGGCATTCATCCATTTGAGGGAAAAGAACTGTCTGAGGATAAGCCGATCAAGTATCTCGAGCCGTTACAGGGCGAGGTTATGGTTTATCCGCTGTCCCAGCACATTGGCGCACCTGCGAAACCACTGGTAGCGAAGGGCGATCACGTGCTGAAAGGCCAGATCATTGCAGAGGCAGGCGGATTTATTTCCGCAAACGTACTCAGTTCTGTTTCCGGTACAGTAAAGGGAATCGAGTCCAAGCTGGTTGCCAATGGTGCAATGGTTCAGTCAATCCTGGTGGAGAATGACGGTGAAGAAGAGGCGATTGAAGGATTTGGTACAGACAGAGATGCATCGAAGCTGTCCAAAGAAGAGATTCGCCAGATCGTTAAGGATGCCGGTATCGTCGGCCTGGGCGGCGCTGGTTTCCCGACACATGTAAAGCTTACTCCGAAGGATGAGAACGCAATTGATTACGTTATCGTCAACGGTGCAGAGTGCGAGCCGTACTTAACCAGTGACTATCGTACCATGATGGAGCGTCCGGAGCAGATTATCGGCGGCCTGAAGGTTATGCTTCAGCTGTTTGACAATGCGAAGGGTGTTATCGGTATCGAGAACAACAAGCCGGAGGCTATCAAGAAGCTGACGGAGATGGTAAAGGACGAGCCGAGAATTGAAGTATGTCCGCTGCTTACCAAGTACCCGCAGGGTGGTGAGCGTACACTTATCTATGCAGTGACAGGACGTGAGATCAATTCTTCCATGCTGCCGGCAGATGCAGGCTGTATCGTAGACAATATTGATACCGTTGCTTCTATTTATAATGCAGTATGCAAGACAACTCCGCTGATCCGCAAGATCATTACGGTAACCGGTGATGCCATTGCAGAGCCGCAGAACTTTGAGGTACGTCTTGGTACCAACTATCAGAGACTGGTAGAGGCAGCAGGCGGCTTCAAACAGGAACCGGAGAAGATGATTTCCGGTGGTCCTATGATGGGACAGGCTCTTTTCAGCCTTGACTTCCCGGTAGCGAAGACTTCATCTGCGCTGACCACCTTTACCAAGGATCAGGTAGCAGCGATGGAGCCGTCAGCATGTATCCGCTGCGGACGCTGTGTAGGCGTTTGTCCGGAGCACCTTGTACCTCCGCTGATGATGAAGGCATCTACGGCTCACGATCTTGAAAAATTCCAGAGCTTAAACGGCATGGAATGCGTTGAGTGCGGATGCTGTGCATATGCTTGTCCGGCAAGACGGCCGCTGACCCAGGCATTCAAAGAGATGCGTAAGGCAGTAGCAGCCAGCCGCAGAAAGTAGGAGGTGGGAAGAAATGGAAAAATTATTAAAAGTATCGTCATCACCTCACGTTCGTGACGGAGTTACGACACAGCGCCTGATGTTTGACGTTGTGATCGCCATGATTCCTGCCAGTGTTTATGGTGTATGGCAGTTCGGCATGAATGCACTTCTGGTTCTGATCGCTACCGTGATCGCCAGTGTGGCAGCCGAGTATCTTTATGAGAAATTAATGCACAAGCCGATTACGATTTCGGACGGCAGTGCAGTTGTTACCGGCATGATTCTTGCACTGAATATGCCGCCGGAAATCCCGGTTTGGATCCCGGTTCTTGGTGCATTCTTTGCAATCATCGTTGTAAAACAGCTTTACGGTGGTCTGGGACAGAACTTCATGAACCCGGCACTGGCAGCCAGATGTTTCCTTCTGACTTCCTTCGCTCTGTTTATGAATAACTTCTCATCCGCAAAGCTTGGATTTGACAGTCTGACAAGTGCAACTCCGCTGGCACAGTTAAGAGCCGGTGAGACAGTGGATCTGGCATCCCTGGTAATCGGACGTATCCCGGGAACTATCGGTGAGGTATCTGTAATTGCCCTGCTGATTGGTGCGATTTACATGGTAGTCCGCAAAGTTATCAGCCCGGTTATCCCGCTGATTTACATTGGAACCGTATTTGTATTTACATTCCTGTTTGGCGGATTCAACCTGACCTATTCTCTCAGTGAGATCTGTGCAGGTGGTCTTATCTTCGGTGCATTCTTTATGGCAACCGATTATGTAACGAGTCCTCTGACTCCGAAGGGACAGATCGTATACGGACTGATCCTCGGAATCGTAACCGGAATCTTCCGTCTCTGGGGTGCTTCTCCGGAGGGCGTTTCCTATGCGATCATCTTCAGCAACCTGCTGGTACCGCTGATTGAGCGCTATACGCTTCCGACAGCATTTGGAAAAGGAGGTCAGAAGAAATAATGAACCAGATTATCAAAAATACAATCATCCTTTTCGTTATTACTCTGGTAGCTGGTATCTGTCTGGGAACAGTACATGATATTACGCTGGATCCGATTGCACAGGCACAGGAGGCAGCAGCTACTAAAACTTATCAGGAAGTTTACCCGGATGCGGCAAGCTTTGATGAGCCGCAGGAGCTGGCTGACGCAGTAACTGCTGCAGCGGACAGCATCTCTGAGTGGGGATTTGGAAAAGTTACCATCAATGATGCAAAAGAAGCGCTGGATGCAAGCGGCAACCAGATCGGTTACCTGATTACCTCTACCTCCGCAGAGAGCTACGGCGGCAACGTGCAGATCGCAGTTGGTATCACCAACGAGGGCGAGCTGACCGGTATCGGTTTCTTAAGCATCAGCGATACGCCAGGTCTTGGTATGAGAGCCAAAGAACCGGATTTCAAGGATCAGTTTATCGGCAAGAAAGCTGAGAACCTGGAAGTTACAAAGACAGGCGCGTCTGCAGATAATCAGATTGAAGCCATCAGTGGTGCAACGATCACTTCCAAGGCAGTCACCAACGCGACAGATGCAGCTATCTATTTCGTGGCTAACTGCCTGGCACAGTAGGAGGTGGAAAGATTATGAATAAATATGTAGAGCGCTTATATAACGGTATCTGGAAAGAAAACCCGATTTTCGTTCAGATGCTGGGTCTGTGTCCGACCCTGGCGGTAACCACTTCCGCCATCAACGGTGTCGGCATGGGACTTTCGACAACCGCCGTACTGATTGCGGCGAACTTTCTGATTGCATTGCTTCGTAAGATCATTCCGGACGGCGTGCGTCTGCCGGCAGAGATCGTAGTCGTAGCATCCTTCGTAACCATCGTAGATATGTTGATGGAAGGTTTCGTTCCAAGCTTATATGCTTCCCTGGGACTTTACATTCCGCTGATCGTAGTTAACTGTATCATCCTTGGCCGTGCCGAGGCATATGCTATGAAGAACGGCCCGATCCTGTCTGCATTTGACGGTATCGGTATGGGACTTGGATTTACAGTTGCTCTGGCACTCATCGGTTCCTTCCGTGAGCTTCTGGGTGCAGGCACCATCTTTGGTGTACAGATTATGCCGGCTTCCTTCCAGCCGATCTCTATCTTCATTCTGGCACCGGGTGCATTCTTTGTTCTGGCTGCCCTGACTGCTCTTCAGAATCGTCTGAAGATGCCGTGTGCAACAAACGGTTCCGTAAAAGAGAAGAAGAAGGGTGGCTGCTGCAGCGGCGACTGCTTAAGCTGTGCTGGTCATGATGCAGAAGTTAAGAAGGAACAGGAGGAGAAGTGATGAAAGAATTACTTATTATTGCGATAAGCTCGGCGCTGGTCAGCAACGTCGTACTGAGCCAGTTCCTCGGTATCTGCTCCTTCGTCGGCGTATCCAAAAAAGTTGAAACAGCAGCTGGTATGGGTGGTGCGGTTATCTTCGTTATTACCATCGCATCCATCGTTGCAAACCTGATTTATCAGTTCGTTCTGGCACCGCTTGGTATCGATTACCTGAAAACCATCGTTTTCATTCTCGTTATCGCAGCACTGGTTCAGATCGTTGAGATGTTCTTAAAGAAGTGCATGGTTTCCCTGTATAACGCGCTGGGTGTATTCCTTCCGCTGATTACAACAAACTGTGCCGTTCTTGGTGTTGCCCTGACAAACGTCCAGAACGGATATGGATTTTTACAGAGCGTGGTAAATGGTGTTGGTACAGCCGTTGGTTATACGATCTCCATCATTCTTTTAGCAGGTATTCGTGAGCACATTGAAGGAAATGATATCCCGTATAACTTCCAGGGATCTCCTATCGTACTGGTAACGGCAGGCCTGATGGCAATTGCATTTCTCGGATTTTCCGGATTACTGTAGAAGGAGGAGACGAAGATGGATATGAATTCAATCATTATCGCTGCTGTCGTGATCGCGGCAGTCGGCATCATCGTTGGTGTCGGTCTGGGTCTGTTCGGCGCGAAATTTAAAGTTGAAGTAGATGAAAAAGAGGCAGCTGTTCGTGAAGAGCTGCCAGGCAACAACTGCGGTGGCTGTGGTTACCCGGGCTGTGATGGTCTTGCAAAGGCCATCGCAGAGGGCAAAGCTCCGGTCAATGCCTGCCCGGTCGGCGGCGCTCCGGTTGGCGAGAAGATCGCTGCTATCATGGGTGTAGAGGCCGGTTCCTCTGAGAAAAAGGTAGCTTTCGTTAAATGTAAAGGTACCTGTGACAAGACAAAAGTACAGTATGAGTACCATGGTATCGAGGACTGTGCGAAGGCATCCGTTGTACCGGGTGGCGGTGCAAAGGCATGTTCTTACGGCTGTACCGGTTTCGGTACCTGTGTGAAGGCATGTAAATTCGATGCAATCCACGTGGTAGACGGCGTAGCGGTTGTAGACAAAGAGAAGTGTGTAGCGTGTGGTGCCTGCGTGGCAGCCTGCCCGAAACACCTGATCGACCTGGTACCGTACAAGGCAAAACATCTGGTACAGTGCAGCTCCCACGATCGTGGACCGGCTGTCAAGGCAGCCTGCCAGGTTGGCTGTATCGGCTGTACGCTGTGTACCAAGCAGTGTAAGTTTGACGCAATCCATATGGATAACAACGTAGCTGTTATCGATTATGAGAAGTGCGTAAACTGCGGAGCTTGTGCAGCGAAGTGCCCGGTTAAGGTTATTCAGTAAATAACGTAAAAGAATACGGAAATAAAAAGTCCGGTTGAACCGTTTGAAAAGATGGTTCAGCCGGATTTTTTTGGTTAAAAGATAAGGTGCTTTTCTAAAGCATCCGATGAAGGTGTTCTCTGAAATTTTTGATGTTGTGCTATACGAAATTTAAAGGATTGCTTTTGCTAATGCAGTATGTATCACATTTAATAATGCCTGCGAGGTATACTGGCTGCCACTTTCAAAGGAGAGATTTTCAAGCGATTGCGTGCTCACGATCTGCTCCGAGAGATGCGAAGCGGAAGAGGAGAGCAGTGGGTACATAGTTTCGATGGAATCGCTTAAAGGACGGCAGGTAACAGAGGTGATCTGGGTGGAATCAACCGTGACTTCGACGTTGACTGCCTGGCTGCCGAGTGTCAGGGTAGAACTGTACATACCAGGCAGATAGGAAATGCCGGCCGCAGCGGGAGCGGAGGCGCTCTGCGTCTTCCTGCCCGGTCGGAACATGATGAGAAGAAGCGCGATGAGAAGAAGCCCCAGTCCGATAAAGATAGCAGTATAAATAATCTCTTTCATGCGGAGTACGACAATTTTTGTTTTTGAGCTCATAAAAAATCCCCGGAATTCGTTTAATACAGTGTATGAGCGAATTTCGGGGAAAATGTTTTTAAATTATATGGAAGGGGTATTAAACATTAAAACGGAACAGCACAACATCGCCGTCCTTCACCACGTAGTCCTTGCCCTCCATGCGTACCAACCCTTTTTCTCTGGCTGCATTGTAGGAACCGCAGTCTAAGAGATCCTGATAGTTGACTACCTCGGCTTTGATGAAACCGCGCTCAAAATCAGAGTGGATCTTTCCAGCTGCCTGCGGAGCTTTGGTGCCGACCTTGATGGTCCATGCGCGTGTCTCGGTTTCTCCGGCAGTCAGATAACTGATGAGACCAAGCAGACGGTAGCTGGCTGCGATCAGTTTTTCAAGACCGGATTCGGTCAGACCGAGATCTTCGAGGAACATCTTTTTCTCGTCCTCGTCCAGTTCTGCGATTTCCTGTTCAATCTGTGCACAGATAACAAATACCTCGCTGTCGTTCTCAGCTGCGAATTCGCGAACCTGTTTTACATATTCATTGGAAGCACCGTCATCTGCCAGATCATCCTCGGATACGTTGGCAGCGAAGATAACCGGTTTCCAGGTTAAGAGATCCAGCGTATTGATGAACGTGAGTTCATCCTCGTCCTCCGGCTCAAAGCTTTTAGCCAGATTGCCGTTTTCAAGGTGCGCATACAGTTTTTTCAGAGTCTCCAGCTCTTTTGCAAGGGATTTATTTCCCATGGCGCTCTTGGTTGTCTTGGCAATACGGCGTTCCAGAACTTCCATATCGGAGAAGATGAGCTCCAGGTTGATGGTTTCGATATCGCGGAGCGGATTGACGCTGCCGTCTACATGGATAACATTTGGATCCTCAAAGCAACGGACAACGTGTACGATCGCGTCTACCTCACGGATATTGGCAAGGAACTGGTTTCCAAGACCTTCGCCCTTGGAAGCGCCCTTTACCAGACCAGCGATATCAACGAACTCGATCACAGCCGGAGTGATTTTGGCAGAATTATAAAGAGCTGCTAACTGACCCAGACGCGGATCCGGAACCGGTACGACACCGACGTTCGGATCGATGGTACAGAACGGGTAATTGGCAGACTCAGCGCCAGCCTTGGTCAGAGAATTAAACAGTGTACTTTTGCCTACGTTTGGCAGACCTACGATACCTAATTTCATTTTATGATTTACCTATCCGAAAACCCTTTGCTTATCAGGATTTCCGCCTTTCTTTCGGTTTCTTATTGCGCCTTTTTACGCCCTTTTTGTAATGTTTCTTAATTTTAATGAAAGAAATCAATGCAACTATGTATTATAGCAGAAAGACGGCGCTTTTTCAATCTCAAAGGAGACATTTTGTGGCTATAGGAATGCAGAAATGGTTACTGTTCACAGGTAGGCACTTTTGGAACCGAAAGTGCCGTAAGAAAACGTGGTGGCA
>OIWN01000457.1_pt1 | contig 37815 bp, 33 predicted proteins | sample 1587591 | NCBI WGS metagenome assembly OIWN01 (sample SAMEA3888901, study PRJEB22519) | human gut metagenome | biome: human gut; feature: human-associated habitat; material: faeces | place: Denmark | collected 2010 | reverse complement strand
CCTTCTCGAAGCCGTCGCACAGAGCCTTCTTCACATCGTCGGGGGTGTTCTTGTTGACGCACAGGCCACGCAGAGCCACGATGGTCAGATCCACGCCGGACTCCTGGAAGGTGGGGACATCGGGATAAGTAGCCAGACGCTCGGTGTTGGCCACGGCCAGAACCTTCAGCTCACCGCTGTCGATGTTGGAGGCAGCCTCGGCGGCGGAGCATGTCACAGCGTCCACATGGCCGCCCAGAACGGCGGTGATGGCGGAAGCGGCGCCGTCAAAGGGAACGTGGTTGAAGCTTGCGCCGGTCTCCAGCTCGATGCCGATGGCAGCCAGATGCCAGATGTTGCCCATGCCGGAGTTGGCCAGCTGCACGGTGCCGGGCTTCTCCTTTGCCTCGGCGATGAACTCCTCAATGGTGTTCCAGCGGGAGTCGGCACGCACGATGATGGCGGCGGGCTCGCCGTTGATGACGCAGATGGGATCAAAGGCATCACGGGTGGTTTCGGCGGGAGCCAGACCCAGCAGAGGCAGGGTAATGAGGTCCACGGAGCAGGTACCCAGCGTGTAGCCGTCGGCAGCTGCGTTCAGCGCCTCAGTCAGGCCCACGGTACCGGAGCCGCCGGTCTTATTCTCCACGTTGATGGTCTGACCGAACACATCCTTGCCGCACTCGGCCAGGATACGCAGAGCCAGATCGGTGCCGCCGCCGGCGCCGTAGGGGCAGACGATGGTCATGGGCTTGGTGGGGAAATCGGTGGCGTTGTTGTTATCGCTGTTGGTGTTGTTGTCGTCATTGGTCTTGTTGCCGCAGGCGGCCAGAGCCAGAACCATCACAACGGCCAGCACCAGAGACAGGAACTTCTTTGCACGGCTGGATTTCATTGCTTTATCCTCCTAATTTATACTCCGAATCTTTTTGGGTATCGTGTATGCGGGGGTCTTAGTCCATGTCAGCCAGGAGCTTCTCGATCTTCTTCTTGTTGGCCTCGTCCAGCTCGCCCAGGGGCTTGCGGGGCAGACCGGCGAAGTCCAGACCCTGAGCCTGCAGGGTGTACTTGCAGATCTCCTGCCAGTGAGGTACGCCGTCCACCTTGTCGTGGAAGAAGTAGTCGATGTAGGGCTGGATGTTGTTCTGAGCCTTGATGGCGCCCTGAATGTCGCCGGCCTGAGCGGCGTCCAGCAGAGCACGGCACTGCTTGGGCAGCACAGCGGGGAAACCGGACAGCCAGCCGTCGGCGCCCACCAGCAGACCCTCCAGAGCGCAATAGTCGTGGCCGTAGAACACGTTCAGCTTGTCGCCCAGATGGAACTTCAGCTCATGCACACGGTTGGGATCGCCGTGAGCGGCCTTGATGTCCTGAATGGTGCCGTCGTTGACCAGTTCCTCGATCTCGGGAACGGTCATCTCATAGCCGGCGAACCAGGGGTTGTTGTAGATCATCATGCGGATATCCAGAGCGGCACGGATATCACGGAAGTGCTGCATGACAGCCTTCTTATGGGGATTGAGGTAGTAGGGCAGGATCACCATCACACCGTCGGCGCCGCAGTCCTGAGCGTACTTACTCATCTTGATGGTGTTCAGGGTGTCATAGCGGCCGGTGCCGCAGATCAGAGGCACCTGACCATTCAGGAAGGAGGCCACGTGGCCGATGATCTCACGCTGCTCCTCCATGTTCATGGCGACGTTCTCGCCAGTGCTGCCGCAGATGGAGATGGACTGAGCACCGTTGTCCAGCAGCCAGGTCAGGTACTTCTCCATGCCCTTCTTGTTGTAGGTCTGGTCAGCGTTCCAGATGGTCATGGACGCCGGACAAATACCATAGGGCTTCTTGGCGGTTTCTTTCACTTTCATAATGTTCTTCCTTTCCCGTTTTGAATTGGTGACTATTTCTTCAAGCCTGCACCGCAGGCGGGTATACAAAATTTTTAATTTTTAATTTTTTATGCGGCAAGAAAAAACGATATCCCTCGGGTCAGATCATCAGGTTGTCCCAATAGCGGTTGGGTACGGCTGGCGGCCCGGCGGCCGCCCATGATGGGGAAGGGATATCGTTTTGCTTATGCGTTCATTTTCGCCAGAATTTTCTGGCAGGCACCCTGAATGTGGTCCTCAATGATGTCGTGGGCTCGGGTGAAGTTTCCGGCCTTCAGGGCTGCCAGCAGCCGCTCATGGTCGTCGGAGGCTACCTGCTGCTGGGAGCGGGTGTGGCTGGTAAGAAGGTAGTTGGCCACGATGAACTGGCCCTGAATGCGGTCATAGACCTCACTGAGACAGCGGTTCCCGGCCTGTTCCACTAGTATCCGGTGGAAATCCAGATCGGTGCGCCGGGTCTGGACGATGTTGGACGTCTTGTTGGAGGCTACACACTCCCCCGCCAGACGCTCCAGCGTCTCGAAGTCCATGGGCAGGAGCTTGTTCTGGATATCCGTCAGCGCCTGATGCTCCAGCAGCAACCGCATCTCGATGATATCGCAGACCTCCTTCTCACTGAAGGTGGGCACGGAGAAGTGTCCCTTGCTGGAAAAGACCACCATGCCTTGGGTATGCATCCGTTTCAGGGCCTGCTGGATGGGGGTCCGACTGACGCCGTAGCGCTCCGCCAGCTCGTCCAGATTCAGCGCCTGTCCCGGCTTCCAGTTGCCCTGCAGGATCTCCTCCAGGAATGCTTCGTGGATGGTCACATCCAGATTCTTTTTCAGTGCCATGTGCTTCACCGTTTGTCCTTGCTGTGTTCTTCTTTCTGTTTACATTCTTATGATAATCCAACTTTCGACCAATTGCAATACACGAAACCTCCAATTTAATTTTTAATTTTTTATTAAAAACGTAAAATTTCTGTCAATTTTTTCAGATGCTTCCATGTTGGCAAGCCATCGCCGCCGGAGAGCCCACCGGCAGAGCGGTACTTTTCCTGTGACCCGTCCCGCATCGGGGGCATAGGATAAGGGCGGAGAGACATTCTCCGATCCGGGCGCAATGCCCAATGGCAAGGGAGGACGGATATGATGATACAGCTCCTGCACGCCGCCTTCGTGTACCAGTCCCCGGACGGGGAGGTGGAGGCGCTGCGGGATGTCTCCTTCGATGTGCAGGAGGGGGAATTTTGCAGCATCGTGGGTCCCTCCGGCTGCGGAAAATCCACCCTGCTGTCGGCGCTGGCGGGGCTGGAGCCTCTCACCGGCGGCCGGGTGGAGCTGAAGGGCGAACCGGTGTGCGGCCCCTCCCGGAAGGTGGGGTTCATGCCCCAGCGGGACCAGCTGTTCGAGTGGCGCAGCATCTGGAGCAACGTGACGCTGGGCCTGACGGTACGGGGCGAGAATACGCCGCAGCGGCAGGCCCATGTCCGGGAGCTGCTGGAGCGCTACGGGCTGGCGGACTTCGCTCAGAAGCGGCCCTCCCAGCTCTCCGGCGGGATGCGCCAGCGGTGCGCCCTGATCCGGACGCTGGCGGCTCAGCCCAAGGTGCTGCTGCTGGATGAGCCCTTTTCGGCGCTGGACTATCAGACAAGGCTGGCCGTATCGGCGGATATCTACCGCATCATACGGCAGGAGGGCAAGACGGCGCTGCTGGTGACCCATGATATCTCCGAGGCCATCAGCCTGTCGGACCGGGTGGTAGTGCTGAGTCACCGCCCGGCGGTGGTGAAGAGCATCCACCGGCTGACCCAGCTGCAGGGGGTGCCGCCCTTGCAGCGGCGGGATCACCCGGCCTTCGCCGGGTATTTCAAGTCCATCTGGAAGGAGCTGGAAGTGCATGAAGGATAGCGCTCCTTCGCCCCGGCGGCTGCAATATCTGCGGGACTACCGCCGGAGAAAGCGGTCGATCCGGCTGTGGCAGGTGTGCCTGCTGGCGGGTCTGTTCGCCCTGTGGGAGCTTACCACCCGGCTGGGCCTCAGCGACGGCTTCCTCACCAGCAGCCCCAGCCGCATGGCCGGTACCCTGCAAAGCTTGTGGCACAGCGGGGACCTGTGGCGGCACATCGGCACCTCGTGTCTGGAGACGGTGGTGGGCTTCACCGCCGGAACGCTGCTGGGAACCGCCATCGCCGTGGCCATGTGGTGGTGGGAGAAGCTGGCCCGTGTGCTGGACCCCTATCTGGTGGTGCTGAACGCCCTGCCGAAAACGGCGCTGGGGCCGATCTTTATCGTGTGGATGGGGGCCGGGATGGGGGCCATCATCGTCATGACGCTGGCCATCTCCCTGATCGTCACCATCCTGACCATGTATCAGGGTTTTATGACCACAGACCCGGAGAAGCTGCGGCTCATGCGCTCTCTGGGGGCCAGGCGGAGCCAGATGCTGTGGCTGCTGGTGTTTCCCGCCAACTGCCCTACCCTCTTCAACACCCTGAAGGTAAATGTGGGTCTGTCGTGGGTGGGCGTCATTATGGGCGAGTTTCTCGTTTCCCGTGCAGGGCTGGGCTATCTCATCGTCTACGGGTCGCAGGTGTTCAACATGGATCTGGTGATGACCAGCGTGCTGATCCTGGCGCTGGCGGCGGTGGTGATGTACCAGCTGGTGCTGCGGGTGGAGAAAATATTGAATCGAACTTGGGGGGTACAGTCATGAAGAAGGTATTTGCCTGCCTGCTGGCGGTGTGTATGGTGCTTCCGGCGATGGCGGGCTGTTCCCAACCGCAGGAGACCACTGCGGTGCGGCTCAGCGAAGTCACCCACTCCGTATTCTATGCGCCGCAGTATGTGGCCATCAGTCAGGGGTTCTTCGCTGATGAGGGCCTGACGGTGGAGCTGAGCAACGGCGGCGGCGCCGACAAGGTCATGACCGCCGTGGTGTCCGGTCAGGCGGACATAGGGCTGGCGGGGCCGGAGGCCAGCATCTACGTGGCCCAGCAGGGCAAGGAGGATCCTCCGGTGATCTTCGCCCAGCTGACCCGGCGGGACGGCTCGTTTCTGGTGGGCCGCAGCGACGGCCCCTTCCGCTGGGAGAACCTGCGGGGCAGCACCATCATCGGCGGCCGGGCCGGGGGCGTGCCGGAGATGACGCTGGAGTACGTCCTGCGCCAGCACGGACTGACCCCCGGTGAGGACGTGACCGTGGACACCTCGGTGCAGTTCAACATGATGGCCGGTGCCTTCACCGGCGGCGGTGGGGATTATGTGACGCTGTTCGAGCCCACCGCCACGGAGGTGGAGCAGGCGGGCAAAGGATACATCCTCTGCTCCATCGGTCAGGAGAGCGGCGAGATCCCCTACACCGCCTATTTCGCCAACCGCAGCTACCTGACGGCCAACGCCGGCACGGTGCAGCGCTTCACCAACGCCATCGCCCGTGCTCAGCGCTGGGTGGCGGAGCATACGGACCGGGAGGTGGCGGAGGCCATCTGCGGACAGTTCCCGGATACGGATTTGGCGGTTCTGGAACGGGTCTGCGCCCGGCACCGGGAGATCGATGCATGGAACCTGACACCGGTGATGGAGCAGGCGGCGCTGGAGCGGCTGGAGACGGTGATGACCACCGCCGGACAACTGAAGCAGGAGGAATGGGTGGACTTCGACCGTCTGGTGGATAACTCCTTCGCCCAAAAGGCAAGCTAAGGGCAGCAGTTGCCCCTCGCCGGAGAAGCATGAGGGCTGCCCACCGGCGCCCTCATGCTATCGCAGCAGGCGCTCCCGGCAGTAAAAAGAGCCGTCACGCATAGCGTGACGGCTCTTTTCAATCAATAGGGAGACCTTACTCCGCCTTGGGGGCAGCGGCCTTCTCGGCGGCAGCCTTTTCAGCGGCGGCCTTGGCGGCAGCAGCCTTCTTCTCGGCAGCGGCCTTCTGCGCAGCCTTGAACTTCTCCTTCTCCTCGGGAGTGGGGATGGGCTCAATGGCGTTGCGGGGGCAGGCCTTGGCGCACATGGTGCAGCCCTTGCACTTGGTGTAGTCGATGACGGCCACGTTGTTTACCACGTGGATAGCGTCAAACTTACAGGTGCGCTGGCACATACCGCAGCCGATGCAGGAGTTGGCGCAGACCTTGGTGACGGCGGGACCCTTATCCTTGTTGGAGCAGTTGACGAATACCTTCTTGGAATAGGGGACCTCCACAATGAGCTTCCGGGGACAGGCCTCACGGCAGGCGCCGCAGTTGGTACACTTCTCCTTATCCACCACGGCAGCGCCGTTGGGACCGATGTGGAGCGCATCAAACTTGCAGGCGGCCACGCAGGAGCCGAAGCCCAGACAGCCGTACTTGCAGGCCAGAGCGTCGCCGCCGCAGACCTTGGTGGCGGCCAGACAGTCCTGCACGCCCCGGTACTCGAAGTTCTTCACGGCGTTGGTGCCGCCGTTGCAGAGCACGTGAGCCACCATCTTCTCGCCGGAGGGAGCCTCCATGCCCATGATGGCAGCGATCTTGGCAGCGCCCTCGGCGCCTGCGGGAGCGCAGGCGGTGACGGGAGCCTTGCCGGCCAGAATGGCCTCGGCGCAGCCGGCGCAGCCGGGATAGCCGCAGCCGCCGCAGTTAGCGCCGGCCAGACAGGCCTGGATCTCCGGCAGGCGGGGGTCTACCTCCACCTCAAAGACCTTGGCGGCGACAGCCAGGATCAGGCCAAACACGATGGCCAGAGCGCCCAGAACCACGACCGCCCAGATGATCGTTGTAAAATCCATGATTTTCTACCTCCTTACCAGACCTGCAGGCCGCTGAAGCCCATGAAGGCCAGCGCCATCAGACCGGCGGTGACCAGTGCGATGGGGAAGCCCTCGAAGGCCTTGGGGCACTCGCTGGAGACATCCAGCTGCTCACGGACAGCCGCAAACAGGAAGATAGCCAGCAGGAAGCCCAGACCGCCGGTGATGCCATAGATCACGGAAGCGACGAAGTTGTAGCTGTTCTGAGTGTTCAGCAGAGCCACGCCCAGAACGGCGCAGTTGGTAGTGATCAGGGGCAGGTACACGCCCAGAGCGGCGTACAGGGTGGGGATGTTCTTCTTCAGGAACATCTCCACGAACTGCACCAGACCGGCGATGACCAGAATGAAGGCCACGGTCTGCATGAAGCCAAGACCCAGATTGTCCAGCAGCTTATTGACGGGGTAGCACAGGGCGGAGGCCAGACCCATCACGAAGGTCACGGCTGCGCCCATACCGACAGCGGTGTCGATCTTCTTGGACACGCCCATAAAGGGGCAGATGCCCAAAAACTGGGAGAAAATAAAGTTATTGGTCAGGATAGCGCCAAGGGCGATGGCCAACAGTTCAGTCACTTTCATAGCTTACTTGGCCTCCTTTTCCTTTTTTGCGTTGCTCTTGGCCATGGCCCACTGCATCAGAGCAATGAGGGCGCCCAGCGTCAGGAAGCCGCCCACGGGCATGGTCAGGATCTTGATGCCGAACTCCTCGGGGAAGATGGTGATGCCGGAGGCACTGCCCAGTCCGCCGCCGCCCAGCAGGCCGCCGCCGAACTTACCGCTGCCCAGCAGCTCACGCACCACGCACATACAGATCAGTACCAGCGTGTAGCCGATACCCTGACAGATGCCGTCCACGGCGGAGGCACCCACGGGGTTCTTGGAGGCAAACGCCTCGGCACGGCCCAGGATGATGCAGTTCACCACGATCAGGGGGATGAACACACCCAGAGAGGAGGACAGCGCCGGCACAAAGGCCTTCAGCAGCAGATCCACGCAGGTCACGAAGCCGGCGATGACCACGATGAAGCAGGCGATACGCACCTCATTGGGGATGATCTTGCGCAGCATGGAAATAAAGACATTGGACAGCGTCAGGATGATGAGCACCGACACGCCCATACCCAGACCGTTGAAGAACGAGGTGGTGATGGCCATGGTGGAGCACATACCCAGTAGCTGTACCAGAACAGGGTTCTGAGTGATCAGACCCTCTTTGAATTGCTTACCGAAATTCATATCTCAGCTCCTCCTCTCTTAACCCAGAGCGGCCACAGCGGCCAGCGCTGCGTTGGCGCCCTTGGTCACGCCCTTGGTGGAAACGGTGGCGCCGGAGATGGGGGTGACGGTTTTGCCCACCTTCAGAGTGCCTGCGCCGCTCATGCCAACGAACTGGTCCAGAACGGGTACACCGTCGTCATTGGGCATATTGCCGCACACCTTGGTGCCGATACCGGAGGTCTCGGAGTGACTTACCACGGAGATACCGGTGATCTTCTGCTCGGCATCCACGCCGATGACCATCTCGATGAGGCCCTGAGAGCCGCTGGCCGTCAGCTTCACAGCGTAGCCGGCAGGCTGGCCGTCGAAGGTGACCGTGTACATCTCCTCCAGCGTACCGCCCATTTCCTTGGCGGCGTCCATGACCTCCTGAGGAATGGAGGTGATCTCGTCGTATGTACTGCCGGCCTCGGTGACGGCCTCCAGAGCCGTCTGAGTAGCGGCGGCGTTCATGGCGGCGATCTTGTCGGCGGTGACGCCGTTGACCAGACCCAGCAGCAGAGCCACCACCAGAGAGATGATGGTCAGCGTACCGGCGACCTTCAGAATAAACTTACCGGAGATCTTCATTTTGCAGCCGCCTCCTTCTTGTCTTTCTTGATGGCACCATAGATGGTGGGCCGGATGTACTTATCCAGCAGCCAGGTGGTGCAGTTCATAATGAGGATGGAGTAGCACACACCCTCGGGATAGGAGCCGAACCGGCGGATGAAGCAGGTGATAAGGCCGCAGCCCACACCGAAGATGGCCTGCCCCAGCTTGGTCACAGGGGAGGTGGCATAGTCGGTGGCCATAAAGATGGCGCCCAGCATCAGGCCGCCGCCAAAGACGTTGTAGAGCATGAAGTCCACAGCGCTCATACCGGCGGGAGCGGAGATCAGGGTCAGCACCGCCACGGTGCCGATGTAGCACACGGGGATCTGCCAGTTGATGACCCTACGCAGCAGCAGATACACAAAGCCCAGCAGCAGGGCCAGAGCAGAGGTCTCACCCAGAGAGCCGCCGATGCGACCGATGAACATATCGCTGATGGAGAAGGTGGAGGTCAGGTCATTGACCGCCGCCAGTGCATCCTCAGCCGTCTCGGCGGAGAAGATGCCCTTCATCACAGCCATGGGGGTGGAGCTGGTCACCACGTCGGCGGTGGAGCCCACCAGAGGCAGCTTGGAGCCGAAGCCCACCCAATGGGTCATGGCGCTGGCATAGCTGGCCAGCAGCATGGCACGGCCCACCAGAGCGGGATTGACGAAGTTGCAGCCGATGCCGCCGTAGAGCTGCTTGACCACCACGATGGAGAAGAAGCTGCCGATGATCAGCATCCACACCGGTGTGGTGGGGGGGCAGACAAAGGCCAGCAGGATACCGGTGACCACAGCGGACAGATCACCGATGGACTGGGGCTTCTTCAGGAGCTTGCGATAGGCCCACTCCCAAAACACGCAAGCGGCCGCGGACACCAGCACCATGGTGAGGGCCCGCACGCCGAACACATAGATGCTCATGACCAGAGCAGGCAGCAGGGCGATGATGACATCCAGCATGATGCTCCGGGTGTTATCCTTGGAGCGGATATGGGGAGAGGAGGATGCGATCAGCTTCAAATTTTTGTAATCCGTCATTGCTTACGCCTCCTTCTTCTCGGCAGCGGCCTTCTCGGCCTCCGCCTTGGCCTTGGCGGCCATTCTCGCATTATTGACCTTCTGCTTGCCCATGCGGAAGGCATGGATCAGCGGCAGACGGGCAGGACAGATGTAGGTGCAGGCGCCGCACTCGATGCAGTCCATGCCGTGGAGGGTGTTCTGCCAAGTGTCCACGTCGCCCTTCATCAGGTACTTGTACATGAACACAGGCTCCAGACGCATGGGGCAAACGCCCACGCACTTGCCGCAGCGGATGCACTGGGGATGCTCCTCGTACTGCTCCTCCTTGCCGGCAAAGGCCAGCATGGCGCCGGTGCCCTTACCCACGGTGACGTCCACATTGTACTGGGCCAGACCCATCATGGGGCCGCCCATGATCAGCTTGTAGGTATCCTCCCGCAGGCCGCCGCAGGCGTCGAACAGCTTGGAGATGGGAGTGCCGATGGGGCACTCGATGTTCTTGGGCTCGATGACGCCGGAGCCGGACACGGTGACGATCTTGTTCACCACGGGCATACCGGTATACACCGCACGGTAGATGGCGCAGGTGGTGTTCAGGTTGAAGATGCAGCAGCCTGCGTCGGCGGGCAGCTTGCCGGAGGGGACCTGACGGCCGGAGACAGCCTGACACAGCTGCTTCTCAGCGCCCTGGGGATACCGGGTGTGCAGGACCTCCACCACCACGGGAGCGTTCAGCTCAGCGATGGTCTTGTTGAGCACGTCGGCCGCATTCTGCTTGTTGGCCTCGATGCCGATGTACACGTGCTCCACGCCGAAGCACTTGGCCAGCAGCGTAGCGCCCTTGACCACCTGCTCCGGTGCGGTGGTCGCCGGTGATGTAGGGCTCACACTCGGCGGCGTTGATGATCACATAGTCCACCTTGCCGAGACCGGAGCTGATCTTCACATGGGTGGGGAAGGTCGCACCGCCCTGGCCCACGATGCCGGCGTTCTTGACGATCTCCACCAGCTGCTCGGGAGTCAGGCTGTCGGGATCCTCCACGGGATGAATGTCCGGGCACACGGTGTTCTGAAAATCGTTCTCGATCACCACAGACATCATGGTGCCGCCCATAGAGAAGGGGCGGGGCTCCACGGCCTTTACGGTACCGGACACGCTCGCATGAATGGGAGCGGACACGAAACCGCCGGGTTCACCGATCTTCTGACCGATGGTCACCTTGTCGCCCACCGCAACGATAGGCTTGCAAGGCGCACCGATGTGCATAGACATGGGAATGACCACCTCAGCCGGGGCTTCCAGCTGTTCGATGGCCTTTTCATTTGTTGCGGCCTTCATGTCATTGGGATGAACGCCGCCAAAGAAAGCTTGTGCCATTGTCTTTCACCTCATCTTACTCCTTGGTGGCTGCGCCACCACATACTTGCACATTAGTCTACAACAAAATTGCCCCGTTGGCAAGACCTAAGCTCTCATTTTTGTCACTTTTTGAATACTGGAGACTGGGAACTCCGCCTTTCACGCACGTTTGTCCGTGTTTGTCCACGTTTTTCCGAAACATCCATTTTCTCCCACCGGCGCAGTTCGGATGCGCCTCTTGCCAAATGGGAAGGCTATATGATAAAATAAACACCTATATAGATATCCTGCGGCACAGACCGCAGGAGAGAAAGGACACAAAACACATGATGAACCGTATTGAGCTGAAGCAGGAGGCCAAGGGCGTTGTCCGCACCGCCGCCGTCTCTGCCTACTTGTTCGCTTTGCTCTATCTGGCCCTGACGGAGCTGCTGCAGGGGGCCAGCGTCTACGTCAACGGCGACGTGGTGCTCTATATGCAGACGTATTTCCCCAACGTCCCCATCCCCTCTTATCTCTACCCGGTGGCTCTGCCCACCACGGTGGTGACGCTGGTGGCGGTGGTGTGCTGGCTGCTGCGGGTACTGCTGCAGGGCGGCTGGGTGCTGTACCATCTGGGCGTGCGCCGGGGCGAGGAGATGCCTTACGCCACCCTCTTCGACGGCTTCGGCTTCATCGGCAAGCTGATCCTGCTGAATATCGTCATCACCCTCTATGTTTTCCTGTGGTCCATGCTGTTTATCATCCCCGGTATCATCGCCGGCTACCGCTACCGTTTTGCCATCTATAACCTGTGTGAGAACCCCGATATGGGCGTCATGGAGGCCATCAGCATGAGCAAGGCACAGACCGCCGGGTATAAGGGCGACCTGTTCCTGCTGGACCTGACCTTCATCGGCTGGAACCTCCTGTGCAGCCTGACGCTGGGCATCCTCTCCATCTGGATCGCTCCCTATATCATCCAGACCAACATCGGCTATTTTCAGGAGATCAAGCGCATCAAGGGCATCGGCTGGCAGGCCCGTCCTGAGCAGCCCGACGATACCTTCCACCCCACGGATCCCTTCGGCCCGGAGCTGTAAGGCCACCTTATTGTACTAAGCTGCCGCAAACCACCCGTAGGGGCGACTCTTGCGACCGCCTGCAGCGATCGATAAAAGAGCCGCACCCCCACGGAAGTGACCCCCAAAAGTTAGACAAAAACAAGAATAAGCGGCCTAAACGGTCTGAATCCTGTACTGCACAGGACTCAGACCGTTTAGTTTTAATGTGATTCTGTGGTTATTGTAGTAACCGATATACTCAACAATGGCCTTTTCGAGTTGGTCAATGGAATCGAACGTTTCTAAATAGAAAAATAGAACAATTCCGTTTTAAGCAGCCCGAAGAAATGTTCGGCGACAGCATGGTCCAAGCAGGCCGCTTTACGAGACATACCTTGTGTAGTGTCTTTTTCTTTCAGCATCCGCTGGTAAGCCTTCATCTGGTACTGCCAACCTTAACAGTATCCCATACTGCCCAACAAATGGGGGGCAGTTCAGCCCAGCCTGCGCCTTCTTTATAGCATAGCTTCGCCTTTACAGCTCGATCTCGCCCCGGACCAACGTCACGGCCGGGCCGCCCACCTTGACGAAGGGCTGGCCGTCCTTCAGGATGACCTGAGCGGAGATCATGGAAGGCCGCCCCATCTTCTCGCCCTGCACCACAGTGTACACCTTGTCCAGCTCCACCAGCCCGTGCCGGTACAGATAGTAGATCAGCGCCCCGTTGGAGGTGCCGGTGGCGGCCTCCTCATCGATGTCATACAGGGGAGCGAAGTTCCGGGCATGAATCATGCCGCCGGCGGTGTTGACGGTGAAGGCGTGGACGCCCACCACGTTATACCGGCGGGAGTGCTCCGTCAGAGCCGGGAAGTCCGGTGCGATCTTCTCCAGTTCCGCCTCATCGGCCACGGGCATCATGATGTCCGTCAAACCGGTGGACACCTTCTGGGGCAGAAGCATCAGCTCCGGCTTCCCGGTCACGGCGCCCTGTCCGTCGGCGGAGAGGCCCATGATGCGGTACAGCTCCTCCAGCTCCTCCGGCGTCTCCAGCCGCTGGAAGGTCTGGGGCTTGGCCATGTCCATGAGGATGGCGTCCTTGCCCACCACCACCTCCAGCGTACCGGAGAGCGTCTCATCGATGTAGGTGCCGCCCTCGGCCACCAGTCCCATCTCCTGCAGAGCATGGAAGCTGCCGATGGTGGCGTGGCCGCACAGCTCCACCTCCGCAGCGGGGGTGAAGTAGCGGATATGGAAGCGGTTCCCGCCCAGGGGCTTGATGAAGGCCGTCTCGGAGTAGCGCAGCTCCGCCGCCGTTTTCCGCATAGTCTCATCTGCGGGGAACTCCACCCCCTCCGGCAGCAGAACGACACCTGCGGGGTTGCCGCCGAAGGTCTGCCGGGTAAACGCATCTACGATCTGGAATTTCATGTGCTGATTCTCCTTCCTGACAGGCAGGCTTCCTGCGATGCCGCAGTGCTGCCCGCATCGTGACTTTGTCTCTGACTTCTTTATATCATAGTCCCCTCCGACTGTAAAGCTGTTTCTTCACCCACAGACTGCGCCATGCCGGGAAAACGGCTGCCTACAAGGCAGCGTCAATGGTCGCCGCCATTTTTCCGGGAAGAACCGGTAGCGTGACACATCCACATCCGAGATTTCGCCCGTGCAGCGCTGCCAGCCTACCTCCCGGGAGCCAACGGCGTCGGATGGATGCAAAACCTTGTACACGATGCACAAAATTTCTCACGTTCTTTGTACGAACGACACAAAAACCGGAGGAGCGTACGCAATACAAGGACAAATGCGCGCCATTTGGAGAAAGATACGAAACCGCCCGACTTCGGGCGGCGGATTTCATGGAATTTTGACATTGCACATTCCCGCATTTCCTCGTATCCTTATGAACATATTAAAACCGCCGAGGAAAGGGGCGAATGTCATGTTGAAAAGCATTTATTTGCAGCAGGTTTACAGCGATCTGACAGCACGGGATCCCGAACAGAAGGAGTTTCATCAGGCCGTGCGGGAGGTGCTGGAGAGTCTGGATCTGATGATCGACAGCCACCCGGAGTACCGGGAGGCCGCCCTGCTGGAGCGGTTCGTGGAGCCGGAGCGTGTGGTGGCCTTCCGTGTCCCGTGGATGGATGATACCGGCCGCATCCGGGTGAACCGGGGCTACCGGGTGCAGTTCAACTCCGCCATCGGCCCCTACAAGGGCGGCCTGCGGTTCCATCCGTCGGTGAACCTGTCCATCCTGAAATTTCTGGGCTTCGAGCAAATTTTGAAGAACAGCCTCACCGGCCTGCCCATGGGCGGCGGCAAGGGCGGCTCCGACTTCGACCCCAAGGGCAAGAGCGACCGGGAGGTCATGCGCTTCTGCCAGAGCTTTATGACAGAGCTTCAGCGACACATCGGCCAGTTCGTGGACGTCCCCGCCGGGGACATCGGCGTGGGTGGCCGGGAGATCGGCTACCTGTTCGGCCAGTATAAGCGCATCCGTGACAGCTTCGACGGCGGCGTCCTTACCGGCAAGGGCCTGTCCTTCGGCGGTTCCCTGACCCGCAACGAGGCCACCGGCTACGGCCTGTGCTACCTGACGGAGGAGATGCTGCACTGCATGAAGCAGGAGAGCCTGCAGGGCAAGCGAGTAGCCATTTCCGGCAGCGGCAACGTGGCCATCTTTGCCTGCCAGAAGGCGCAGGAGCTGGGGGCCAAGGTCATCACCATGAGTGACTCCAACGGCTGCATCTACGACCCGGAGGGCATCCGGCTGGACGTGGTGAAGGACATTAAGCTCCGCCGCCGTGGCCGCATCCGGGAGTATGCCCAGTTGGTCCCCGGCAGCGAGTTCCGCAGCGACTTCCGGGATCTGTGGTCCGTCCCCTGCGACGTGGCCCTGCCCTGTGCCACCCAGAATGAGATCGACGCCGAGACGGCCCGGCGCATCGTCCGCGGCGGTGCCATGGCGCTAGCGGAGGGGGCCAATATGCCCAGCACCCCTGCCGCCATCGAGGTGCTGCGGGAGGGCGGCGTCCTGTTCGCCCCCGCCAAGGCCGCCAACGCCGGCGGCGTGGCCGTCAGCGGTCTGGAGATGTGCCAGAACAGTATGCGCCTGGCATGGACCTTCGACGAGGTAGACCGGCGCCTGCATCAGATCATGCTGGACATCTTCCACAACATCTACGACGCCTCCGTGGAATACGGCGTCCCCGGCAACCTGTTGGACGGTGCCAATATCGCCGGCTTCCGCAAGGTGGCGGACGCCATGCTGGCGCAGGGTGTCTGTTAACATTGCTTTCGTTTTCTTCCTTACTCTTTTTCTCCACCATTGGCAAAGGACCGGGTGCTTGAAGCACCCGGTCCTTTGCCGTTCTTATGAAAGAGAATTTACCCCAGCAAACCGGCGCCGAAGTCCTCCAGCGCCCCATAGATGTTGCTGGTGAGGATGTCCAACAGCTGGGCCGACAGATCCTCGCTGTCGTCGGCGCTGGAGGAGATCTTCCAGCCGTCCGACGTCTGGACACAGGGGATGGTCAGCGTCGCCGTCAGGGTGGGGAAGTCGGCCCCCGTGGTCTTTTCATCAAAGACCTCCTCGAAGGCGGCAGCCAGCTTCTCATCGTCGGCACCGCTCAGAGCCAGAGACCACGCCTGGGAGATGTACTCCGTCAGGATATCCTTCATCAGGCTCCCGGCGTTGACATAGGTGAACTCCACCGGCACCGTGGCGGTATCGCCGTCCACGGTGGCCTCGCCCACCTGATACTTCAGCCGCCCGGCGCAGGACTTCATGAAGTCCATGATCTTCTGGGCCACGGCATCGTCACTGTCCACGTCCTCCAGATCCGACAGCTCCAGATCGTCGCCGTTTTCAAAGCACTGGGCAATGGCCTTCTCGTCCAGCTCCTGCAATCCCTTGCAGAACTGGCTCACCACGCCCTCCGGGCCGGAGGCCTTGCCGCCGCAGGCGGTAAGGCTCAGCGCCAGAACCAGCGCCAGCATCAGGGAAATCACTTTTTTCATAGGTTGCTTCCTTTCTCCGTCGTTGTTCTCTTTCTCATAGGGCTTCATGCCCTCCGTACACTATATCATATCTCTGATCACTTGACAAGGAATCAGACAAGACTGCCGCCGAAAGAAATGCCTACTGTTCCAGATGCAGCTCCTTCAGCCGCCGGAAGCTGGCCCGTGCCAGCAGAAACCCACCCACCGCCAGCAGGACGCAGGTCCCGCCCAGCAGGAAGGTAACGGCGTTCATCCGGGCGTTTTCGCAGAGATAGGAGAAAATGCGGTAGGCCCCCATCACCATGAGGATGCCCGCCAGCAGCAGCGCCACCAGCAGGGTATCGTTTTCACATTCCCGAAGCTTTTTCATGTCCCGGCCCTCATTCCGTCACAGTGACGTCCAGCCCGAACTCCTCCGGCAGGAACCGGGGGCAGACGTTGCTGCTGGTGCAGATGACGGAGGCCGCCAGACGGCTGCCGATGGCGCAGGACTGACCCAGCGTCTTGCCGTAGGTGAGGCCGATGGTGGCCCCGGCGAAAAAGGCGTCCCCGGCCCCGGTGGTGTCCTGCACCTCCACCCGGGTGGCGGGGCAGATGCCGCTCTCGCCGTCCATCTCGGCGTACACGGCTCCCTGCTCGCCCATGGTGACGATCATCCGGGGGATGCGGGCGCTGCGGACCTTCAGCCGCAGGAGCTCCTCCATCTCCGCCGGGGTCTTTTCGCTGTAATCGTCGGAGAACAGGATGCCCGCCTCCTGCAAATTGCACACGAAGCAGCTGGTCTGCTGCAAAAAGTCCCGGCGCTCCACGGCGATGCTCATGTTGGACACCACGGCGTATACCGCCTTGCCGTACTTCCGGGCGTAGGCGAACACCCGCTTGACCAGTTCCTTGTCCATGTCGATCTCCAAAGCGATGCTGTCAGCGTCCCGGAAGATCTCGTCACCCTTCTCGTCCAGCAGTGCCGCCAGCGGTCGCAGATCCGGCCGCTTGGAGATGGAGGCGCACACGTCTCCGTGGTTGTCGAATACCGCCAGCCACGCCCCCATGCCGTCCGGGGTCCGGAGGATGTAGTCGGTGTTCACCTTGTGGTTCCGCAGCTGCCGCACCACATCCTCCCCCATGCCGGTGTCGTCCACCAGACTGACGAAGGTGGGCCGCAGCTCCACATTGGCGATGTCCTCCACCACGTTGCGGGATACGCCGCCGGGAACCTGCTCCACCCGTCCCACGTTGCGCCCGCCGGGGATATAGGTGCTCAGGGGATACCCTTTCACATCCACAAATACGGCGCCCAGAACCACAATGCCCATCTCAGCCGCTCCTTTCGCTGCGTTGTGACAAATTTCGACTTCTATTATACGCAAGCCCCGGTCCTTCGTCAACGAAAACGGAGAAAACCGCAGCGGGAGTTACGCTCCCGCTGCGGTTTTCCGTAAATTCTGCCCTACAGCTTGCCCGCCAGACTCTCCAGCGCCTCGCTGAGGGCCTCCTCATAGGTGGGGTGGGGCCGCATGGCGGCCAGCAGCTGCCCCGGTGTCATGCCGTTGGCAATGGCCTGCCCCAGCTGCCCGATGATGTCGCTGGCGTTGGGACACATCAGCTGCGCCCCCAAAATGGCCCCGGTCTCGGCATGGGCCGTGACCTTCATGAAGCACCGGCCGGGGTCTGCGATCACGGTCCGGGCGTTGCCGCCCATGACGCACTTGCCGGTCTTGACGGGGATGCCCCGCTCCTTGGCCTCCGCCTCCGTCAGTCCCACGGCGGCGATCTCCGGCCGGCAGTAGATGCAGCTGGGTACGGCGTCCATGCACACCCCGGCGGACAGCCCCGCCATGTGCTCCACGCAGGCTGCCCCCTGTGCTGCCGCCACATGGGCCAGCTGCACCGGGGAGGACACATCCCCGATGGCGTACACGCCGGGGATGCTGGTCTGGTAGTGCTCATCCACCCACAGACCGTGACCATTGGTCTCCGGCGTCAGCCCCTGGGCAAACAGTCCATCCCGGAAGGCCCTGCGGCCGATGGCGCACAGCACCGCCTCCCCCACGGCGCAGCCGGGGGTCTCCTTGGCGGTGTAGTGGACGGCGATGCCCTCCGGCGTCTGCTCCAGACGATCCACCATGGAGCGGGTACAGACTTGTACCCCTTGCTTTTTCAGGATCAGCGCCAGATTCTGGCCCAGCTCCCGATCCATATTGGGCAGCAGCCGGTCCATGCCCTCCAGCAGGGTGACGCTGCACCCCAGATCGCTGTAAAACGTGGCAAACTCCACACCGATGACGCCCCCGCCGATGATGACGATGGAGCGGTACAGGTGATCCGTCCCCTCCAGCAGTTCATCGGAGGTCATGGCCAGCTCCAGCCCCGGAATGGGGGGCCGCACCGGCACGGAGCCGGTGGCGATGAGGATGCGCCGGGCCTCATAGTCGCCGCCGTCCTCGCCGGTGACACGGACGCTTCCCGGCGCCGTGATGACGGCCCGGCCCCGCAGCAGCGTCACGCCTGCGCCCTTCAGAAGGCTCTCCACCCCGCCGCACAGCTGTCGGGAGATGCGCTCCTTATAGGCGAAGATCTCCGGGATGTCCGCCCGCAGACCCTCTGCGTGGATGCCGATGGCGGCGCCGTCTGCGGCGCTGCGGTAGACCTCCGAAGCATGGAGCAGCGTCTTGGTGGGGACGCACCCCCGGTTCAGGCAGGTGCCGCCCCAGCTGCGCTCCTCCACGATGGCGGTGGAAAGTCCCAGCTTGGCCGCCCGTGCGGCGGCGGTATAGCCACCGGGGCCCGCCCCGATGACCAGCAGATCAAACATAGCCGTTCTCCTTTCAGATGTCCTGCCGCCGCAGCAGGGCGCACAGATCCGCCGCCACCTCCCGGCAGGCGGGGACCTCCTCCACCCGGAGGCAGAGGTCCTCCACCCGGAAGGGGCAGCCCTCCAACCCTCTGGCAAGGGGCTGGGCGAAACTCTCGTCCATGGCGTCGGTCCACACGGCGGCGTGGCGGCACACGCCGCCCTCTACCGACAGCTCCAGCGTCAACTCCCCCCACGGAAACCGCTCCCCGCAGGAGAAGGTGCAGGGCATCGCCTGCCCATAGATCCAGTCATAGCTGTGAAAACGCTGATAGTGCCGCTCCAGAGCGGCCTGATCCAGCCGGGACGGCTCCAGCCGCCGGGTGGGAAGGCCGTATACCTCAGAAAAGGCCGACCACAGCGCCTCCTCCATGTGGGAGACGGTCAGCCCCGGCTGCACCTGGGAGAGATTCACCACACGGGAGCGCACCGACGCCACGCCCTTGCTCTCCAGCTTCCCCTGAGAGGGGGCCAGATACCGGCCCAGCTTCTCCATGTCCACGTCGATGAGCAGCGTCCCGTTGTGGAAGGAGCGCCCCCCGTGGTGATAGAAGGAGTTGCCGGAGAACTTCCGGCCGCCGGTGAGAATGTCGTTGCGGCCGGAGCACTCCGCCGGGATACCCAGACGGCGGCAGGCCGCCACCAGCACCTCCTGCTGACGGCGCAGATCGTAATCCGCCGTAGGCAGGGAGAAGGTGAAGTTCAGATTGCCCATGTCGTGGTACACCGCCCCGCCGCCGGAGAGCCGCCGGGCCAGCACGCCGCCCTCCTGCTCCAGCAGCGTGGTGCGGCACTCCCGCCATGCGTTCTGGTTCCGGCCGATGACCACCGTGTGGCGGTTCTGCCACAGGTACAGGATGCAGGTATCCTCCGGCACCGTCTCTGTCAGATACGCCTCCGTGGCCAGATTCCGGTGGGGATCGGTGCAGCCGTCCCGATAGGTCAGCAGCTGCCGGATCATGCCTGCCACCGCAGAATGGGATTGCGGGCCGCCTGCACCTCGTCGGGCCGCCCGATCTGGGCGTTGTGGGGGGCGGTACGCATGGCCTCCGGATCGGTGTAGGCCAACTCGTACAGCTGGCGGAACACCTCCGCCGCCTGATCCAGCGTCTCCCGGCTCTCCGTCTCCGTGGGCTCCAGCATCAGTGCCTCATGGACGATGAGGGGGAAGTACATGGTGGGGGGATGGATGCCCCGGTCGATGAGGCTCTTGGCCACATCCAGCGCCGAGACGCCGGTCTCCTTCTTGAACTCCTCCAGCCCCAGCACGAACTCGTGCATACAGATGCGGTCAAAGGCGGGCTGGAAGGTGCCCTGAATGCGCCGCATGAGATAGTTGGCGTTGAGGACGGCGTTCTCCGCCGCCTCCGGGATGCCCTCCCGGCCCAGCGTCAGCAGATAGGCCAGCGCCTTCACCACCACCAGGAAGTTGCCGTTGAAGGCCCGCACCTGCAGGTGCTCCCCCTCCGACAGAATGGCGGACTGAGGCAGATACGGCTCCAGGAACGCCTTGCAGCCCACGGCGCCTGCGCCGGGCCCGCCGCCGCCGTGGGGGGTGGCGAAGGTCTTGTGCAGGTTCATGTGGATGCAGTCAAAGCCCATGTCGCCAGGGCGCACGATGCCCATAACGGCGTTGAGGTTGGCCCCGTCGTAATAGCACAGGCCACCGGCCTCGTGGACCAGTCGGGTGATCTCCAGAATGTTCTCATCGAAGATGCCCACGGTGTTGGGATTGGTCAGCATCAGCCCTGCCACATCGTCTCCCAGCACCGCCTTCAGGGCCTCCAGATCCACGCAGCCGTCGGCGGCGGAGGGGATGTTCACCACCTGATAGCCGCACATGGCGGCGGTGGCGGGATTGGTGCCGTGGGCGCTGTCGGGAACGATGATCTTGGTGCGCCGATGGTCGCCCCGTGCATCGTGGTACTGCTTGATCAGCAGCACGCCGGTGAACTCGCCGTGAGCACCGGCGGCGGGCTGGAAGGTCATGCCGTCCATGCCGGTGATCTGGCAGAGATAGCGGCTGGTGGTGTCCAGCACCTCCCGGCATCCGGCCACGGCGTGCTCCGGGGCCAGGGGATGCACCCCGGCAAAGCCCGGCAGGGCCGCCATCTCCTCGTCGATGCGGGGGTTATACTTCATGGTACAGGAGCCCAGCGGATAAAAGCCGCAGTTGACGCCATGGACGTGCTGGCACAGCTCCGTGTAGTGGCGGCTCAGATCCACCTCGCTGAGCTCCGGCAGGGCCGGGGCCTCCTGCCGCCGCAGCTCCTGCGGCAGCTGCACCTCCTCCACGTCGCACCGGGGCAGGATGCTGCACCGGCGGCCGGGAACGCTCTTTTCAAAGATCAGCTTCATTTGCTCAGCACCTCCTTCACCACGGCGGCGGTCTCGTCCAGCACGGCACGGGAGACCTTCTCCGTGGCGCACCACAGGATGCCTCCCTCTACCGGCAGGCCGCCCAGAATGCCGTGATGCTCCAGCGCCTCCAGCACCTCCGGCACCCGGGGAAGCTCCGTGACGAACTCGTGGAAATATTCCCCCGGATACCGCAGGGACACGCCGGGGATGGCGCACAGGGCCTTTGCCAGATAGTGTGCCTTGGACAGGCACTGCCGTGCGGCCTCCGCCATGCCCTCCGGCCCCATGACCGCCATATAGACGCTGGCCGTCAGGGCGCACAGGGCCTCGTTGGAGCAGATGTTGCTGCTGGCCTTCTCCCGGCGGATGTGCTGCTCACGGGCCTGCAGAGACAGGACGAAGCAGCCCTGACCACGGCTGTCCACCGTCTGGCCCACGATGCGGCCGGGGAGCTTGCGCATATGCTTTTGCACCGTGGCCATAAAGCCCAGATACGGGCCGCCCCAGCCAAGGGGCATCCCCAGAGGCTGCCCCTCACCTACGGCCACATCGGCGCCGCAGTCTCTGGGGGTCTTGAGAATGGCGGCGGCAATGGGGTTCACCCCCAGAATATACAGAGCGCCCCCCTGATGGATGATCTCACCCAGCGCCTCAGCCTCCTCCAGCTGACCGAAGAAGTTGGGCTGCTGGATGTACACGCCGGAGACGTCGCCCCCGGCCAACATCTGACGCAGGGCTTCCGGGTCCGTGCGGCCGTCCTTCACGGGGACGACACGCAGCTCGTCGCCGGTGCCGTAGCAGTAGGTGCGGACGGTGTTGATGGTGTCCGGGTGGGCCGCAGCGGAGATCAGCGTTACCTGGCGCTTGCGGTCCCGGCACATGGCGGCGGCCTCAGCGGCGGCAGTGGCGCCGTCATAGACGGAGGCATTGGACACGTCCATGCCCGTCAGCTGGCAGATCATGGTCTGATACTCGAAGATGGACTGCAAAATGCCCTGGCTCATCTCCGCCTGATAGGGGGTGTAGGCGGTGAGGAACTCCTCCTTGGCGGGGACATACTTCACCAGCGAGGGAATGTAGTGGTCATAGGCTCCGGCGCCCCGGAGAACGGCGGAGTAGGCGATGTTCCGGGCGGCCATAGCGGTCATGGTGCGGCTGACCTCCAGCTCGCTCATGCCCTCTGGCAGATCCAGCCCGTCCCGCAGCAGCATCTCCTCCGGCACGTCCCGGTACAGCTGGCGGAAGTCGTGAAGGCCGATGGCCTCCAGCATCTCCTGCCGCTGGGCGGGCGTGGAGGGAACATAGCTTCCCATATCAGCCCTCCTGCTGGCAGAAGGCCTCGTAGCCGTCGGCGTCCAGCAGCTCCTCCGTGGCGGTGACGCCCTCCACCTTGATGATCCATGCGTCGTAGCACTGGCTGTTCAGCAGCTCCGGAGCGTCCAGCAGCTCCTCATTGACGGCGCACACCGTGCCGGACACGGGGCTCACCAGATCGCTGACGGCCTTCACGGACTCCACGTCGCCAAAGGCCTCACCGGCGGTGACCTCATCGCCCTCGCCGGGCAGGTTCACGAACACCACGTCGCCCAGAGCGTGTTGGGCAAAGTCGGAAATGCCGATCACGGCCACGCCGTCCTCGGTGCGGATCCACTCGTGGGACTTGGAATACTGCAAATTGGTGGGATAGTTCATGATGTGTTCCTCCGTTTTCGTTTCAAATATTCAAAGCTATTGATACAGATGCAGATTGGTATGCTCCGCCGGACTCAAAAGCCGACCTGCCCCATGAACTGCTCCAGCGCCGTCTGGAACTCCGGGCCGTCGAAGCAGTAGTGCATGGTGGTGTAGCGGCTGCGGAGGCGGGAGACCTCCTGCCCTACGTCCTTTCCCCGCAGGATGCAGTCCGCCATCAGACCGGCCAGCTCCGTGAACTCCCTCTGGCCGAAGCCAAACCGGGTCATTTCGCTGACGCCCATCCGCAGAGCACCGGAGGCGGTGAAGCCCTCCTCGTCGGGGGTGGCCTGATAGTTGACGATGATGTTGTTCTCCTCCAGCCGCTCGGCTACCTCCGGGCCGGTGCCGTAGCCCACGTCCACCAGCACCTGATGGGTTTCGGTGTAGCCGATGGCGGGATCGCCCAGCACGTGGAGACCCGCCTCATGGAGGGCCTTGGCAAAGTACTTGGCGTTGTCAATGACGGCCCTCTGATAGCTGTCCTTGAAGTAGTTCATCTCATAGGCCGCCATCAGCAGACCCAGCTGGGTACCCAGATGGTGGTTGGAGACGCTGCCGGGGAAGGCGCGGGACTGAATGGTCTCCCACAGCCCCCACTTCAGATCCTCCCGGCGATAGTTGACGCCGATGACGCCCCGCTGGGGACCGAAGAAGGTCTTGTGGGTGGAGCCGGTGACGATCTCGGCGCCCTCCTCAAAGGGCTTCTGGAAGTGGCTGCCCACCAGACCCAGTACATGGGCCATGTCATACATGATGGTGGTGGGGATGTTCTGCTCCGTGACGAAGCGGCGGATCTCCGCCACCGGCTCCCGGCGCAGCACCATGCTCTTGCCGAAGATGATCAGCTCCGGGCGGTAGCGGTCGATGACCTTCTTGGTCTCCTCCACGTCGATGCGGAACAGATCGTCCCGGCACACGGGGAAGTTCACCACGGCGGTGCGCTCGGTCACCGGATCCACGGCGATGTAGTCCTTCAGAGCGCCCATGGGTTGGGCCGACAGGTGGCCGCCCCGGATGATGTGGTTGTTCAGCACATAGCCCAGCCGCTGGGGGGTGTGCTTGCGGTCCAGACGGTTTTTCCAGTCCATCAGGGCGGAGAAGGTGGCCATGTTGCTCATCTGTCCGCTGATGACACGGGTTTCCACCTGGGTGCAGCCCAGATACTGCCGCATCTGCTCCGCCAGCAGCTGCTCCACGGTGTCGATGAACTTGGTGCCCTGATAGTAGAATACATCCTTATCATAGAAGGAGATGATCTTCTTGTGTTCGGCGTACCGGCAGGAGGGATCGCTGGCCGACAGCAGCTGTACTGCCCGGCTGGGGGTGTTCTCCGAGGGGATGAGGTTGATGCACTGGCGCTGGCGCCACTGGTGGTTATCCTGCGCCAGATGCAGCAGCTCCAGCGCCTTGGCGGCCCGGTCGGCGGGCTGAGACACCTCGTCCTCCGGCCGCCGGTACAACAAAGGGCGGGCATAGGGCGGAGCCCCCACGCTCATGTGGCGAGCCGGGATCACGGCCTTCAGCCGGCGGCCCCGGATGTCCACCTCCACCACGTCGTCCGTCAGAACGTCGCTGTCTACATAGCACAGGCCGATGGCCCGCTTGGCGGTCTCCTCGGTGATGACCGTCTCCAGTCCCTCACCCTCAGCGATGTAGTAGGGGACCATGGTGCCGCTGGTGACCCAGCCCACCTGCTTCTCGCCCCGGTATACCGCCATTCCGGCCCGCATGACGCCCCGGTCCAGCAGGGCGATGGGCAGGATGCGGCGGGGCAGGGCGGCGCAGTCGGAGAAATCCCGGTTCATGATGCGCCGGAAGGCATCAAACTGCCGCTCCAGCGCCTTGCGGCCGATGAACTCCCCCTTCTGAGGCGCAAAGCTCACGGCGAACTTGGCCAGCGGCACGGCGAAAATGGGCATCCTCTGCCCGTCGGGATCCACGCCCATCTCATGGCCGTACAGGGGGAAGCCCGCCTCCATGCGGAGGGTGTCCCGTGCGCCCAGACCGGCGGGCCGGGCGCCCAGCTCCACCAGCCGGTTCCACAGCCACGCAGCGTCCTCGCTGCGGCAGTAGACCTCATAGCCCAGAGGCTCGCCGGTGTAGCCGGTCTTGGCCACCTTCACCTCATGACCCTCGAAGGTCAGAGTGTTCAGGGCGTTCTTCATCGGCTCCGTCACCTGTACCCCGCCGGAGAGGGTGGTCAGCAGATCCTTGGACTTGGGGCCTTGCACGGCGATGGAGGCCCACTGGGAGGTGATATCCGTGATGGTGCAGTCATAGTCCTTCACCACGGAGCGCAGATGAATCAGATCCTTCTCCGTGTTGGCAGCGTTCACCACCAGCAGGAGCCGCTCCTCCTCGAAGCGGTAGAGATACGCATCGTCCACGGCTCCGCCGTCCTCGTCCGGCAGGATGCAGTACTGGGCCATGTTGAGATCCAGACCCGCCACGTTGCTGGATAGGACGTGCTGCAAAAATGCCAGCCGCTCCGGCCCCTGGATCAGCAGCCGCCCCATGTGGGACACATCGAACAGGCTGCAGAAGTGCCGGGTGTACAGATGCTCCGCCACGATCCCCGTGGGATATTGGACGGGCATTTCCCATCCGCCGAAATCCACCATGGAGGCGCCGGCCGCCACATGGATCTCGTACAGCTGGGTGTGTTTGAGTTCGCTCATGTTCCTTCCTCCTTATTACATTGATTCCGTCGTTTGTTCCGCTTGTTTTGCTCCGTTTGCTTCGTTTGTCCAGTCACTGGACACTTTCCGGCCGCATCGTGGACACGCCTCGACGGCGCCTTGGACACGCTCCGGAAACGTTTTGGACGCACAAAAAGGCGCAAAACCGCTTTCGGCAGTTTTGCGCCTCCGTTTTTGTACCTGAGAGATTCCCCGCCGGAGCGGGTTGCACCTTCGGCGTGCGGACAGGCCGCACTCTTCGGAGTATCGTCGTGGTCCGACCCTTTTGCCTGAGAGCTTCTGCATTCCCCTTCGGCGCCGCCGCAGCGGTCTCTCCCGGACCAGTCATCCGAACTCTGTTTGCTTGTCACCCATAGGCTACCATTTTGCGGCGGTGGTTGTCAAGAAAATTATGCCGCACGGCGGGGGAAAAGCATGGGGGAATTTTTGAAAGAGACATATATATCACATGAACGCAAAGAACATATGAAATTAACCAGAATTTTGCACAAATCGACAAAATCGGGTTGTAAAAAGGCGGGAAACGTGGTAGTATCTCTCATAAACCTGACAATTAGCAAGACGAAATGTCGAAGAGCAAAGGCTCTCCGGCCGCTGAGATTTGCCGAAAAACCGCCATCGGTTGTGGCAAGGGCGAGCCAGAGAGTCTATATGCGTCATATGAGTTCTGGAAGGAAGCAGGAGGTGTTACAGGTGCGGCAACCCATTCGAAGCAGCACGGTGAAGCGGCTGATCGTTGTGCTGGCGATCCTGTTGGCGCTGAGCCTTGCGGCGCTGTGTGCCGTGCGGTATTACGGGCGGCAGGCAGGCCGGGCGGCAGAGGTCCCCGGCAACGGCATCCAGACGGCGGCGCAGCCCGCCGGCGCACCCGTTCCCACAGCGGCCCGGACCGGCAAGGTCACCATCCGGCTGTATGACCGCAGCCCGGAGTATAACCGGGAGTTCTCCGCGACCAATATGTTCCCCGGCGACGCCGAGACCCAGAACGACTGCGTGCAGGTAGATCACAAGGGCGACGTCACCGTCCACTTCCGGGCGGAGGTGCGCCCCGGCTATGAGAAGCTGGCGGAGGTGCTGAAGCTGCGGGTGTCCGTGGGCGGCAGCGTGCTGTATGACGGCCTGATGGCCGAGACGCCCGCCGCAGTGGATACCCTGCTGCCGGCCGGCAGCGATACGCTGGACTATCAGCTGACGGCGTATCTGGATACCAGCGTCGGCAATCCCTATATGTATCAGCAGCTGGTAGCGGACTTTTACTGGTGGGTGGCGGATAGCGAGGAGTTGGCTCCCCCTACCGGCGACACCATGCAGCCCCTGCTCTGGGGAGCGGCGGTGCTGGTGTCCGGTGCGGCACTGACGGTGCTGCTGCGTCGCCGCAGGGAGGTGTCCCATGACTGAACGTAAGACCCGCAGCCGCCTCACCGGCGGGATCATTGCGGTGATCGTGCTGGCCGTGTGTCTGGTGGTCACCACCGTGGCTCTGGCCTATTCCATCGCCTCCGTCCGGGACAACACCTTTGCCACCGGCGGCGTCCGCATCAACCTCAACGACGGGGCGCCGGGGATCCGGCCCGACGAGTTCCTGTTCGAGCCGGGCATGACGGTGAAGAAGGACTTCTTTATCGAAAACGACAGCACCGGCACGGTGTACTACCGGCTGTACTTCGCCGGTGTCTCCGGCGATCTGGCGGATGTGCTGGAGGTCACGGTGAAGGACGGCAACAAGACCCTCTACTCCGGCACCCCCACCCAGTTGGAGAACACGCAGGCGGCGGATGATCTGCTGGCGGTGGGTCAGCGGCGGACACTGACCATGTATTTCCACTTCCCGGAGGCGACCGGCAACAGCGCTCAGGCCAAGGATCTGACCTTTACCCTCTGTGCCGACGCCACACAGACCAAGAACAACCCTCAGCGGCTGTTTGATTGATACGGGGAAAACAGCTGCAGGAGAGTTGAAGCATGAAAAAAACCTTTGAAGTGATCAAAACGGTGCTGACGTGGCTGATCGTGCTGCTGGCGGTGTGTATGATGGTGTTCACCATCGTCTCCGTCACCACCTTTGACCGCAGCGACCGGGCGCTGTTTGGCTACAAGATGTACATCGTGCGCTCGGACTCCATGAGCGCAACGGACTTTAAGGCCGGAGACCTGATTCTGGTGCGGTCGGTGGACCCCACCACCCTGCAGCCCGGCGACATCATTGCCTTTACCTCGCAGGACAGCGCTAGCTTCGGTGAGACCGTGACCCATAAGATCCGGTCCCTGACCACTGACGCAGACGGCCAGCCTGCCTTTATCACCTACGGTACCACCACCGATACCGACGACGAGCTGCCGGTGACGTATCCCTATGTGCTGGGCAAGTACGAGAAGTGCCTGTCCGGCGTGGGCAATTTCTTCCAGTTCCTGAAAACCACCCCCGGCTACATTCTGTGCATCTTCCTGCCATTCTTTTTGCTGATCCTCATGGAGGGCATCAACTGCGTCCGGCTGTTCAAGCGCTATAAGAGCGAGGAGCAGCGGGAAATACAGGCTCAGCAGGCGAATCTGGAGCGCCAGCGGGAGGAGAACCAGCGGATGATGCAGGAGCTGATGGAGATGAAGGTCCGGCTGGAGGAGAAGGAAAAGACTCCGGAGGAGCCCCCTCAGGCGTGATCTGCCGCTCCACGGGGAGCGTTGTCGGAGGGATACTCCGGCCATGACATCGGGAATTATCATGGATGATCATTCTATAGAAAACCCCTCTTTACAAGCTCGATCCTCCCCGATTTGACCGCCGGGGAGGGGCGAGCCAAGGACACAAGCTTAGAACCCTTGCGTCCTTGGCTCGCCTATTGACCGGCGCCCGCCATATGGCTCTGCCGGATTGAAAGGAGCATCAAGACATGAAATGGAAGGAAGCTTTCTATGCAGGGAAGCGTGAGCACCCGCAGGAGGAGAAGCCTGCGTCGCTGACGGCGCTGCTGATGCCCTCCCTGCTGGGGGTGGCGATTTGTCTGGTCTGCCTGTGCAGCCTGACATGGGCGTGGTTCACGGCCACCCAGAACAGTGGTGTGCAGCCCATTCAGTCCGCCACCGCTACGGTGACGGCGTCGCTGAACGATACGGCTCTGGGTGAGCTGAAGGTCGGAGAACCGTGCAGCTTGAACGGTACCGGCACGCTGACACTGCATATGGAGGGCGATGCCCAATATGCCTATGTGGTGATCAAAGTGGGCGACAGGGAGTATCACACGGATTATCTTACTGCGGATGGTTATACGATTACCGTCAACGAGAGCGGCGCAACGCTGGCCCTCTGCTGGGGAAAGCAGGATAACCAGTCAGGGACGGCGGTGGAAAACGGCGGAAGCATCGGAACGGCTCAGCCCTCCAACACGACTGACGAGCAGCCTGCGGTGAACGGCGACAGTCAGCAGACCCCGGATACCACGGTTCCTGCCAACGGCGATGCCAATGATGCCGGTATCGACGATGCCAATACCGGCGATCAGAGCGGCAGCAATGAGACACCCGGAAGCGAGAACGGCGGCAGCACCGGCAATGGCTCCGGCGAACAGGGGAGTGATTCCGGCACCGGAAGTGATACGGGCGCAGGCGACAGTACCGGCGGTGACGCTGGGACCGGCGACACGTCTAACGGCACCGACGGAACCACCGGCGAATAAGAGAATGCAAGTACAATAGGAAGCCCTCCGGCAATGCCGGAGGGCTTCCTCGCTGTGGTGGGGTGAAAACCAGACCCTCCGGCTGGGCCGGAGAGTCTGGTTTTTGGTTTTCTGGGTTGCCATTGGGGGTATGGCAGGAAAAGCCTTGCCGAATGGAGGACGCTGCTATGGGGCGTGCGGTATGGCGCGGCTTTGCGCTGTTGGAGTCTTGCGGGAAAGGCGGTTTTGCGGCAGACGAAGTATTGCGGGGTTGGTCAGAGGGTGATGGTGCCGTCGGCAGTTTGGGCCTGCTCCAGAAGGGGCTGGCAGCGCTCTAAGAACCGGGCCACCTGCTGGGGACAGCGGCCGATGTAGCGCCGGGGATCCATGAGGGCCTCCAGCTCCGGACGGGTCAGGCCGAAGGACGGGTCGGCGGCCAGCCGGTCCAGCAGGTCGCAGGGATGTCCCTCCTTCATGCGGGCCGTGGCGGCCATAGAGTGACGGCGGATGACCTCATGGAGCTGCTGGCGGTCGCCGCCCCGCTTCACGGCCTCCATCATCAGGTTTTCGGTGGCCATGAAGGGCAGGTACTCCCGGAGAGTGCGATCCACCACCGTCTCGTTGACCCGAAGGCCCGATGCTACGTTCTGGCACAGCCGCAGGATGGCGTCGGCGCAGAGGAATCCCTCCGGCAGGGCGATGCGGCGATTAGCGGAGTCGTCCAGCGTGCGCTCCAGCCACTGGGCGGAGGCAGTCATGGGGGCGTTCATGGCATCGGCCATGAGGTAGCGGCTCAGGGAGCAGATGCGCTCGCAGCGCATGGGGTTGCGCTTGTAGGCCATGGCGGAGGAGCCGATCTGGCTGTCCTCAAAGGGTTCCTCCAGCTGGCGATCGTGCTGCAGCAGGCGGATGTCTCCGGCCATGCGATAGGCGCTCTGGGCGATGGAGCTGAGGCAGCTCAGGATGCGGCTGTCCACCTTGCGGGGGTAGGTCTGTCCGCACACGGGGAAGCACTCCGAAAAGCCGAACTCGGCGGCGATGCGGCGGTTCATCTCGTCGATCTTCTCCTCGTCGCCGTCGAAGAGGTCCATGAAGCTGGCCTCGGTGCCGGTGGTGCCCCGGCAGCCCAGGAACTTCATGTGGTCCAGGACGAAGTCCAGCTCCTCCAGGTCGGAGAGCAGGTCCTGCATCCAGAGGGTGGCCCGCTTGCCCACCGTCACCAGCTGGGCGGGCTGATAGTGGGTATAGCCCAGGGTGGGGGTGGCCTTGTATTGCTCTGCAAATTTACTGAGGTTCGCCACCACAGCCAGCAGCTCTCCCCGGAGATACCGCAGGCCCTCCCGGTAGATGATGAGATCCGCGTTGTCGGTGACATAGCAGCTGGTGGCCCCCAGGTGGATGATCCCCGCGGCGGAGGGGGCCGCCTTGCCGTAGGTGTAGACGTGGGCCATCACGTCGTGGCGGACCTCCTTCTCCCGCGCCGAAGCCGTCTCATAGTCGATGTCGGTGATGTGGGCCTCCAGCTCCGCCACCTGCTCCGCGGTGACGGGCAGGCCCAGATTGCGCTCGGCCCGGGCCAGGGCCACCCACAGCCGCCTCCAGGTCTCAAAGCGCATGTCGGGGGAGAACAGGTGCAGCATGAACGCCGAGGCGTACCGGGACGCCAGGGGGGATTCGTAACGTTCTTTGGACATAAGAGGTCCACCTTTCTTTCGCTCAAAAGTTTAGGAGGCACCGGCATGGGTGCCTCCAGAGGGTACGATCTGTTTCGCCGGAGGCGAAGCATTTATGAAGCAGGGAGTGCGGTAAAAACTGTAAACAGCCAGAGACAAAAATCCAGGCTGAGCAGTGCCAACAGGAAACACTCGACACCCGCGGAACGATCCTTCGATGCTTTTGAAATGATCCGGTAAAGGAGAAACGGCCAGCAGAGGGCACCTGCCAACGCGATCCACCCGAATACGGCAAACAGCATCGGATTTCCTCCTCACCGAATGATGATGGAATCTCTTTCCGGTCCCACAGACACATAGGTGATATGGCAGCCGATCTCCCGCTCCACGTATTCCACATAGTTCCGGGCCGCCTCCGGCAGGTTCTCCCACTTCCGGACGCCGGAGATGTCGCACTTCCAGCCGGGCATGGCAGTCATGACGGGCTTGGCGTCCGGCAGCACGGCGGGGAAGGGGAACGCGTCGGTCTCCTGCCCGTTCAGCTCATATCGGGCGCAGATGGGGATCTCATCCATGTAGCTGAGCACATCCAGCTTGGTCAGGGCGATGTCCGTGGCTCCCTGGCACTGGATGCCATAGCGGGTGGCCACGATGTCGATGGGACCCACCCGGCGGGGCCGGCCGGTCTTGGCGCCGTACTCACCGCCGGCCTCCCGCAGCTTCTCCGCCTCTTCACCGAACCACTCGCAGGTGAAGGGGCCCTCTCCCACGCAGGAGGAGTATGCCTTCACCACACCGATGATCTTGTCCAGCTTGGCGGTGGGCAGGCCGGAGCCCACAGGGGCATACGCCGCGATGGGGTTGGAGGAGGTGGTGTAGGGGTAGATGCCGTAGTCCAGATCCCGCAGGGAGCCCAGCTGGGCCTCAAACAGGATGTGCTTGCCCTCGGCCTGGGCCTGGCGCAGGAAGGCGCCGGTGTCGCAGATGAAGGGCTTGATCTTCTCGCCAAACTCCGCTACCCATGCCTTCAGGTCATCCATGGTGTAGGGCTTGGCGCCGTAGACCCGCTCCAGCGTCAGGTTCTTCCACTCCAGAATGCCCGCCAGATGGTCCCAGAGCTTTTCCGGGTACAGCAGCTCGCCGGCCATGATGGTCTTCTTCTGGTACTTGTCCGAATAGAACGGGGCGATGCCCTGCTTGGTGGAGCCGTACTTCTTGTCCGCCAGGCGGGCCTCCTCCAGGGAGTCCAGGTCCCGGTGCCAGGGCAGCAGCAGGGACGCCCGGTCGCTGATTTTCAGGTTCTCCGGCGTGATGGCCACGCCCTGGTCCATGACGTCGGACATCTCAGTCCACAGGCTCTCGCAATCCAGAGCCACGCCGTTGCCCAGGATGTTCACCACACCCTTGCGGAAGATGCCGGAGGGCAGCAGGTGCAGGGCAAACTTGCCGAACTCGTTCACCACGGTATGGCCGGCGTTGCCGCCGCCCTGATAGCGGACCACCACGTCGTAGTCCGCGGTCACCAGGTCTACCATGCGGCCCTTGCCCTCGTCTCCCCAGTTGATTCCCACGATGGCACAATTTGACATATCCAAAAACCTCCCGGTTTTGATTTACAGACACTCCGGTCAGGTCGACCTTTTCTCCAAAGATGCCCAACCTTAGTTATTATATCGGCTGATTTTCCATAAGTAAAGCCTGAACTTGTAATAATAAGCATTATTTTTTCTGATAAGGTCGACCTTTCAATTCTGGAAATGCCTCATCCCCGGGGAGCGGCGGGGATCCCCACATAGGCCACAGTCTCGTTGGGCTGAATCAGTTGCCCGCCGGAGGCGAAAGTGTCGAACAGCGCCTCCAGCGCCGCCCGAAAGGCTTCGTAATCCGCGTCTCCCTCCCGCAGGGCATAGGAGCTGGAAAAGCACCGCCGGAGGAATTGGTCCCGGTCCAGCGTCAGGGGATTGGGGAACCGCCGCTTTTCATACGCCCCGCCGAAAAAATCCCGGATGCGGGGGTCGTCCTCCCCCATCCCGCCGGTGAATCCGTGAAAGCTCGGACAGTGCTCCCGAAAGACCTGGGCCAAGGCCTGGTTCATCGGTGCAGACCCGCGGACGTTCCAGACGAGAACGGCCCGCCCGCCGGGACGCAGGATCCGGCGGCACTCCCGCGCAAAGGCAGGACCGTCGAACCAGTGGAAGGCCTGGGCCGCTGCGACCATGTCCACGGACCGGTCCGGCAGCCCGGTATCATGGTCCGTTCCATTTGAGGAGGAGAACCGGGGATCGCCGCCCAGAAGCGCCTCCGCCGCCCCCCGCATATCCGGATTCGGCTCCACGCCGCAGACGCGGAAGCCCGCTGCCAGCAGCTGGGCGGAGAGCTTGCCGGTGCCGGATCCGATGTCCGCCGCTGTATAGCGCTCCGGCGGCGCGTACAGCTCTCCCAGCCAGTCCAGGAATTCCTGGGCATAAGAAGGTCTGGCGGCCTGATAGTCCTGGTGCCGGCCATTGAAGCGGTCAAAGGTGTTGCGCATCTGGATCCCCTCCCTGCAAATTCTCCGCTGATTGTACCATGGGAGCTGGCCGCCTGCAAGATGCAGGGCGCAGCGGAAAAGCCTTGGTTCTCCACTTCCAAAACGGGACAGGGTGTGGTATACTATCACCGAATTTTGAACAACCAGAGAGAAAAGGGGAAGATCGTATGCCGGCCATCGGTTTTGACAATCAGAAGTACCTCACCACCCAGTCCGAGCAGATCAAAAAGCGCATCGCCCAGTTCGGCGGCAAGCTGTATCTGGAGTTCGGCGGCAAGCTGTTCGACGACTACCACGCCTCCCGGGTGCTGCCGGGATTCGAGCCGGACAGCAAGATCCGGATGCTCCAGCAGCTGCAGGACGACGTGGAGATCCTCATTGCCATTAACGCCGCAGACATCGAGAAAAACAAGGTCCGGGGGGACCTGGGCATCACCTATGACGACGACGTGCTGCGGCTGATCGACATCTTCCGGGGCATGGGCTTCTATGTGGGCGGCGTGGTGATGAGCCGGTACAGCGGCCAGGGGGCGGCGGACGCCTTTTTGAAGCGGTTGACCACCCTGGGCATCCGGTGCTACCGCCACTATCCCATCGCGGGCTACCCCTCCGACGTGCAGCACATTGTCAGCGACGAGGGCCTTGGAAAGAATGAGTATGTGGAGACCACGCACCCGCTGGTGGTGGTGACGGCGCCGGGCCCCGGCAGCGGCAAGATGGCCACCTGCCTCTCCCAGCTCTACCACGACTACAAGCGGGGCATCGCTGCGGGCTACGCCAAGTTCGAGACCTTCCCCATCTGGAACCTGCCCCTCAAGCATCCGGTGAATCTGGCCTACGAGGCGGCCACGGCGGATCTGAACGACGTGAACATGATTGACCCCTTCCATCTGGAGGCCTATGGCAAGACTGCCGTCAACTACAACCGGGATGTGGAGATCTTCCCGGTGCTGAACGCCATCTTTGAGAAGATCCAGGGCACGTCCCCCTACCAGTCCCCCACGGACATGGGAGTGAACATGGTTGGCAACTGTATCTGTGACGACGCGGTGTGCTGCGCCGCCAGCCGCATGGAGATCCTGCGGCGCTACTACACCGCCTGCGTGGAGCGGCTGCGGGGCAAAGCCGGGGACGAGCCGGTGCGGAAGCTGGAGCTGGTGATGCAACAGGCGAGCGTCACACCGGACATCTGCCCGGCGGTGTCCGCTGCCCTGCTGAAGGCGGAGACCACCGGCGGCCCTGCCGGCGCCATGGTGCTGCCAGACGGCCGGGTGGTCACCGGCAAGACCTCCGACACCCTGGGGGCGGCCTCCGCCCTGCTGCTGAACGCGCTGAAGGCCGTGGGCGGCATCGGTGACCAGTTCGAGCTGATCTCCGCCCAGGTGCTGGAGCCGGTGTGCCGGCTGAAGACCCAGTACCTGGGCCACAAGAACCCCCGGCTCCACACGGATGAAGTGCTGATGGCGCTCACCATCTCCGCCCTGACCAACCCCCTGGCGGAGCTGGCCCAGCAGCAGCTGCCCAAGCTCCGGGGCTGCGACGCCCACTTCACGGTGATCCTCAGCGAGGTGGACGAAAACCTTCTGCGCCGCCTGGGCATCAACGTCAGCTGCGAGGCCCGGTACGAGACGAAGAAGCTGTATCACAAATGAAATGACCTGCGCTTTCGGATGAGGTGGAGCATGAAGAAACAGAGGATGCTGCCGGCGAAGAATCGCCGGGGCTCTGTGCAAGCAATAGGTGAGACGTTGCACAGAGCATAGCGGATGGACCAGTTTCACCGAAAACTCTCATAGAAACGGGTTCTCAAATTCTGCTCTCAATCAAAATTGAACTGACACTGTGCCGCGGCTCATCTGTAACATTTTTTGATGGAATAGAAAGGAATGTTGTCAGTATGCGAGATGACCGGCCACAGATCACAGCAGAGACCTTTCGGAATATGGAGGATATGTCCTTCTTTACGCACGCACGGATTTTTGACGATCTTCTGATTATTGCGCAGAAAGAGACAAACTGTTTCGTCCTGCGCTCTTCGGAGGGACTGATCGTGCTGGACGCGATCTGGCCCTGCCAGCAGGCGTTTGATGCGATCATTTCTGCGGTTCGGGAGACCGGATGGGACCCCGGCGCGATCCGAAAACTGGTGCTGACCCATGGACATGTGGATCACACCGGCTGCGGACGCTGGCTCCGGGAGGCGTTTCATGCAGAGACATATCTCTCACAACGGGATGACCGATTTTGGGCGGAAGAGCCCATCAAGCGAGACAGGCCGGAGACGTGGAAAGACTATGACATCGACGTCTATGTGGGAGAAGGGGATGTCATTGCTCTGGGAGACAAACGGCTCCTGGTCTATGAGACCCCCGGACACACACCGGGAGGATTGAGTTATATCTTCAATGTAACAGAGAATGGCGTATCCCATCAGGCGGCCCTTTGGGGAGGTTCCGCGCCTCCCATGAGCCGACACGGCACGATCCAATACCTGCGGTCTCTGGAACATTTTATGGAACAGGCGGAACGCCAGAACGTAGAAGTGGCGCTCAGCAATCATACGGCCTTGGACAATGGCCTTGAGCGGATCGCTTACGCGCGGAAGCGGATGCGCTATATGCCGAATATTTACCTGATCGGGCAGAAGGGATTCCGGGCCTATTGCCAGTTATTCAGGACATGGTGTTACGACTCTCTGGAGCAGCTGGATGATCGGTAAGGGCGGAACACCATACGCATAAGAAACACAACGCGATCTCTGGGGAAGCAGTCCCGTTTCCGGTGTGGAAAGCGGGACTGCTCTTCATCATAAACAGCGATTTATCAGGAAAGGAACAGGAGCATGCAGGATCTCATTCAACAACTGGCATCTGAGCTGGACAAAGACCCCCGCCATGTGGAAAACGTGGTCCGCCTTCTGGACGAGGGCAACACCATTCCCTTCATCGCCCGCTACCGCAAGGAGCTTCACGGCGCCATGGACGACACCGCCCTGCGGAATCTGGAGGAGCGCCTCCAGTACCTGCGGAACCTGGCGGAACGCCGGGAGGCGGTGAAGCGGTCTATCGAGGAACAGGGCAAGCTGACGGAGGAACTCTCCGCCGCCATCGACGCCGCCCGGACGCTGGCGGAGGTGGAGGACCTGTACCGCCCCTACAAGCAGAAGCGCCGCACCCGGGCCACCATTGCCCGGGAAAAGGGCCTGGCGCCTTTGGCGGAGCTGCTGTTTGCCCAGGGGCCGGACTGCCCGGACCCGACGGCGGAGGCCGCCCGGTATGTGGATGCCGAAAAGGGCGTGGAGACGGTGGAGGACGCCCTCTCCGGCGCCTCCGACATCATCGCCGAGACCATCAGCGACGACGCCGCCCTCCGCAAGACCCTCCGCACCCTCCTGGAGCGGGAGGGAAAGCTCTGCTCCCAGGCGGCGGTGGAGGAGGACTCTGTCTACCGGCTGTACTACGACTTCTCCCAGGCCCTCTCCCGGCTTCAGGGTCACCAGATCCTGGCCGTCAACCGGGGGGAGAAGGAGGGCTTTCTGAAGGTCCGCGTGGAGCTGGACCGGGACCGGGCCCTCCAGGCCGTCCGGCGGCATGTGATCGTCCCCGGCAGCGCCGCAATGGAATTTATCAAGTCCGCGGCGGAGGACGCATACGACCGCCTGATCTTCCCCGCCCTGGAGCGGGAGGCTCGCTCCGACCTGACGGAGCGGGCGGACGAGGGGGCCATCGGCCAGTTCGCCCTGAATCTGAAGCCCCTGCTGATGCAGCCCCCGGTGAAGGGCAGGGTCACCATGGGCCTGGACCCGGGGTACCGGATGGGCTGCAAGGTGGCGGTGGTGGACGGCACGGGCAAAGTGCTGGACACCGCCGTGGTATACCCCACCTACGGCGAGCGGCAGGAGAACGAGGCTATCGCCGCCCTGGCAAAGCTGATCCGAAAGCACGGCGTGGAGCACATCGCCATCGGCAACGGCACAGCCAGCCGGGAGACGGAGCAGATGGCGGTGAAGCTGATCCGGCAGGTGAATGAGGCCGGCGCCCATGTCAGCTACATGATCGTCAGCGAGGCCGGGGCCAGCGTGTACTCCGCCAGCCCCCTGGCGGCGGAGGAGTTCCCCCAGTACGACGTGAATCTCCGGTCTGCCGTATCCATTGCCCGGCGCCTCCAGGACCCTCTGGCGGAGCTGGTGAAGATCGACCCCAAGGCCATCGGCGTGGGCCAGTACCAGCACGACATGCCCCAGGCCCGGCTGGACGAGACCCTCTCCGGCGTGGTGGAGGACTGCGTCAACGCGGTGGGGGTGGATCTCAACACCGCCTCCGCCCCCCTGCTGTCCTATGTGGCGGGGCTGAACAACACCACCGCCAGGAACATCGTCAAGTACCGGGAGGAGAACGGA
>OIWN01000447.1_pt1 | contig 38197 bp, 34 predicted proteins | sample 1587591 | NCBI WGS metagenome assembly OIWN01 (sample SAMEA3888901, study PRJEB22519) | human gut metagenome | biome: human gut; feature: human-associated habitat; material: faeces | place: Denmark | collected 2010 | reverse complement strand
TCTCGGTCAGGTGTTCGGTGTATCCCGCACCGTAGGTATCCTGCGCAAAGTAGGTACGAAAGCAGTTAATATCAGAAGTATAGACATCCGCTATATAGTAGGTGATCGTGTTTTTGCCGGAGCCCATCTGGTGGGATGTGACCTGAATAGAAAGATCCTTGCTCCGATAAGAATTTGCGGTTGAAACGACCTGATCTGAAAACTGGGCAGCAAATTTGCTGGCAAGGTCAGAACCGGTATTGTTTTTTCCCTCGCTGCCTTTTTGTCTGCCCAACGTTGTACTTTGCTGGGACAGATCCTGGCCGGTCGAGCCGGAAGCGGAAAGCGCTCCGCTTCCATCTGAAACCGCTGCGCTGTTGTACACGATGTGAGAGGTGTCAAAGCGGTGGGGAACAAGATAATTAAAATAGTAGATCGAAAGGAGGATGGCCGCGGTGACAATCAGATCCAGCAAAAGAATCAATGCGGTGCGCAAATGCTGTTTATACGGCCTTTCTGGAAGTGTCCGAATCATATTTTTTTACCTCTGTTTTCTGTAATTTGTGGTAAGTGTCTTTTTTAAAAATCAGTGTTGTCTGCACAGTAAGGCTGATCAGAAAGAGCGTAACCTCTGTCAGGATTTTTGCCAGCCACACCGAAATCCCTAACACATAGGTATAAAATGAAAGCACGACGTTGTTTGCCAGCAGGATTCCGGTCGCCAGAAGCAGATAGCCAAGAAAGGTTTTGCGGGCGTTCTGCTGATCCTTGAAAACCAGATTCCGGTTCAGGAGATAATTAAAAGTTCCGCTCCCCAGCCTTGCGATGACGTTGCTCAGCAGGATCCCGTATTGAAATCTCCGGGTGACTGCCGCCAAGGCCATAAACAAAACATAGTCCAGGGCAAAGCTCGCCAGAGAGGAGGAAGCGAATTTGAAGATGGTCTTTAAGATTTTAATGGAATCCCGGAAGGGATGAAAGTGAGAACTGGAGTTTTCTCTGTCCAGATAGACCGTCTTAATGGGAATTTCCACTACCGGAATACCGTTTCTGTGACAGTGCAGCAGAATATTCATTTCGTATTCATACCTGCTTCCCTCTGTCTGCAGCATATAGTCGAGCAGCGAAAAGTTAAAGGCGCGCAGTCCGGTCTGTGTATCGGTAACTTTGGTGCGGCTGACAATGCGGAAAACGGTCCGGGTTATTTTGTTCCCTAGTTTGGAGCGCAAAGGGATATCTTTATCAAAGTTGCGCACTCCCAAAACAAAAGAACTCAGATGAAGGCGTGCCGCCATGATGGTGCGTTCCATATCTTCCGGCAGGTGCTGACCGTCCGCATCCATCGTCACAATATAAATTGTAGCGTCTTCCAGCTTGCGAATATAAGCAAACGCCGTTTTCAGCGCCGCTCCTTTTCCGGTGTTTTCAACGTGATGCAGGACAACCACACCGGACAGATTATTTAACTGCTCAAAAATCCACTGCTTATCCGGAGCGCTGCCGTCGTCCACAACAATCACGCCGTAACCGGCGGCAACCACCTTTTTGACAAGATCCGGAAGCATCTCTGAGGGCTGATAGGCGGGAATTACCACAATATCGACCCCACGAATTTCCATTGATAAACTCATAAGGGAACCTCCTTTGCTTTGATACTTCACAGTTTACGGGCGGAAAATGACAGGACCATGAGAAAAAAATGAGTTTTTTCTCATTTATTAGGAATCCTGCTGCCGATTGTTTATGTTACGGTTTCCGCCTCGCTCAACCTTGACATCCAATCGCGGCTGAACAACGCCATCGCACAGGTACTGATTGCGGTAGACGACCAGGACGAAAAATTTGTGCTCAATGACCAGGTGGATCTCCCGGACTATATCTCCATGTGTGTGACGGATGGGAATGGAAAACTCATATTTTCCACGCCTGGAGGCGAATGGCTCCCACAGGTCTCCACAGTTACAACCGGGAATACCATATACCGGAACGAAACCTACACAGTTTTGAGAGAGAAATTCAAAATCGAGGAAAACACCGTCACCGCTTTTGCTGCAATTTCCTCCGACTACGCATTGCGGTCTCTGAATATTCTCAAGCTGCTCCTCATTATCTTAACGCCAATTTATCTTGTTTTTTCGGTTGCGGGGGCTTACATTCTGGCCAAAAGGGCAATCCGCCCCATTGCGGAGATCACCAAAGCGGCAGAAAGCATCAATGCTAAGGATTTATCCAAACGAATTACCGGAATTACCACAAAGGATGAGGTGCAGGAACTGGCGGACACCTTCAACATCATGTTGGATCGGCTGCAGGAATCCTTTGAGCGGGAGCGGCAATTCACCTCAGACGCCTCCCACGAACTGCGCACTCCTGTAGCTGTCATTTCCGCCTGCGCCGAGGATTTGAGAGGCTGTGTGCAGGACAGCGACAGCAGACAGAGTCTGGAGGCAATCGAAATGGAAAGCGAGCGCATGAATAAAATTATCTCGCAGCTTCTTCTGCTCACCCGCGGCTATGAGGGAAGGTACCACATGGAGAAGGAGGTCCTGGAACTTCATGAGGTGGTGGGTTCTGTCATGGCTGAGCTGTCAGAGATGGCAGCTGATTCGCAGATCCGACTGTTCAATAAGGTACCGGAAAAGAGCACCGTTTTTGCGGATCAAAGCCTAATCACCCAGCTCCTGATTAATCTGATCGGAAACAGCATCAAATATGGGGTGCGCGGCGGCAAGGTGACAGTCAGGGCCTCCAATAGTGAGCGGGGCTGTACTTTTACCGTTTCAGATAACGGCATCGGTATCCGGGAAGATGAACTGGAACATGTGTTCGAACGATTCTATCGCGCTGATAAAGCCAGGGACCGTTCCGGTTCCGGCTTGGGTCTTTCCATTGTAAAGTGGATTGTGGCACTTCATAATGGGAAAATTTCGATCCGCAGTCAGTACGGTAAAGGGACGCAGGTGACGGTTGCTCTTTCCGCCAGGAAGCTTTAGATAAGATTCTTCTATCCCTGCTAACCGGTGAAAATCCCTCAAAGCCCTTGCCTTTATCCCCGAATAATTATATAATAAGAACAAATCATTGCCCTTTTACGGGGCATTTCCCTGCAAAGGGGAAGGGAGGAATTGAGATGCAAAGAATCACGATGGAAGATTTTGGGAACATCCACTGCCTTTCGCAGCTGCAGTATGCGCCGGACGGAAAAGCGGCGGCCTTTGTGGTGACGCGGGCCGACGTCAAAAAGAACGAGTACCTTTCCGAAATCTGGCTGATGGAAAAGCAGCAGGATGCGTTTACCGCGCCGCGCAAGCTGACCGCGGGCGGCAAGGAGAGCAGCTTCCTCTGGCTGGACGGGCAGAACCTGCTGTTCCCCGGCGACCGCAAAAAGGCCCACGAGCCAAAGCCGGGCGAGGCGGTCACCGTTTTTAACCGCATCAACATCCACGGCGGCGAGGCCGAGGAGCTGTTCTGCGTCCCGATGAAGGTCAAATCCATCCGCAAGGTGAGCGAGCACGAATTTTTGCTAATCGGTGTCTACGACCACAACGCCATCGCGCTCGACGGGCTGGAGGGCGACGCGCGTCAGCAGGCCATCGAACAGATTGAGGAAGAAAAGGACTATGAGGTGTTCGACGAGCTTCCGTTCTGGTCCAACGGCAAAGGGGTCATCAACAAGCTGCGCAACCGGCTCTATCTGTTTGACAGCGAGAGCGGGGAATGCAAGCTGCTCAGCCCGGCGTTTATGAACGTCGCCGACTTTGACTACCACCAGCCGACCGATACCGTCCTCTACTACGGCCATGACTATGAGTGGATGGACGACCAGAAGGACGACATGTATCTGTGCCAGCTGCACAGCGAGGGCTGCATTCAGGTCGATTTGCAGCACCGCTATGGGGTGGACGCCGCTGCCTTTGCCGGGGAGAAGGTCATCATCGCGGCCTCGACCGGCGAGCGTTACGGCACCAACGAGAACCCGACCTTCTTCACCGCCGACCCGCAGACCGGCAAGCTGAATAAGCTCTGCGACCTCGACCCGAGCATGGGCTCCAGCGTCGGTTCGGATTGCCGTCACGGCGGCGGCATCCGCCAGAAAGCTGTCGACGGCGCCTGATACTACAGTGAGACCCGCGGCTTTGATTCCTGCCTCGTCCGCCTGGACCTGCAGCAGGGGACCGAGACGGTCGTTTCTCCCGACAAGCACGGCAGCGTCGACTGCTTTGACCGCTTTGATGGGGAGTTTCTCTACGTCGCCATGCGGGACAACGGCCTGCAGGAGATCTACACCTGCAAGGAAGGGGAGGGTGAAGAGCACAAGCTCACCGATTTGAACGGCGAATTTCTGCGCACCCACTCGGTTTGCCCGCTGCACCGCCTTTCCTTCACCGACAGCGACGGCGTCGAGATCGATGGCTGGGTCATCGAGCCGGTGGACTACAACCCGGACAAGACCTATCCGGCCATTCTGGATGTCCACGGCGGGCCGAAGACGGTCTACGGCGAAGTCTTTTTCCACGAGATGCAGCTTTGGGCCAACGAGGGCTACTTTGTCTTTTTCTGTAACCCGCGCGGCGGCGACGGCAAGGGCAACGAATTTGCCGACATCCGTGGCCCGCGCTACGGCGTGCTGGACTACAACGACCTGATGGAGTTCACCGACGTGGTGCTGGCAAAATATCCGCAGATCGACCCGACCAGAGTCGGCATGACCGGCGGCAGCTACGGCGGCTTTATGGCCAACTGGATGGTCGGCCACACCGACCGCTTTGCCGCAGTGGCTTCCCAGCGCTCCATCTCCAACTTTATCAGCAAGTGCCTGACCACCGACATCGGCTACTACCACAATCTGAGCGCGGTGCAGTCCGACCCGTGGAACAGCCCGGAGGAGATGTGGAACCGCTCGCCGCTCAAATATGCCGACAAGTGCAAGACACCGACCCTCTTCATCCAGTCGGACGAGGACTACCGCTGCTGGATGGCCGACGCTTTGCAGATGTTCACCGCCCTGCGGATGCACGGTGTGCCGACCAGGGTCTGCCTGTTCCACGGCGAAAACCACGAGCTTTCCCGCTCCGGCAAGCCGAAGCACCGCGTCAGACGCTTAAAGGAAATCACCGACTGGTTTGACCACTACCTCAAGCACGAATAGAACGACATTATAATATAGAACGACATTATAATAAGGAAGGAAAGGGAAGAAACCATGCAGATCACCACCAGGCCTTTCCAGGACACAGACCTTGGGCGCTGTCTGGAAATCGAGCGCGCGGCGGTGCGTTCCAACCACTATCTAAACGATGTCATCGACTACTACCGCACCACCAAAGGGGAGTTCACCCTCGCGCTGGCCGACAATTTCCCGGCGGGGATGGGCAAGCTAACCGTCCTGTATGACGGCTCGGCCTGGCTGGAGCTGCTGCGGGTACATCCGGATTTTCAGCGGCAGGGAATGGGCAAGGCGATCTACCGGCGCTATCTGGAGCAGGTAACCGCCTTTGGCTGTCCCTCGGCCCGGATGTACACCGGCGTCAAAAATGTTGCCAGCGCCGCCCTGGCCGAACAGTTTGGCTTGCACCGCGGCCCGGAATTTCGCGGGATGAGTTTGCCGGTGCAGGACGATTCTTTCCAACCGCAACCAAATCCGCTGCACCTGCTTGGTGGCGAAGAAGCCGCGGAGCATCTGCTGCCGCTGCAGGAGAAAACTGCTGGTTTTTTGAGCATCAACCACACCTTTTACAAGCTGAACCGCTCCACCTGCTTTGGCTTTGCGGCGGCGGGCTGGGTTTATGGCGACGGGGAGGGCAGCGTCCTTGTCTGCGGGGCGCGCTTTCAGCCGCAAAAGGCGCTGTACATCGCGGCCCTCGCCGCCCCTGACGAAACCAAACAGAAGAACGCGCTCTCCTTTGCCCGCAGCCTTGCGGCGATGACCGGCGCCGAAAAGCTGACCGTCCATTTCCCAAATCAGGACCAGCAGGAGCAGGAATTCTATCAGGCGCACGGCTTCACCGTCGACCCGTCGGACGACGTGGTGTATGAGCGGTAAACGACAGAAAGGAGCATCCGATCGATATGGAAGGAACGATGATGGCGCTGGTCTACAGCGGGGAGGGGAAGCTCTCCCTGCGGGAACGTGAAGCGCCAAAACTCCAGCAGCCCCGCGACGCCATTGTCCGGGTGACCCGCTCGGCCATCTGCACCAGCGACCTGCACATCAAAAACGGTGCGGTGCCGCGTGCAAAACAGGGCGTCGTGCTGGGACACGAATTTGTGGGGGAGATTGTCGAAGCTGGCAGTTCTCTTTCCCACCTGCGTCCGGGCGACCGGGTTGCCGCCAACTGCATTACCTTCTGCGGCGAGTGCTGGTTCTGCCAGCAGGGATTTATCAACAACTGCGAAGATGGCGGCTGGGAGCTGGGCTGCCGCATCGACGGCTGCCAGGCTGAATATGTCCGGGTTCCCTTTGCCGACAGAGGACTAACCAAAATCCCCGATAGCGTTTCGGATGAGGACGCGCTCTTTTTGGGCGACATCCTCTCCAGCGGCTACTGGGGCGCGCAGTTGGCCGAGATTTCGCCCGGGGACAGCGTGGCGGTGATCGGCGCAGGCCCGGTGGGGATGTGCGCCATGCAGTCCGCCCGGCTGTTCGGCGCGGGAAAGGTCATCGCCCTCGACCTTTCCCAAAAGCGGCTGGACTATGCGATGGCGCAGGGGCTGTGCGACGATGTTATTTTGTGCGGCGAAGGATCGGTGGAGCAGCAAATCCGCAGCCTGACCCAAGGCAGGGGAGCAGACGCCGTCATCGAATGTGCCGGAAATGCGGACAGCTTTCAGACGGCGTGGCAGATTGCCCGGCCCAATGCGGTGGTCGCCATTGTCGCAATGTACGAGCAGCCGCAAACCCTGCCGCTGCAAAGGATGTACGGCAAAAATCTGATCTTCAAAACCGGTGGGGTGGATGCGACCCAGTGCAGCCGCCTGATGCGGCTGATCGAAACCGGTAAGCTTTCCACCGGCTTTTTAATCAGCCACCGCGCGCCGCTCAACGACATCCTGGAAGGCTATCGCGTCTTTGAGCAGAAGCTCGACAATTGTATCAAATGGGTTGTCACGCCGTATGAGCGTTAAGGTCACAATTGTCTTATCTGAAGAACACCCTCAGTTTCACGCAGCCCTGCGGCGGCGGGGGATACACACCCTCGCCGTGCGCCGCTGCGATCTTTTGGACAGCCCGGTGGCGTCCCACGCCGACATGCAGCTGCTGGCGCTGGACTCCCAGACGGTGCTGCTTTCACCGTATCAGCCGCAGCTGAAGGCACAACTTTCTCAGCTTGGCCTGACCGTCCTGACCGGCCCGGCGCTGGAAAAGGAGTATCCGCGGGACGTCCCGTACAACGCGCTCCGTCTCGGAAGTCATTACATTTGTAATCAAAAGACAGTTTCGGCTGTGGCCAGAAGCCATTGGCAGAAACTGGGATGCCGCGAGATTGCGGTCAAGCAAGGTTACGCCAGCTGTTCAACCTGCGTCGTGGATGAGCGGTCGATCATCACAGCCGACGCCGGGATTGCCAGAGCCGCGACCGCCGCGGGCTTGTGGGTGTTGCAGATTCGACCAGGATTTATCCAAATCCCCAAATACGACACCGGATTCATCGGCGGCTGCAGTGGCCGGACCGATGACGCGGTGATCTTTACCGGCAAGCTGGAATCGCATCCGGACGGCGCACAGATGCGCAGCTTTATCAAAAGCCGCGGTATGCAAATTGTGGAGCTGGCCGACGGCCCGATGATCGACATCGGCGGCATGATTGTATTTTCATTTTAAATGAAACTGGAATGGGATTTTGATTGGCTTGCAATTTCTCATTTTATCATCCATGTTATCATCCATGTTATCATGTATGCGGACGCTGATTGGCCTGCGGGTTTGGAACCGGTTTTGATTCACCCTGCATTTCGCTAAATTTTCATTTAGCGAAATCTGGTGTATCCAAAAATGGGCCTTCCCTCAAGCGGTTTTGCTTTTGTTTTTTGGGATTGCTGGTTTTTCGTTTTTTCAAGGAACCGTTTTATTTTGCAAATCCCAGGATTTCAATGTTTTAATCGCAATTTTATCCGCCATTTTGGCAAGCTGCGCCGCGTCAAATTTCAAACTCGCTGTGAACTGCCGCGCTAAAAAATACAACCGGAGGTGAAAAATTTGGACCAACATATCATGTTCGATTGTCCCGACATCCTGCGGGAGTTTTTGTTCTACCTGGAAACCATCCAGGGACGTTCTCCCAAAACGGTCAACGGCTACTACATCGAGCTGCGCACCTTTTTGCGGTATCTCAAATCGGTCAAGGTGCTCAAAAAGCTGCCGCAGGATGCCGAGGAGCTTGCGCAGATCAAGATCGACGACGTCACCAAGGAGCTGGTCTGCTCGGTGACGCTCAGCGACATCTACGACTTTCTCCATTTTTCGCTGGACGTCCTGGGCAACAGCACCGCCAGCCGTTCGCGCAAGATTGCGGCCATCCGCGCGCTGTACAAATATCTGACCACCAAGACCAGCTACCTGGAAGAAAATCCCGCCAAGAATCTGGACACGCCCGCGCAGCGCAAGTCGATCCCCAAATACCTGACGCTGGAGGAGTCGCTCAAGCTGCTGGACAGCGTGCAGGATGAATCCCCTGCGGTCACCGCGCGGGACTACTGCATGCTGACACTGATGCTCAACTGCGGGATGCGCGTCTCGGAGCTGGTGGGCATCGACATCACCGACATCCGCGACAACACCCTGCGCCTGCTGGGCAAAGGCAACAAGGAGCGGGTCGTCTATTTAAACGACGCCTGTCTTGCCGCGCTGGAAAATTATCTGAAGTTCCGCAAGCCGCCGGAAACCGGGACCGACCGCAACGCCCTCTTTCTTTCCGCGCAAAACCGCCGGATGACCACTCGGCGGGTCGAGCAGATTGTGCAGAAATATTTGAAGGCTTCCGGCCTGGACGGGCGGGGCTATTCCCCGCACAAGCTGCGCCACACCGCCGCCACCCTGATGTATCAGCACGGCGGGGTGGACATCCGCGCACTCAAGGAGATTTTGGGGCACGCCAACATCGGCACCACCGAAATCTACACCCACATCTCCAACCAGCTCATCGAGCAGGCCGCCAACGCCTCCCCTCTCTCGGAGGTCAAGCGCCGCCGCACCGAAAAGGAGCTGCTGATGGAGGAAGTAGAAAAACAGAATCAGGCGCAGGAAAATGGGACAAAGGATCAATCGGTATCATAAAAACAGAATCATTTGAGAAGGAGTAGGAAAATGGATTTAAAAGAAAAGGCACTGCTGGCGGTGGACGCGCTGGAAAAAGAATACCCCGAGGCGCAGTGTTCGCTGGAGTACGACCCCGACAAGGCATACGAGCTGTTGATCTCCACCCGGCTTTCCGCCCAGTGCACCGACGCGAGGGTCAACATCGTCACCAAGGACCTGTTTGCAAAATATACCAGCCTTGCGGACTTCGCCAACGCCCCGCAGGAGGAGATGGAACAGATGATCAAAACCTGCGGCCTGTTTAAAACCAAGGCCCGCGACATCATCGCCATGTCCAAGATGCTGATCGAGCAGTACGGCGGGCGGCTGCCCGACACGGTGGAGGAGCTGACCAAGCTCCCCGGCATCGGCCGCAAGACCGCCAACCTGATTGTGGGCGACATCTACCACAAACCGGCGGTTGTCTGCGACACCCACTGCATCCGCATCACCAATCTCCTGGGCCTGAGCCACGGCACCAACCCGCTGCAGGTGGAAAAACAGCTGCGCGCGGTGCTGCCGATGGACCGCGCCAACGATTTCTGCCACCGGCTGGTCCTGCATGGCCGCGCGGTCTGCGTCGCCAACCGTCCCCAGTGCGACAGGTGCTGCATGAAAGCCTTCTGCTCCTTTGCTAACGGCGAGATCGAGCCCCCGGCAAAGAAGAAAAAGGCCAAGGCCGAGGCTTAAAATGAAAGCGTAAAAAAACAGGATGGATCCTCTAAACCGATCCATCCTGTTTTTTCTGTCTTTTAAGCCCCCGCCAGCGCTGCGGAGAGCGCCTGGCTCAGGCTGGAAACCCCGATCAGCTCGATGCCGGGGTCAAAGTTGATGGCGGAAAGCGAACTTTTCGGCAGCAGGCACCGCTGAAATCCCAGCCGCCGCGCCTCCTTGATGCGCATCTGCACCCGGTTCACCGCGCGCAGCTCCCCTGCAAGGCCGACCTCCCCAAAGGCAATCAGATCCTCGGGGATGGGCTTGTCGGTCAGGTTGGAGACCAGCGCCAGCGCCACCGGCAGGTCCGCCGCGGGCTCGTCCAGCCGCAGGCCGCCGACCACATTGATGTAGGCGTCCAGCGTCCCGAAAAAGTAGCCGCACCGCTTTTCCAGCACTGCCAGCAGCAGCGCCAGCCGGTTGTAGTCGAAGCCGGTCGCCATCCGGCGCGGCGAGGGGTAACCGCTCTTGGAAACCAGCGCCTGCACCTCGGCCAGAATGGGCCGGGAGCCCTCGATGACGCAGGCCACGCAGGTGCCCGAGACATTCTCCGGCCTGCCTTCCAGCATGGCCTGGGAGGGGTTGCTCACCTCGTCCAGCCCGCTGTCCCCCATCTCGAAGACACCGATCTCGTTGGTGGAGCCGTACCGGTTTTTGATTGCCCGCAGGATGCGGTAGGAAAGGTTGCGCTCCCCCTCAAAGTAGAGCACCGCGTCCACCATGTGCTCCAGCACCTTCGGGCCGGCGATGGCGCCGTCCTTGTTGACATGGCCGACGATAAAGACCGGCACCTCCATCGACTTGGCCAGGTTGATGAGCAGCTGGGTGCACTCCCGCACCTGGGTGACGCTGCCGGAGGAGGAATTGAGCGCCGACAGGTTCATCGTCTGAATCGAGTCGACCATCACGATGTCGGGCTTTTCGCGGCGGATCATCTCCACCACCGCTTCGATATCGGTGGTCGAGCTTAAGGCAAGATTTTGTGTCGTTACCCCCAGCCGCGCCGCCCGCAGCTTGATCTGCCGCAGGCTCTCCTCACCGGAGACGTACAGAATGCGCGCCCCGGAGGAGATGGTCTGGCAGATCTGCAGCAGCAGGGTGGATTTGCCGATGCCGGGGTCGCCGCTGAGCAAAACCACCGACCCGGGCACAATGCCCCCACCCAGTACCCGGTTGAGCTCCCCCATCCCGGTCAGGTAGCGCTGCTCCTCGCTGGAGTCGATCTCCTCCAAGCTGCTGGCCTGCGCCACCGAGGCGGGAGAGCGTCCCCCTCCCGCTGCGGAGGAAAAGCGGGAAACCGGCTCCTCCACCTGTTCGATTAAGGTATTCCAGCTGCCGCAGTCCGGGCATTTGCCCATCCACTTGGGCTGCACCGCACCGCACTGCGTGCAGACGTAACTTGTCTTTGTTTTTGGCATATTGTATTCCTCTTGTAAAATAAAAAATTTCGGGCTATTATTCCGCCGCCAGATAGTCCATCAGACCACAAAAGATGGTGAAGGCCACCTGCTGCTGGTAGGTCTGGTCCTGCAAAAGGGACGCTTCCTGCGGGTTGGAGAGAAAACCGCACTCGGCCATCACAGCCGGGATCTGCGCTTCATAGAGCAAAAAGAGATTGTTTTCAGCCTGCTTAATCTGACGGGTGTTCTCCGGCTGCAGGAGGGAGACAAACGTCTCCTGAATCGACTGCGCCAGCTTTTGGGACTCCGGGTTGTTGGGGCTGAAAAAAATCTGCGCCCCGCGCGAGGAGGCCTGTTCAAATTTATTCTGATGGATGCTGACAAAGATCGCCTCGGGGTGATTCTCGATGATCGCCAGGCGGTTGTACAGGTCGGAGCGCTTTTGCCGGCTGATCTGGGTGATTCCCTCGTCGTGGATCGAGCGGTCGTCCTCCCTGGTCATTATAACACGAAATCCCTGCGCCGACAACAGGTCCCGCAACTGCAGCGAAATGGCGAGGTTGACCTCCTTTTCGCTGACGCCGTTGGCCTGCGCCCCGCCGTCGACGCCGCCGTGGCCGGGGTCAAGGATGATGGTGGGGCGTTGCCGGAGGCTTTGCACCGAGACCATCTGCACCTGTTCCACCCGCCCGATGCACATCGCCGCCAACAGCAGCACTGCACCGCATAAAAAAGCGGCCGCCAGCTTGCTTTTTCGATTCATTGTTCTCTCTCCTTCTCCAATTTAATGGGACTTCCTTTCGACTTCCCTTCTAGGAAAAGGATATGAGAAAGCAAAAACGAAAATGCGCCGGGCAGCAAAAAAGGAGCGGTTTTCGCCCCTCCTTTTTTGAAAAAGCTATTTGTTGTAGAGTTTAATCAGCGCCTGGGTGCCGTCATTTTCCAGTCCCTGATCGGCCATCTGCTCGTACATGTGGAGAACAGCGTTGAGCATCTGCAGCTCGACGCCCGCCTTTTCGCTCTCCTCCTTGACAATCTTCATGTCCTTGATGAAGTGCTTGACAAAGAAGCCCGGCGCAAAGTCCCCGGCCAGCGCGCGCGGCGCCATATTCTGCAGCTGCCAGCTGCCCGCAGCGCCCGCACCGATGGCCGCCAGCATCTTCTGCGGGTCCAGGCCGGCGTTTTTGGCGTAGACCAACGCCTCGGTGTAGGCTGCGGTCGCGCCCGCCACCGCAATCTGGTTGGCCGCCTTGGTGTGCTGCCCGCTGCCTGCCGGGCCCATCAGGATGATGTTTTTGCCCATGCACTGGAAGAGCGGGAGGGCTTCTTCAAAGTCCTTTTCGTCGCCGCCGACCATGATCGAGAGGGTGGCGTTGCGCGCGCCGCTGTCCCCGCCGGAGACCGGCGCGTCCATCACGCGGATGCCCTTGGCCTTGCCCTCCTCATACAGCCGCTGTGCCAGCGACGGAGAGGAGGTGGTCATATCGATGGCCAGCGCCCCGGGTTTGGCGGACTGGAAGATGCCGCTCTCCCCGCAGAACACCTCCTCGACGTCGCTTGGGTAGCCGACCATCACAAAGATGTAGTCCGCGTCCTTCACCGCCTCGGCGGTGCTGTGGCAGGGATGGATGCCAAATTCCTTCTCCAGCTCCAGCAGCTTTTCGTACTTGTGGGTGTAGGCGCTGACATCATAGCCGTTTTTGGCCAGATGGCCCGCCTGCTGGCTGCCCATCACGCCGGTTCCAATCCACGCAACCTTTTTGTTTTCCATCATTGGTTCCTCCTTTATCTGTTCGTTGTTACCCCTGTCCCCTCCCCTTTCATCGCGGGGAAGGGAGCGGGAGGGTTTATCTTTTGGCCGGCAGCTCCCGCTGCATGATGTAGTCATCCATCACATAGCCGTTGCCGATATCGGTGACCGCCGAATCCACCGTCTTAAATCCGAGGTGCCGGTAGGCTTCGATCGAGCCGGTGTTGTATTTGTTGACGGTGAGGTAGACGCTGTGGAGCCCCTGCGAGCGCTCGAGCACCTCCTGCAAAAACTGCCCCGCAATTCCCCTTCTCCGGAACGACTGGCGGATATAGATTTTGCTGACAAACATCCTTCCGTTTTCTTCTTCCCGGTGGTAGCCGCAAAAGCCGCAGGGGGTATTGCTTTCGCTGTCGATTGCCAGCAGATAGCGGTAGCCCTGCCTCATCTGTTCGGTCAAAGCCGCTTCGCTTTGAAAGTGCTCGACCATGTAGTCAATCTGGTCTGGCTTGAGGATGCCCTGATAGTGCTGATGCCAGATCTCATCGGCCAGCTCCGCCACCGTCTTGATCTGCTGCGGGGTCTGTACCTCAATCAGTTGGATTGCCATTTTGATTCCCTTCCCTTTCATTGGCTGCTCTGCGCGGGGGCGTTTTTAGCTGCAGTGTGTGGCAGGCAATCCCTGCCTTTTCCAAAATTGCCCACTCCCGGCTGTGACAGCTGAAGAGCAGCACCTGTGTTCCCGCCTCGTCCCGCTGCCGCAGATAGGCCAGCAGCCGCGCGGAGCGCAAATCGTCCAGCTGGGCAAAGCTGTCGTCCAGCAAAACCGGCACACGGGTTTGTCCGTCCTGGTCGCACAAAAGCTCCAACAGCTCCAGACGCACAATCAGATACACCAGGTCGATGGCACCGTTGCTCAGATCGGACAGCGCCACCAGCCTTCCCTGTTCCCTGTCCTCCAGGCGGACCCCCAGCGACTGGTCGATAACCACGCGGGCATATTTTCCGCCCGTCGCCTTGGCCACCGCCTGCGAAACGCGCGCGTTTAAACGGGGCGCAAAATCCCGATGCAGCTGCCCGCCCAGCGAGAGCAGCTTCTCCTTTGCCAGGGCCAGCGCGTCCAGCTCAAACTGGCAGCGGTCGCAGCTCTGCTGCAGCTGCTGTATCTCCGACTGAATCTGCCCGGAGGGGCGCAGGCTTTCCTCCCTGCCCTGCCGCAGTCCGGCCAGCTGGGAGGCCTTGGCGGAAAGCTCGGTCAGCTGGATGTTGACCAGCTGCAGCTGCTGGCGCGCCTGTTGACGGTCGGGTGAGATGGCGGTTGCGGACGGTTCCGACGGATTTTTGACGCGCACTGCCTGTTCCAGCTGCTCAAAGCTGTAGCCGCCCAGCGTCTCGGTCAGCAGCTCCTGCTGCATCTGCAGCTCGGTGTGCAGGCTGTCATAGCGTAGCTTTCCCTGCCGGCAGTGTTCCAGACTGTCCGAGGCGGAAGGCTCGGCAGCTGCCAAGGTTGCAGCCGCTTCTTTGGCCGCGGCAACCACCGGCGCAATCGACTGGTCGATCTGCTCCATCTGGTTTTGGCAGTTTTCCTCCTCCTGCTGTAGCTGTTGGTGCTGCAGGTGCAGGCGCTGCAGGTCGCCTCGCAGCCGCTTTGCCTGGCTGACCGATTCCCGCAATGCTTTGAGCCGCACCTCGTCGGCGCTCTCTGTTTCCCTGTCGGTCAGGCGGCAAAGGTACTGGAGCATTTCCTGCCGGCGCTGCTCCACCTGCTCGCTCTTCTGGGCAAGCTCCTGGGCCAACAGCTCCTGCTGTTCGCTCACCTGCTGCCGCCGTCCGCCGCTGACCTGCGCCTTGTGCAAAAGCGCTTCCAGCTGCGCAGCCGGGTCGTCTGCGGCGTCAAGGCCGTACTGATCGAGGATGTCCTGCTGAATCTGCCGGACATTTTGCGGAACCCGGCGGGCAAGGTAAAGCGAGTACCCACCAAGCCCCACGCCCACGCCGAGGCACAATATTCCCGGAACGATACCCAGCACCTCCCGATTGAGTGCGCCCCAGATCAGCAGGAGCAGCCCCAGCACACACAGCAAAACCGCGACTGGGAAAATCCAGCTGCTTTTGGCTGGACGGGAGCGGTTTCCCTTTTCTTCCAGCTGGCGGTAAAGCCGCAGATCCCCTTCCAGCTTTTCCGCGTCGGTCTCCGGCAGCGTCTGCAGATGGGCGGCAAGCATCTCCTGCTGGGTGTGCAGGCTGCGCAGCTCCTCGCGCAGCTGGCCCAAAGTAGCGTACCGCTCCATCATCCGATCAAATTGTTCCAGATCCTCTCCCTTTGCGCCGGAAACTTCCAGTGTGCGGTAGAGGGTTTCCAGCTCCCCGGTCCGCTTTTCCACCTCCGAGATAGCCCGGCGGTATTTTTCCAACGTCCGGCTGATCTGCGCCCGCGCCCCAAGGCGATGCAGCGCCTGTTCGACCTGCGTTAAATCCATCCGGGCGTAGGGCGCGCAGCGTTCCTGTTCCTTTTGCAGCCGCTCGATGCGCACCTGCAAATTCTGCGCCTTGAGGTACCGACCGCCCAGCTCCTGCGCCGCGCTCTGGCGAATCTGCGCTTCCAGCAGCTCCTTTTGTTCCTGCAGCTGCTGCACCTGGGCTTGCAGCTCCTTTTCCTCCCGGCACAGCCTGATGTACTCCGCCTCTCCCTGCAGCGACTGCTCCAGCTCCTGCTCCAATTCCTTTAGCCGCAGGGCCGCCTTGCCGTAGGGGGTCTTGCTCTTTTTTGGGGAGCCGATCAGCCCGGCGCGGCGGTCCAGCTCCTGCAGCGCGCTGTTCAGCGACAGCCCCGCGTCCGCGGTCTGGGTCATCGCCAGCAGACGGTCGCTGACCTCGGCGGCAAATTCCTGCCGGGCCACCCCGGCGCTGCCCAGCTGCGCAATGTTAGCCGTGCTGTCAAAGGTGGTTCTGCTCAGCCCCAGCAGCGCCTGCCCCACCTGCGCCTGCCGGGTCACCGGGTCATAGGGGAAGCTGTCGGTGAGGTCCTCCCCGGTCTGCCCGTCAAAGACCCGAACCCGCTCGGTGTCCTTGTCAAAGTCCCGCTCGATGCGGTAGGTCCGTTCCCCCTTGCGACAGACCAGCACCCCGCGGTAGCTGCCGCCGTCCCAGGGGCGGTAGCGTTCCTGCAGGGCGGTGTAGCTGCGCCGCTTGGCTCCGGGCTGGAAAAAGCCGTAAAACATCCCGCCGATAAAAGCCTGCAGGGTGCTCTTGCCCGCCTCGTTTGCGCCCTCGATCAGGTTGAGTCCCCCCTGCAGCTCGAAGGTCTGGCCGCGAAACTTGCCAAAGCCGTTGAGCTCCAGCCGGATCAGTTCCAATTTTTCCATCAGCGCTCCCCCTCCTTTGCTGCAGGGCCCTGAGCGCGCAGCGTCTCAATCCCCAATTCCAGGGCGCGCTGTTCCAGCTCGGTCAGCTCCCTGCCCTGGAATGCCTCGATAAAATCCCCCAGCAGGTTGCCGCGGTTTTCCCGGTACAGCTGCTCCAGCTGGTAGGCTGGCCGGGTGTTGTCGATCAGCTGACAACAGTATTCCTGCGCGCGCAGCTGCTCCTCGATGCGCTCCAAATCCCATCCGGCCGCATCGGGGTGGGAGCCGGTCAGCTCCACCGTGTAGATGTGGCGCGGGTCCTGCCGCAGGATGGCGGCGCCGATACGCCGGGCAATCGCGACCTCGGCGTCCTGCGCATCGGTCTCCACCTGGATGGTGCGGTATTCCCGCCGGGCAAAGGGGATAAACTGAAAGCACCTGCGCTCCCCCTCCAGCTCGACCAGCATGAAGCCGTGTTCGCCGGTCTCGCCAAAATCCAGCGGCTCCAGCGACCCCGCATAGCAGACATTTTCCGCCGGGCACTGGTGCTGATGGATGTGTCCGAGCGCGACATAGTCAAACCCTTTTGCCGCCAGCGCCCCGGCATCCACCGGCAGGTAGCGGCTGTTTGGGTTCTGCGTGTCGGCGTGCAGCATCAGAATCTGGTAGGAGCCGCCGTTCTGCGGCCTGATTTCGGACAGCTGCTGCGGCAGCTCCAAAATCTCCTTGGTGTCCCAGCTGTGGTAAGTGATGATGGTCTTGTAGGAGGACAGCGCCACCCTGCCCACGCCCGGCGGCACAAGGTAGAGGCGGCGGCTCCACTGGATTTTTTGGTAGGCGCTGTTTTCGGTCTGTGGGTCGTGATTGCCGGAAATCGCCACCAGCACCGCCCGCTGCAGCCGGTCGATGATGGCGTTGATGTTGCGCAGCTCCTCCACCCGCAGCTCCTCGCTGTTTAAAAAGTCGCCGCTGCACAGGATAAAGTCCACCTGGTTTTCGTTGACATAGTCGATGAGACGGCTGAAGGTGTCCAGCAGCTCCTGCCGGCGGCGCGCCGCCAACTGGCCGTAGCGCGACACCGGGAATGTTTTTCCCAGATGAAGGTCGCTGATATGTACAAACCGCATGGCAAATCCCCCTTATGAAACCCGCCAAGCGCGGGGAATATTCTAAACCTGATTATAGCATAAAGCGCATCGTTTGACAAATCCATATCCAACAAAAAAGGACGCTCCCGCGTCCCTTTTTCGCCTTTATCCAATTATCCCAATACCGGCACCAGCGCCGCGCCGCACAGCAGCGTCAGCACAATGAGCACCCCGGCATACTGGACCACCGCTTTTGGTCTGAGCGCCTGAGCGAGCATGATGACGCCGGGCACCGAGATGACCATCGCGGCCAGAGCGAAGATCATCGCCACGGTGTCGGATAGATCCATGAGCAGCAGCAGCACCGGCGCGATGCTGAAGATGTCCGAGTGGATCGGGAACCCAATCAGCGCGGCGATCAGCCCGGAGAGGACAGTGTGCCCGCCAATCAGCTCGGACAGGCTTTGCAGCGGGACATAGGCCTCCAGCGCAGCCGCCAGGGCAACGCCCAGCAAAATCCACGCCCAGCTCTTTTGCAGGACGCGCAGGCTGTCGGCCAGTGCCCTTGCCGCACGCTTTTTGGCGTTTGCCGGGCGGGCATCGTGGTGGCAGTCCTCCCCGCAGCAGCCGTCGTGGTGTTCGTGGTGGTGATGGTCGTGACAGTGTTCGTGGTGGTCATGCGCCAGCTGAAAATCCCGCGCCGCCCCCTGAAAGCGCAGCCGGGAAAAGATCACCGAGCTTGCCGCCACAATCAAAAGCGAGCAACACAGGTAAACCCCTGTGAAGGCCGGGCCTGCGATGCTGTAGAGCGCGGTCAGCGCGGTCAGATTCATCAGCGAAGCGGTGGTGTACATGCACAGGCAGACCGCCACCGGCACCCCGGCAGCCACCAGTCCCATCAGCACGGGGATGATGCCGCACGAGCAAAACGGCGAGAGCAGCCCCAGCGCAAAGGCCAGCAGATAGCCCCAGACACTTTTGAGCCCCGCCAGCTTGCGCTGCATCCGACCGGTGTCGACAAAGCTCTGCAGCCAGAACACCACAAACAAAATCACCAGCAGCAACAGATAAATCTGAAGCAGATCGGTGAACAGGTGGCCCAAAAATTCGACCGTCTTTTCCCCTCCCGGCAAAATGGGGGTCAAGCCTTCCAGCAGCTCCTCAAAAAAGGAATGGTCGTGCGACCCATGAAGAAATGTTGCGTTTTGCAAGATGTTGTTTCACTTCCCCTTCCTGTCTGTTTGCTTTTTAGTTTATCATCTTTTATCCAATTTGTCAAATAATTCTTTCTTTATATGAGCAAATTGCACAAAGTTTCATATGAACAATCCTTCATATACCTTTCAGCAAAAAATAGAAGGGGGAGGAAAAGGCGTGCTGCCCTTTTCCTCCCCCGGGGGTATCACAAGAAACAGAATTATTTTCCTTCTGAATAGAGGTTGAGATGAACCGGAACGCCGTTGTTCATCAAAACGGAAACCTCGCCGCGAACCAGTGGGCGCAGATAGGAGAGCATCTCCTCGGTGACGTCGTTGCCCCCGGCGTTGATCCAGTTGTCCGGCACCTTCTTTTCCAGATTTGCAACCTCAGCGATGTCGACGGTGCTGTAATGAACGCGATACGGTTCGTCGCTGTCGCGCAGAACAACCGCCATCTGTCCGCTGATACCGCTGATAGCACGGTCAGCGGCGGTCATGCCGAGCATCCTCGATTCACGCAGATCGTTGGCTGAGGCCAGGTGCGACGCGCAGCGCTGCATCAGGTTAAGCTCAATCGAGCGGACCTTGCAGCCGATACGCTCCTTGACCAGACCCTCCAGCACCTTGGCGGTTCCGGAAAGCGCCGCGTGGCCAAAGACATCCACCCCGCGCCCCTTGCTCTCGCTTAAGTAGGAGCCGTCCGGATTTTTCACGCCTTCGCTGACCGCTACGACAACCGCGTTGCGTTTTTTCAGGCAGTCCTGCACGTCCTGCAAAAAGCGCTCGGTGTCAAAGGCGCGCTCGCACAGATAGATCAGCTGCGGGCCGGTGCCGCCGTTCTCGCGGGAAAGGGCGGCAGCCGCTGTCAGCCAACCGGCATTGCGTCCCATCACCTCGACGATGGTCACCGCGGGGATGTCGTACACCTCGCAGTCGCGCACAATCTCGGAGAAGGTGGCGGCGATATACTTTGCCGCCGAGCCAAAGCCGGGGCAGTGGTCGGTCACCGGCAGGTCGTTGTCGATGGTTTTGGGAGCGCCCATCACCGACAGCCCCTGGATGTTGTACTTGCGGATGTAATCGGAGAGCTTGTGGACGGTGTCCATCGAATCGTTGCCGCCGATGTAGACAAAGTAACCGATTTCCCGCTCCAGCAGCGCCTGCACAATCTGTCCCAGCTGCTCCTCATCGGCGTTGTTCAGCTTCAGCCGGCAGGAGCCCAGCGCCGCCGCCGGCGTGTGGCAGAGCAGCTCCAGCCGTTCCGGCGATGCCAGCTCCTCGGTCAGGTCGATGTAATTGCCGTCGATCACTCCCTTGATTCCATTGCGCGCGCCATAGATTCTGCCAACCTGGCCGCTGGTCATGCAGCGTTCAACCACGCCCGCTACGGTGGCGTTGATAGCTGCGGACGGGCCGCCCGACTGTGCGATTAACATGTGCTTCATTTGTCAATTCCTCATTTCCTTGTTTTGTTCCCTTATAAAACGGTGACGTTGTTCCGTTCGGCATCCGCCAAGAGCATCGGCGAGGAGGTCTGGTCGGTAATCAGATAGTTGACGTCCTCCATCTTTGCAAAGGTGTAGGGCAGCATCTTGCCGAATTTGGTGCTGTCCATCAGGATGATGACGCAGCGCGCCTTCTCAATCAGCAGGCGGCGCAGCTTTGCCTGCTCCTCATAGCCGCAGGTAAAGCCCCCCTCCTCCGAATAGCCGGAAGCGGAGATAAAGGCCACATCCACATTCAGCCGCGAAATCATGTCCAGCGCCGAATAGCCAAACAGCGACAGATTTTTGTGGTTGAGCACACCGCCGCACAGCGTCACCGCCGGGCGCATCTTTTCTGCGATTTCCAGGGCAATGTTGGGCCCGTTTGTGGTGACGTTGATGTACATGTCCGGGATAATTTTGGCCAGCTCCAGCATGGTGGTGCCTCCATCCAAAAAGATGGAGCTGCCCTCCTTGACAAACCGCACCGCCTTTTGGGCGACGATGTCCTTCTGCGATTTGTTGGAGATGTCCTGTACCTCAATCCCTTCCCCTTTCGGCTCCGTTTCCAGATACTTGGCTCCCCCGCGGATGCGCAGGATGAAGCCTTCCTTTGCCAAAAAGTCCAAATCCCGATGCAGCGTCATGACACTGACGTCGTTAAATTCCTGGGTCAGCTGTTTGAGACTGACCACCTGCTTTTGCCGGATGAACTCCTTTAGCTTCTCTCTTCTCAAAATGTTCAAGACGAAAATCCCCCATCATCAGATCAATTGTGGATTTACAATTTTATTATAATCGAATCCTAACAAAAACGCAAGAGGAATTTGTTATGAAGTGTTATATTTATTCGGGTGTTTTGATAACAAAGTTATACGAATTTGTGATGTTTTTATCAATCTTGCTGCTTTCTTTCCTTTTTACCCTGTGAAAACAGCAAAAAGGGCAGGCGTTTTCCCTGCATTCGGAAGATACCTGCCCTTTAACTTATCACTTTTTATCAATTTTCGTCCCTGTTTTCGCGGTTCATCCGCTTGAGTTCCTTTTGCAGCCGCCGGATAATCCGCTTTTCCAGCCGAGAAATGTAGGACTGCGAGATACCGATCAGGTCGGCCACCTCTTTCTGGGTGTGTTCCCGCCCGCCCTTCTGCAGGCCAAAACGAAGCTCCATAATAGAGCGCTCCCGTTCCTCCAGGCCTGCAATTGCCTGATAGAGCATAAGGCGCTCCGACTCCCGCTCGATGCCGCTGCTCACCACATCCGGCTCGGTGCCCAGCACGTCCGAAAGCAGCAGCTCGTTGCCGTCCCAGTCGATGTTCAGCGGCTCGTCGATCGAAATCTCCCGCCGGCGGTTCTGGTTTTTGCGAAGGTACATCAAAATCTCGTTCTCGATGCAGCGGGAGGCGTAGGTGGCAAGCTTGATGTTCTTCTCAGGCGAGAAGGTGTTGACCGCCTTGATTAAGCCGATGGTTCCAATCGAGATCAAATCCTCGATATTGATGCCGGTGGACTCAAACTTTTTGGCGATGTAGACCACCAGCCGCAGGTTGTGCTCCACCAGAACATTCCGGGCCTCCAGGTCGCCCGCCGCGCACCGCTCCAGATACCGCTTCTCCTCCTCCGGCTTCAGCGGACGCGGGAAGGAGCCCCCGCCTCCTGACAGCCGCAGTGTAAAAAATAAACTGTGCAGCATCAGATAGATCACTGGAGAAAACATGATATGACACCTCCTGTCCCACTGTATTCCGCCCATGCAAGTCCATATACCCCAGATGTGCCTCTCCCTTCTGGTCCAGACAAGAACACAGCCCCTGGCTCCGCACGGTATGGGGCCAGGGGCTGTGTTCAGCTGTTTTGATCCTTCTCTCAGGGATTCACGACATGGATGGGCGCGCCATCCAGATAGGCGCGGATGTTGTCCGCCGTGCAGTCCATGATGCGCTGGCGGGCCTCCTTGGCACCCCAGGACATATGGGGGGTGATGATGCAGTTGGGGGCGGTGAGCAGGGGGTTGTCCGCACGGATGGGCTCGGTGTACACCACATCCAGGCCGGCGGCCGCCAGCTTGCCCGCTTTCAGGGCGTCGGTGACGTCCTGCTCGTCAATCAGCTGTCCGCGGGAGTTGTTGATCAGGATGGCCCCGTCCTTCATCTTGGCGATGTTGGCCTTGTTGATCATCTTCTCATTGTCCGCAGTGAGATTGCAGTGGAGGAACACCACGTCGGACTGAGCCAGCAGGGTATCCAGGTCCACATACTCAGCGATGGCCTTGCCGGAGTCGTTGGGGTACAGGTCATAGGCCAGCACCTTCATGCCCAGGGCCTTGGCAATGCGGCCAGTGGTCTGGCCGATGCGGCCGAAGCCGATGATGCCGGCGGTCTTGCCGTCCAGCTCGATGAGGGGGTGGTCCCAGTAGCACCAGTCGATGTGATTGGCCCACTTGCCCTCGTGGACAGTCTTGTCGTGGTGGCCGATGTGGTGGCACACCTCCAGCAGCAGGGCGATGGCGTACTGGCCCACACAGGCGGTGCCATAGGTGGGCACGTTGCACACCGGGATCCCCTTCTCCTTGGCATAGTCATAGTTGATCACATTGTAGCCGGTGGCCAGCACAGCGATCATCTTCAGATTGGGACACTTGTCCATGGTCTCCTTGGAGATGGGGGTCTTGTTGGTGACGATCACCTCCGCGTCGCCGATCCGCTCCGCGATGATGGGGGCCTCCACATAGGAGGTCCGGTCATAGACCTTCAGTTCCCCCATGCAGCTCAGCTGATCCCAGCTCAGATCGCCGGGATTTTCCGTATAACCATCCAGCACTACGATTTTCATTGCAGCAGCCTCCTTATTTGATATGGTGTTTCTCGATCCAGTCTCGCTTTTTTGTCCCTGGACCGCCGGTTCTCTGCAAATCCTCTTTACAGCCCAGGACTTTCTGCTTATACTACATGATAACGGAATCTCTATTGTACAAAATCCAAATTTATATCAATATTTTTATCTATTATCCAAAGGACGGTGCGGTATGTTTATTTCAGAAGCAGCGGCCCTCTCCATTGTCCGCGAGATGAAGGAGATCACAGGCCACGACATCAACATCATGGACGGCACGGGCACCATCTTTGCCAGCACGGACCCGGGCCGTGTGGGGCAACGCCACGAGGGGGCCTGCCAGATCCTGTCCCAAAAGCTGCCCCGGCTGACGGTCCAGGAGGACCGCCGCCCCGGCGGCATCCGCCCGGGCGTCAACCTCCCCATCCAGCTGGACGGCGAGACGGTAGGGGTCATCGGCATCACCGGGAACCCGGAGGAGGTGGACTCCCTGGGCGCTATCCTCAAGCGCATGACAGAGATCATGGTGCGGGACGCCCGTCGGCAGGCTCAGGAGGATCTGCTGGACAGCGCCCGCCAGTGCTTCATTGAGCGGTGGCTCTTCTCCGAGGAGCCCGACCAGGCGGAACTGGAGCTGCGGGGCAATATGCTGGGGATCGACGTCACTGCCCGCTGGACTGTGGTGATCCTGGAGGTGCTGGAACCCCTCAGCCCCGGGCAGGCCGATGCGTCCCCCCAGGAGATGCGCAACGCTCTCTTTCTCAAGCACATCCGCCCCTATCTGAGCTCCCACCCCAACAGCCTGTGCGCAGTGATCAACCAGCGAATCCTGCTGCTGTTCCCCGACCGGAACCGGTACGAGGTCCTGGCCTGTGTCAACCAGATCCGCGGAGAGCTGGAGGGGGCCTATCAGGCGGCGGTGTGCGGCGGTATGAGCGCGGAGGGCCGGCGGGGGCTGGAGATCCGCCGCTGCTATCAGGAGGCCAGGACCGCCAGCCAGACGGCCCGGACGGACGGCGGCAGGCGTATTCTGCGCTATGACGAGGTCTCTTTGGAGTTTCTTGCCGACAGCATCGCCCCGGACATCCGGCGGGATCTGGTCTCCCTGGTTTTCTCCGGCTGCACCCCGGAGGAGCGGGAGAGCATCCGCAGCACCGTCCTGCTCTATTTTCAGTATCACGGGGACGTCAAGCAGATGGCTGACGCCCTGTATGTCCACAAAAATACCGTACATTATCACTTACAGCGGATCCAGGCGCTCACCGGATACAGTGTCCGGGACCCCAGGGGATCCGTCCTGCTGTATCTGGCCTGCCTGTCCTCCCCCCAGGAGGAGGGCGGCTGACCCGCAGAAAACGTATTGTTAAGGAGGAGCCGCTATGTCCATTTACACCGACGCCCAGGAGATCGTTCACAGCGCGCTGGAGGCCTGCCTGCCCGACCAGGCGGTGCGCCGGGCCCTGGAGGGGAAAGAGCTGGGCTCCGGGCGCGTCTTTTTAGTCGCCCTGGGCAAGGCCGCCTGGCAGATGGCCCGCTGTGCCGCGGAGCTGCTGGGCCCCAGGCTGGAACAGGGCGTGGTGGTCACCAAGCATGGACACAGCCAGGGTGACATCCCCCGCTGTCAGGTCTTTGAAGGGGGGCACCCGGTACCTGACGAGGGCTCCTTCCGGGGGACCCGGGCGGCCATGGAGCTGGTCCAGGACCTCGCGCCCCAGGATACCGTGGTCCTGCTGGTCTCCGGCGGCGGCTCCGCCCTGTTTGAGCGCCCCCTGATCCCGGCGGAGGAGCTGGCCCAGCTCACCAGCGCCCTGCTGGCCTGTGGGGCGGACATTGTGGAGATGAATACCGTCCGAAAGCGCCTGTCCGCGGTGAAGGGGGGCCGCTTCGCCCAGCTGTGCGCCCCGGCCCAGGTCTATTCCATCGTTCTGTCCGACATTCTGGGGGATCCCCTGGACATGATCGCCTCCGGCCCCGCCTATCCGGACCGCTCCACCTGCGCCCAGGCCCGGGCCATCGCGGAGAAGTACCAGCTCCCCCTGTCCGGCCAGGCCCGCGCCCTTCTGGACCAGGAGACCCCCAAGGAGCTGGACAATGTAGAGACCGTCATCACTGGAAGCGTGCGGGAGCTCTGCTCCGCCGCCGCCGCCGTCTGCCAGCGGCTGGGCTATGAGACCCATATCCTCACCGACCAGCTCTGCTGTCAGGCCCGGGAGGCCGGCTCCTTCCTGGCCTCCATCGCCCGCACCCATGGGCAGGAGGGGCGCTCCCTGGCCTTCCTGGCGGGGGGCGAGACGGTGGTCCTCCTCACCGGCAAGGGGCTGGGCGGCCGCAACCAGGAGCTGGCCCTGTCCGCCGCTGAGGGGATCTCCGGCATGGAGAACGCCCTGATCTTCTCCCTGGGCTCCGATGGAACAGACGGTCCCACCGACGCCGCCGGCGGCATCGTGGACGGCCAGACCCGGGGCAAGCTGGCCCAGGCAGGCCTGACCATCCACCAGGTCCTGGCGGACAACGACGCCTACCACGCCCTGGAGAAGGTAGGCGGGCTGATCCATACCGGCCCTACCGGCACAAATGTCAACGACGTGGCTGTCGTCCTGCTGAAGGCGGATAACTGAATATCAAACAGAAAACAGGCCGGGGAGCGCGGATGCGCACCCCGGCCTGTCATCTTGTTCTGCGTGGTTTCCGGCGCTGCGGTGCATCACTTGGAGCGCTTGAGCACCTCGACCACAAAATCCCAGATCCGCTGCACCGAGGAGATGCTCAGCCGCTCCCGGGGGGTGTGGATCTCAAACAGGTCCGGGCCGATGGAGACGCAGTCCAGACCGGGCAGCTTGCCGGCAAAGACGCCGCACTCCAGCCCGGCGTGGATGGCCTCGATCTTGGGCTCTTTTCCATACTGCTCCCGGAATACCTCTACCATCCGGTCCCGCAGGGGGGAGTCCTCCCGGTACTGCCAGCCGGTGTAGTCCCCGGCAAACTCCACCGTTCCCCCCAACTCCTCCATCAGGCAGGTCAGGCGGTCCTTGAGCATCTCCCTCTGGGAGTCCACCGAGCTGCGCACACAGAAGGAGGCCCGCAGGGAGGTCTCCTCCGTGGCCAGGATCCCCAGGTTCAGGGAGGTCTGCACCAGCCCGTGGATCTCCGCGCTCATGGCCTGCACCCCATTGGGCAGGCAGGCCAGCATACACAGGACCCGCCGGGTGGAGCTCTCGTCCATGGGCTCCTCTGCGGCAGCGGACGCCTCCGCCCGGATCCAGAGCGCCGGGTCGGTGACGCGGTACTCGTTGTGCAGCGCGGCCTCCATCTCCCGAACGGCGTCCAACACCGCCTGGGGATCCGCCGCCACGACCCGGGCGGTGCAGGCCACGGGGATGGCGTTGTCCTTCAGGCCGCCGTCCACCCGCAGCAGCCGCAGCTCCGTCCGCCGGGCCGCCGCCCGGAGGATCCGGCCCATGAGCACATTGGCGTTGGCGCGCCCCTTGTGGATCTCCGCCCCGGAGTGTCCGCCGGTGAGTCCGCCCACCGCCACAGTCACGCCCGCCCCGTCAAAGGGGGCGCGGGTCAGGGGGAGCAGGCAAGCGCTGGTATTGCCTCCGGCGCAGCTGACGGTGAAGATGCCCTCCGCCTCCGAATCCAGGTTCAGCATCTGCCGGCCCTTCAGCGGGGTGACGTCGATGGAGGCCGCCCCCAGCAGGCCGATCTCCTCGTCCACGGTGAACACCGCCTCCAGACGGGGGTGAGGCAGGCCCTCCGCGTCCAAAAGGGCCAGGGCCATCGCTACGGCGATGCCGTCATCTCCCCCCAGGGTGGTGCCCTTGGCATAGACAAAGTCCCCGTCCACCGCCAGGTCCAGCCCCTCCCGGCTCATGTCCTTCTGACAGTCGGCGGTCTGCTCACAGACCATATCCAGATGTCCCTGAAGGATCACCGGGGGCGCGGCCTCATAGCCGGGCGCGGCCTCCTTGATGATGATGATATTGTTGTCCCCGTCCTGGTGGTACTCCAGGCCCCGGGCCCGGGCGAAGTCCGCGCACCAGTCGCTGACGGCCTTGGTGTTCCGGGAGCCGTGGGGGATAGCGCACATCTCCTCAAAAAAACGGAACACGCTTTTGGGTTCCAAATGCTCCAATACGTTCATAGTCTGAAACTCCTCTCTGAAAATCGTTACTTCCTCAGCCGGTAGCGCAGGCCGCCGGCGTCCTCCAGCAGCTGCTGTTCCAGCATATAGCGGATCAGCTTGGGGGCAAAGGCGGCCGGATTCTGTACACGGATACGGTTTTTGGACCAGAACATCCCGGCCTTGACGCCCTGGATCAGGGCCGGCAGCTCCTTTTGTGTGATGCTCCCGTGCTTTCGGAGATATTTTACCACAGTTCCCGCACACTTGTTCAGCAGGATCCGCTCCAGATCCGCCTCCTGCGTCATACTCTTCCTCAGGCCCCAGACATACAGAACGGCGGTGGCCAGAGCAAACAGAAGGATCCCCAGCACGATCTGTCCAAAGCTCATGCCTTCACCCGGTCCCTTCCCACAAACAGGATAAAGCGGTTGTTGCGTAAAATCTGCATATATTTCACCAGCCGGTCGTACAGCGGCTCCGCCTTCTCCCCATAAGCCTCCTTCAGCTCCAGGGCCAGCTGGCCCACCGTCTTGACGCCGTCGATCCGCGTCCAGAGGAAGCTGCCATACTCATCCAGCTTGATGTGGCTCACCCGGGGGTGTGGAACAGCTTCTGGGCCAGGGTGTTGTAAAAGCCCCGGTTTACCATGTGGATGGTGACCACCCCGTCCTCCCCCCGGTCCCAGGTGTTCTGCCCGTTGACCGCAGGAACGAAGTCCAGATAATTTTCCTTCTTCTTTGCCATAAAAATTCTCCTATATTGGCCCAAACCGGGCTGCATACTCAAGTATACAGCCCGGCAGAGGGAAACGCAACGCTTAGTTGGACTTCTTCTTGCTGTCCTTGGTCGCGAAGAAGTAGATGGTCAGCAGGACGCCGGCGAAGCACACCAGGCCGCCGATGCTGCCGATGCTGAACACACCACTGAGGTTGATCTTATCGCTGAGGTACAGCTCCTTGCCCGCGGCGTCCAGGCCGATGGGGATGATGGCCAGAACGGCCAGCAGGATGCCCACGATACCCTCGCCGGCGATGAGGCCGGAGGAATAGAGCACACCGGACTGCACAGAGTCGTTCTTCGCCTTCTCAGATCCGTATGCGCGCTTCTCCAGATACCAGCGCAGCGCGCCACCCAGCATCATGGGCACGGACAGGTAGATGGGCAGATACAGGCCGATGGCGAAGGGGAGCACGGGGATGCCCAGGATCTCCACCACGATGGCGATGAACACGCCGGTGAACACCAGGTTCCAGGGCAGGTTGCCGCCCATGACGCCCTCCACGATCATCTTCATCAGCATCGCCTGGGGTGCGGGCAGATCGTCGGAGCCATAGCCGCCCCAGGCCATGCTCAGCAGGTACAGGATCGCGCCGATGACCACCGCGGACACCACGACGCCGATCATCTCGCCGATCTGCTGCTTTTTGGGGGTGGCACCCACCAGGAAGCCGGTCTTCAGGTCCTGGGAGGTGTCGCCAGCGATGGCGGCAATGACGCAGATGATGCCGCCGATGACGATGGCGGCGATCATGCCCTGGATCCCGTCGTTGCCGGTGGCCTTCAGCAGCATGGTGGAGATCAGCAGGGTGGCGATGGCCATGCCGGACACCGGGTTATTGGAGGAACCGATCAGGCCCACCATCCGTGAGGAGACGGTGGCAAAGAAGAAGCCGAACACGATCACGATCAGGGCCGTGAAGAAGTTCAGGGGGATGGCGGGCAGCAGCCACATGACCACCGCGATGAGCAGCACGCCCAGCAGAACAAGCTTCAAGGGCAGATCCTGCTCCGTGCGCAGGGTGCCGGCGGCACGGCCCTTGCCATAGTCGCCCATGGCCTCCTTGAAGGTCCGGACGATGAGGGGCAGGGACTTCACCAGGCTGAGCACGCCGCCGCAGGCCACCGCGCCGGCGCCGATGTAGCGCAGGTAATTGCCCCACAGGGCGGAGACGCCCTGTGCATCAACCAGCTGGTTGATGGTCATGTCGGTGACGGGGAACATAATGGTCTCGCCGCCGAACAGCACCATCAGAGGCATGATGACCAGCCAGCCCAGGATGCCGCCGGCAAACAGGTAGGAGGACACCTTGGGTCCGCAGATGTAGCCCACGCCGGCCAGGGCGGGCAGCACGTCGATGCCCACGCCGGAGCCGCGGTAGGCGGGGATGTCATAGGTGATCTCGCTGGGGAAAATTTTCAGGCCGTCCGCCACAAATTTGTAGATGGCGGCGATACCCAGGCCGGAGAACACGGTGGACGCCTTGGCGCCGCCCTCCTCGCCGGCAATGAGGACCTCGGCGCAGGCCTGGCCCTCAGGATAGCCCAGCACGCCGTGCTCCTTGACGATCAGCGCGCTGCGCAGGGGGATCATCATCAGAACGCCCAGCAGGCCGCCGCACAGGGCAATCAGGCCGATGGTGACCATGGAGGGGGTGTCGCACAGGCCCTCCTTGGCCCACATGAACAGGGCGGGCAGGGTGAAGATGGCGCCCGCGGCCACCGACTCACCGGCGGAGCCGATGGTCTGAACCATGTTGTTTTCCAGGATGGAGTCTCGCCGCAGAACCTTGCGGATGACACCCATGGAAATCACTGCCGCGGGAATGGACGCCGACACCGTCATGCCAACACGCAGTCCCAGATACGCGTTTGCTCCGCCGAAGATGATGGCCAGCAAAGCGCCCAGCAGGATGGATACTGCTGTGAACTCCGGCATGACCTTGTCGGCAGGAACATAAGGTTGGAATTTCTTGTCTTCCACGATTTTCGTTCCCTTCTCTGTTTGATTTTTCTTTCTCCGCGCCATATTCCGGCGCAGCCGCTCTCCTGGACGGCCGCCGCCGTCCTGTCCTCAGAGGCGGGCCGTCTGGCCTCCCCTCAAGGACATAGCCTTTTTATTGTATAAAATTTCACTGTATTCGTCAAGCCCTACTTCTCCCCTTTCGCGGATATTTGCGCCCCCCCACCTCAGCGCCTGAACCTCCACATGTACGCCCCTTCGACGAGATCCACAGGCACGGAGCAAAAAGTTCACAATTCAAATATTGACCACAAGGTCTATTTGTGCTATGCTGTCTGAAAATAGACCTTGTGGTCAATTATTTTTGGAGGCAGACCTATGAAGCGGGATGAAAAAAACCAGCAGACCCGGCGCAGGATCCTGGACCGCGCCCTGTCTGAATTTTCGGAAAAGGGCTATGGCGGCAGCTCAGTGAACACCATCTGCGCTGTCCAGGGGATCTCCAAGGGGATCGTCTATCACTATTTCGAGAACAAGGACAATTTATATCTGAGCTGTGTGGAGGAATGCTTTCAGCGCCTGACCGCTCACCTCAGCGCCGCCCTTCAGGCAGAGGAGCCCGGCCCGGTGGAGGAACAGCTGGGCCGGTATTTTACCGCCCGTATGGACTTCTTCCAGGAGAACCCGGTCTATCAGCCCATCTTCTGTGAAGCTGTCATCTCGCCTCCCGGGCGGCTGCTTGAGCAGATCCAGGCATGCCGGAAGGACTTTGACGCCCTGACCATATCCACGCTGGAGCGTCTGCTGCGCCAGCTGCCGCTGCGCGCCGACATCACCATGGATGAAATTGTGGACCTGTTCCGCCAGTTCCAGGACTTCATCAACGCCCAAACCCAATCGACTGATGTTCCCGCCGGAGAGCGCTTTGCCCGCCGGGACGCCCAGTGCCGCAGGCTGTTGAAGGTACTGCTCTACGGCGTAACAGAAAGGAGATCTTAATATATGGACGCGAACAAGGATCAAACTTCTATTCTGGGGAACGCCAAGCCCTCACAGGCCATCGTCAAGCTGGCCCTGCCCGCCACGCTGGCCCTGCTGGCCAAGGCAGTCTACAACATCGTGGACGCCGCCTATATTGGGATGCTGGGCTCTGATATTGCTTTGACGGCGGTGGGCGTCACTGACCCTCTGCTGCTTATCATGGTGTCCATTGAGAACATCTTCGCTGCCGGAGCCGCCGTGCTGGCGGGACGGCAGCTGGGGGCCAAGGACGAGGAGGGGCCAGCCGCACCGTCACCACTATTATCGGCCTGTCCATTGTCATCGGCGCGGTGTTGTGTGTGGGCGGCATCGTGTTCATCGAACCGCTGATGCGGGCCTTTGGCGCATCCGACGCCTCACTGTCTCTGGCTGAGGACTACGCCTTCTGGATGTTCGTGGCCGCCCTGGCCAACCTGCCCGCCCAGAGCATGAACTGCGCCGCCCGGGCAGAGTCCTCGGTCAAGATCTCCTCGATCGCCGTGATCACCGGCGCGCTGCTGAACGTGGTCCTGGACCCCATCTTCATGTTCGACTGGGGGTTGGGCATGGGGGTGGAGGGGGCCTCCCTGGCCACCACTGTCTCCCAATTCGTGACCTTCTTCATTCTCGCCTGGTTCTACCTCAGCGGGCGTTCCGTCATCAAGCTGCACCTGGGTTCTTTCCGCCCCAGCTGGAAGCTCATCAAGACCGTCACCGTGATCGGCGTACCCACAGCGGTCATCCAGATCTGCCTGTCGGTGGCCTCCTCCCTGACCAACATTGCCGCGGAGCCCCTGCCGGACGCGGACAACATCATTGCCGCCTACGGTGTGGTACAGCGGCTCATCCTCATCGGCTGCTATGTGGTCATGGGCTTCATGCAGGGCTATCAGCCGGTGGCCTCCTATGCCTTCGGAGCCAAGCAGGAGGAGCGGTTCCACCAGTCGGTGCGCTTTGCGCTCAAGGGCTCTCTGATTTTGACGGTACTGGTAGCTGCCGCCTATATCCTGCTGTCCCGGCCGCTGATCCTGCTGTTCAACCAAAATCCCGTCATTGTAGACTATGGGCGGTGGCTGCTGATCTCTCAGGTGGCCCTCTACCCGGCCTTCGGCCTGTGCTACATGATGACCATCACCTATCAGACCATCGGAGCCTCCGGATATGGCCTGTTCCTGTCCATGATCCGTCAGGGACTGTTCTATGTCCCCTTCATTTTAGTTCTGCCCCGGCTTCTGGGCGTGACTGGCATCTATCTGACCCAGCCTGCCGCTGACCTGCTGACCATTCTGGTGTGCCTGTGTTCCATCCGGTCTATGAAGCAGATCACCTCCGCCAATATGAACCGCCTGCCGGAGGGAGACTGATTGACCGTGGGGTACCCTGTCATCACCATCAGCCGGCAATACGGCAGCGGCGGACGGGAGATCGAAGCCCAGCTGGCAGAGCGTTTGGGCATTCCCTTTTATGATAAAACGCTCTGCGCAGAAGCCGCAAAGCACAGCAGGCTTGATGCAGACTTTCTGGAGCAGGCGGAAAAGGCACTGTGGGACACCGCCAGGGCCCGGACCACCTACCTGAAAGACGACACAGGCCAGGTCTTGGGAGAGGCAGAGAACTGCCACCTCTGTCTGGACAGCGGGCTGCTGGGGCTGGAGCATACAGTCCGGACCCTGGAAGCCGTCTTCCAGACGGAGCATACCGAAAAAGGAGGCGCTTGATGAAACGCCGGACACAAAAAATCACGGGATTCCTGCTGGCCGTGCAGGCGGCAGCGCTCTTGCTGACCGGGTGCGGAGCTGGGGACAACACCTCTGCTTCTCCCCCGCTGTCTGCCAATTCCGGCACTGTGGGCAGCGCCTCCCCGGAAACGCCGGCTCCGCCTGACAAGCCGGTTCCGCTGAACATAACAGGCGCTGGGGAGATCCAGGAGGAGCTTTATGCCGCCATTCTTGACCTGCGGCAGCCTGCCAGCATGGACCTCTCCGGGGCGGCGGTGGGCGACACCCCGGAGCTGGAGATCAAGAATCTCTACTACGAGATCCTGAACCAGCACCCGGAGCTGAAATACGCCTACGACCTGACCGCGGAAGTGGAAAACGGCCTGTTGACCTGTCAGATCTCCTATATGCCGTATCAGACGGGGTATCCTCCGGATTGGGATGGCATCCCGGTGGCTTCTCTGCCGGAGCTGATCGCAGCCGCGAAGGCCCATCTGGGGCCGGAGCCGGTGAAGATCCGGCTGACAGACACCGCCCTGACGCCGGATGGGATGAACCGTGCCTTGCAGCAGGTGGGCGGCGGCTATATCCTGTGTTCCCTCAGCCGGGATGGAACACAGCTCACCTATTCCCCCTCCATGGGAATGACCATGAAGGAGTGTCTTGCTCTGCTGGAGCAGGCGGAGGAACTGGCGGCTGAGGCGGCCGGTGCGCTGACCGACGGCACAATGACCGAGCGGGAGCAGGCGGAGGCGCTGTACCGCTATCTGACGGAGCACGTTAAATATGACCGGCGGTACTACTCCGACCGGGCCAGTATGCCCTACCACTCACAGACCGCCATTGGTGCGCTCCGAGATCAGGTGGCGATCTGCGGCGGCTACTCCCACGCCCTCGACCTGCTCTTTGAGCAGGTTGGGATCCCGTGCTATACCGTCATTGGAACATCAGGGGGCGAAAACCACATGTGGAACATCGCCCGGCTGGACGGCCAGTGGCTCTGGTTTGACGCCACAGCAGACCGCGGGATGTCCCCTCAGTTTGAGTTTCGGCATTTTGCCCAGGAGGAATTGGACCCGCGGTATTCCTGGGATGCATCACAACTCGACCAGCTTTTGGCGGAAGAAGCCCCATAACAGAAAAGGTGAAAGACGGCGGCTGTCCCCTTGAAGGAGACAGCCGCCGTCAGCTTGTCAAAGAACCTCGCCGGTGGCGAGGTTTTTCTGTTATAATAGAGAAAAGGGGGATTGAATATGGAGAACTGGAAAAAGGATTCCCGAAAAGATATAGTGATGGTGGATGTGGATGCATTAGTCCCCCCAGACCATCTGCTCCGAAAAGTAGAAAGAGTCATGGATTATGACTGGCTATATGAGCGGTTAAGTCCATATTATTGCGCAGACAACGGGCGTCCAGGAACGGATCCTGTAGTGTTGATCAAGATGGTTCTAATTCAGCATTTGTTTGGGATCGCGTCTTTACGTCAGACTCACCGGGAGATACAAGTAAATATAGCATACCGTTGGTTCTTGGGATACAGTCTACTGGACGAGATCCCTCATTTCGCAACGGTAAGTTATGCCTTTTGCAAACGCTTTCCCCCGGAGCTGAGTGAAGAAATTTTTGCACATATTTTGAACAAAGCACTGAACAACCGGATGGTAGACCCAAGCATGATTTTTATCGACGGAACACATATTAAAGCATCCGCGAATAAAAAGAAGTTCCAGAAGGAACAGGTCGCCAAAGCCGCGAAGGTGTACGAGGAACAACTTCGCAAAGAGGTATCCGAGGAACGAAAAAAACTGGGTAAGAAAGTCAACGATGACGATGATGACGAAAATAAAGGAAGTTCCGGAGGAGGAACGGTTGAGAAAACGGTGTCCAAAACCGACCCTGACTGCGGAATGTTTGTAAAAGGGGCACATGAGCGGCAGTTTGCGTACGAAGCACATACTGCCTGTGATAAGCACGGCTTTGTGTTGGGTGTTGAGGTAACCGCTGGAAATGTAAGCGATAGTGCTGCATGGGACGCAGTATACGACCAGGTAACGAACAGTTTTCCCGAAGTTAAGTTTGTAACGATGGATGCCGGATACAAAACACCTTGGATTGCAAAGAAAGTTCTGGAACACAGCAGAATTCCCATCCTTCCCTATACCCGATACAAGGGAAAGAAAGATAAATTTAAGCCTTGGGATTTTGCCGCAGATAGCGATAGGTAATCCTTTGAAGTTATCGCCAGATTTTCCCCCGCTCCGCACCGTGCGTGCGGCTTTCACCGCACACGGCGCTCCATCGGAAATGAATTTCAACGGTTTTGAACACAACTTACACACTTCGTTACAGCATTAAAGAATGATTAAGCGATAGCTGGCGTTCCCGCCAGTTTCCGCAGTTTATTGAGTTTTTCCAGTTGCTTTTTGTTCAGTTGGAGTTGTTTTAGGTACTTCTGTATCGTTTCTTCTAAGGTGGCATGGATAAGCAGGTGAACAGCTTCGGTTACGAGAACAAGGTTGCTGTACTTATCTGTCCCGCCATTTTCCAGCGGAACTTTGTGGTGACAGCGTATGTCATAGGGCATAAATTCTGTGCCTGTAATGGCACACCGCCCATACTGAGCCGCAAACAACGAAATTCTGTTGTCTGCAAATTCAATACTTTTGTCCAGTACAGGAGTTCGCATGAGCCATATCATCGTATCGGTGTTTACACCGAGATTTTTATGGATTTCCGCCCGTCCTTCCGGTGTGTACCGGTTGATGGTTTTCTTCTTGTGCTGGGCGTCCCGTGTCTGAACATATCCCATCGGAATAAGCGGGTGTCCGTTCAAAAACCTTAGCTGTTTACTTTTTTCGTACCGCTCCTTTATGAAGCCGCGTTCCAGTTTTCCCTTTCGGGTCAAGCCCCGCAGTCTGTTTGACATTTGCTTTTTCAGCCCTTGCACCAGGTTAGGAAAGTCCTCGCCTACACGGGTCGCCAGACGATAGTAATTATGAAGTCCGGCAACTACCGAGTTGTACTGCTGTATTGCGATGTATTGACTTTGGCTGTCAGCCGGGGTCTGTATCGCTTTAATCGCAGCCGAGATTTTCTCCTTTGCGTGCGCAATCGCTTTATCGCTCATATGTGAGCAGACCACGTACTTTTTCCCTTTACGGTAGACTTTCATCTTGAATCCCAGATATTCCGAGTACCGCTGTTCCATGTTGATTACCTTTGACTTTTCCGGGCTGATGTCCAGTCCTAAACGGTCTTTCAGCCACCGCTTTGTTGCCTCAAACGCTTTCACTGCATCTTTGTAACTGCGGCAGAAGATTTTGAAGTCATCGGCATATCTTACGAGATACATTTCCTTGAGATTACTCCGGCGCAAAGCCCGGTAGGTATGGCTTTTGATGTCCGTACCATGTGCGTTCTGCCGGGTCTTGTATTCGTAATGGGTGGGCATATTTTCCCATTGGGAAGATACCCACCAGTCCAGTTCATTCAGCACGATATTTGACAAGAGCGGTGATAGTATGCCGTCCTGCGGCGTTCCCTTTGTCGGGTAAATTCTCTTGCCATCGGGAAGAACGATAGGCGCTCTCAACATCTGCTTGATAATGCACAGCAGCTTTTTATCCCGGATACCCAGTTCCCACATCTGCCTTATCAGCTTTCCATGATGTACGTTGTCAAAGAAACCGTGTATATCCAGGTCAACCGCATAGTGTAAATGCTGTATCTGCATGAGTCGGCAGCACTGTGCGATAGCGTGTTCCGTGGAGCGGTTTGGACGAAAACCGTTGGAGCGCTCGTGAAACTTTGCTTCGCATATCGGTTCCAGCACTTGCAGAATACATTGCTGTACGATACGGTCAACGATTGTAGGAATACCCAGCGGTCTTGTTTTTCCGTTAGGTTTTGGGATTTCTACCCGCCTTACCGGGCGGGGATTATACCAACTGAATTGTTTTTGGATAAGTCGGACGAACTTCTCCTCCTCCATAGAAGCCAGATGTTTAATCGTCCTCTTATCCACGCCAGGAGTACCACTTCCTTTGTTTCCTTTGATTGTCCGATATGCCAGCTTGATGTTTTCCTCACTTGCCATTAGGCCGACAAGGTTCTGAAAGGTCTTGCCTTTCAAACTGTCGGCATACAGACGGTCAAAAGTGTTTTGCAGGTCGTAATACTCCGTATAGCGGATTTTACTTTGTTTTGGTTTGTGTGTTTGCTGCTCCGAAGTCAACACAGGCACCCGCTCCTTTCGGTTTGGATTTTCTTTTTCATACTCGAAGCTGTGTTTGTTGTGTTTTCAGTATTCTTAATTCATTTCCGACTTGGGGCCGTCCCTCCACAGACTTATTATTTCTGCTTCATCGGTACCATGCCCCTACTCTCACTGGGATTAAGTGCGGTTATACCAGTTTTACCCGGCTTTCCCGCCCAACGGCCTGCAACGGCTTGTTTTATACGTTCCCAGCTTTCCACGTTCCGACAATCCTATCATTCGATACTTTTAGGTGCTTCCTCTAAGCCTGTGCCCAGTTCTAAAGGAACCTTGCCGCCTGTAACGGCACGTGGAGTTTCATAACAACCAGTCTTACTAATCCACAGACACGCCATATCAATGGCCGTATGCCTTTCGACACACTCACAACGTTTAGACCCGTACATTCGGAAGTAGTCAGTGCGGTCGGTCGCACATTCTCACCATGAGTATCTGACACCCGGCATATAGGTGACGCCGCCCACCCCTGGGCAGGTTTCGTGCGGATTGTTCCGCTTACGGCCACTCTCTGACGACTTCACCGAGCTTTTGACCATGAAGCAGTTGCACACTTCAAAGCCAATCGGAGTATCAGTGTGGGCGTTTCCAGGCGTTACCCCTTCATTCCACCCATCGGATTGTCAGTTCTCCTAAGATTTCAGGCTATAAAGCCATTCGACTTAGTGCCTAACCTTTTCAGTTAGGAACGTGTCGCACGGTTGTCCTGGCCGTAACCTTCCAGAAGGTTGATAACGCCCCACACCGCCAGACCGGCTCCCAGAGCCATGACTAACACTTTGAGAATGTCGATAGACTGATTGAAAAATTCCATATAGTTTCCTCCATTTTTGTGTGATTGATGGTTTTGGGTACAAAAAAACCGCCTATGATGGCGGTGTCACTTCGGGTCACTTTGGCCCGAGGTTACTCGAACTCGTCGCTGTCTAAATCGTCAAAATTCAAGAGGTCAGCTTCTTCGTCCGGGTCAGTGCCGTCCACTTCGTACACCATGTATTCGTCCTCCGGCTTTAGTTTCAATGGCCGGTGTCGGAACAGGCTTTCCAAGTGGAAGGCATTTTTCTTTTTGTCATACTCGGCAGTATATTTATAGTTGGGGTGCTGTTTTAAGTCATACTTCGGGGAATAAAAGGGCGGGAGACCCCTGAGCTGTAAAATACACTTGTTCCCCGGCATGGTAGTGATCTCGCTGGTGGTCATCAGCTCCCGGCCAAGCCGCTGCATATTCTGGCTGT
>OIWN01000445.1_pt1 | contig 38210 bp, 20 predicted proteins | sample 1587591 | NCBI WGS metagenome assembly OIWN01 (sample SAMEA3888901, study PRJEB22519) | human gut metagenome | biome: human gut; feature: human-associated habitat; material: faeces | place: Denmark | collected 2010 | reverse complement strand
CGCATCATCGCCGCCCGCAGCCTGAAGGGCATCAGCCATTGGGTCGTCGGCGCGAACGAGGACGACTACCACTACGTGGGCGCCGAAGAGGGCCGCGATTTCACGGTGGACGAATGGGCCGACCTGTGCGTCGTGAAGCCCGGTGACTGCTGCCCCGACTGCGGCCTGCCGCTTTCGGGTTCCCGCGGCATCGAGGTTTCCCAGGTGTTCCAGCTGGGCACCCGCTACTCCGAGACCATGGGCGCCACTTTCCACGACGAGGACGGTGTGGAGCACCCGTTCATCATGGGCTGCTACGGCGTGGGCGTCTCCCGTACGGTGGCCGCTATCGTCGAGCAGCACAACGACGAGAACGGCATCCAGTGGCCGTTCAACGTCGCGCCTGCTCACGTGTGCATTATCCCGCTTACTGTTGGCGACGACGAGGTGCAGCCCGCGGCTGAGAAGCTCGCGAGCGAGATTGCCGATTTCGGCTTCGACGTGGTCATCGACGACCGCAAGGAGCGCGCTGGCGTGAAGTTCGCGGACGCCGACCTTATCGGCTGGCCGCTGCAGGTGGTCATCGGCAAGCGTGGTCTGGCAGAGGGCACGGTGGAAGTGAAGCTGCGCCGCACGGGCCAGAAGAAGGACGTCTCGCTTTCCACTATCGCCGAGCTGTTGCGTTTCGCGAAGCGCAATGCTCGCAAGCACCCCTCTGGCCTGGGCACTTTCGCGGGCATCTTCGAGTAACCGGGATGGGCAAGACTTCCAGCATCAAGGGCGTGCTGTTCGACTTGGACGGCACGCTGGTCGATACCGAGGCGCTCATCCTGGCGTCGTTTCGCTACGCGACGAAGACGGTGCTAGGGCGTGACATTCCCGACGAGGAACTGCGCGCGAAGATCGGCCAGCCGCTCACGGTGCAGATGTGGGACTGGGCCGACGGCAGCCAAGAGATGCACGATAAGCTTTTTGACACCTACTTAGAGCACAACGACCGCGTGCACTCGCAGCTCATCAGGTCGTTTCCCGACACAACGACGGTGCTTGGAAAGCTTGCGGCGGCGGGGCTTCCGCTCGGCATCGTTACGTCGAAGCGCAGCGGGAACGCCCGCCGCGCCATGGAGAGCACGGGAATTGAGGGGTATTTCGACTTCCTCGTCGCGCCCGATACGTTCCCCGCGCACAAGCCCGACCCGGCGCCGGTGCTGCATGGCTGCGAGATTTTCGGTGTTTCGCCTGATGAGTGCATCTATATTGGCGACAGCCCCTACGATTTGCAGGCGGGACGGGGCGCCGGCTGCGTGACGGTCGCCGCACTCTGGGGCATGTTCGCCCGCGAGGAACTCCTGGCAGAGCATCCCGATTACGCGATCACCACGCTTTCCGAACTTGTTCCGATAGCGGCGGGGAAGTAGCGACAGGGTTTGCGGAGGAGAACAGCAGAAGCCCGTTCGTGCTTTGCGTTGTCGTGCAAACCGTTATCTTCGGGTTCGGCAACGTCATCACGAAGTTCGCCTACGAAAGCGTGACGCCGCTGTGGTGCATGGTCTTGCGCTTCGGTCTGGCGCTCGCCGTGTTCGCGCTTATCTTCGGCCTGCGCATGGTGCGCGAGCTGCGCGGAGCCAAGCTTGCCGATTGGGCTCCCGCCGCCGCGTGCCTGGCAGTCGTCGGTGCGACGCTTGTCGAGGGATGTGACGGAAACTCCGAAGCGCCCTCGAGCGCTGGCATGGAGCGGCTCGTGTCGCGGCTCGCCTCCGACTCGAACGCCCAATAGCGAGAAAACGTGTATTCAAAGTACACGTTTTTCAGCAAAATCATGTATTCCAGATACACGAAATATCATCATGGCCTTCCCCATCGGTTAAACGAGGAGTGCGGCGAGAAACGCGGCTTTGACGGAGTTGTGGCACGGTCTCATTAAAGCTCGCTGCGCAAAAAACCGACGTCGAGGCAATAGGCGGCGTAGAGGGGCAGATGCCGCAGCTCGTTTCCAGACTCGGTTTTGCTGCGCGAAAAGTCATTCCCCGAAAGAATGTATGCGTAGGGGGAATGCGCTTTCTCCATGAACGAGGCCAGCGTTTTCGCCCGGACGTTTCGCGCGGACTTGACTTCCACGGGGATTACTTCCATGCGGTCGGTTTGAAGGAGAAAGTCCAGCTCGCCCGTTGCCTTCCAAGAGCTCGGCGGCGTCCAATAGAACGTTTGGAGGTCGTTGGACGAGAAGGCTTGCGCCGTGGAATTCTCTGCCAATGCGCCCCTGAAATCGGAAGAGGCAACCGCAGCGCCGAGCTCTTCCGCTTCGAGCCAAAGCCGAGGGTTTATCCCAAGCTTGTAGAACATAAGCCCCGTGTCCGCTAGATAGACTTTGAAAAAGCTGCCCTCCTCTTCATCAAACGGAATCAGCGGGGCGGCAACGCATTCGGTCATTTCGTTTAAGGAGATAACTCCTGCTCCTTCGAGCCATTCAAGAGGCTCCATCAATTTCGCGCGCCGCCCGCCCCGTTCAACTTCCGAATACTTGAACTTCTTCGTGGACGAACGCATGAGCTGCGCCGGAATCGACTTCCACACTTTGCGCGCCGCTATGCCGCTGATGCCATTGTCGGGGTCGGTCATGTCGGCAGTGTACGTTTGGTCAATTTCGCGCTGCTCGATGCGCGCGTCATCAATCGATTGCTGCTGCAGATATGCGGAAACTGCCGCCGGCATTCCTCCGATTGCCTGGTAAAGGCGGAAATAACGCGTTGCAAGGTGATGGGATGCATATGGTTCAAGCGTTTGCGCGTGGGTCCTAATCGCCTCTGCCATGTGTTCTTCGCCAAGCGCCCAGAGAAACTCTTCGAACGTCATGGGATGCATGGTTTCTTGGCGGACTCCGCTGGGGAAGGGGAGCCTGCGCTTGCGTGTTGCAACGCCGAGTTGGCTTCCTGTCGCACAGATGCGCCAACCCGAACCAGAGAAGAATCGCAGGGAGTTCAAAGCGCGCTCACACAATTGAACCTCGTCGAGAAGGATGAAGGCGGACTCTTTTTCTATGGGCATGCGTTTGTAGTCGGCGATGCGCGCCATGATGCCGTCGACGTCGTCGGTCGGGCCGTCGAACAGGGGCTCGATGAGCTTGAGATCGGTTTGGAAGTCGAGTTTTACGAAGGCGTCGCCGGCAATTCGTCTGCCGACGGTTTCAGCGACATGCGTTTTGCCAACGCGGCGAGCGCCGCGGATCAACAGCGGGCGGCTGAAATCTTTCGCTGCCCAGGTTTCGATGGTGGCTTCGATGGCTCTTCTCATAATGCCTCGCATTAAAAACGTGTACCTGGAATACAGGATATTATAGAAAATCGTGTATTCAAAGTACACGTTTTTCAATAAAATCGTGTATTCCAGGTACACGAAATTCCGTCGCACGTCCCCTGCCGTCGTTGCGGCTTGGGCTTTTTACACCCTGGCAACGTTTTTCCTCCTGGGTTTGCCCTTTCTCCCCAAATGCGGCATTATGAATTAGTAGCGCGTGTCGCCGCGCGGCACGTCCATCTGAGGGACAAGGAGGCCACCATGGCTACACTCGGAGACGGTTTCAAAGGTATTTTCCTGGCAGGCATCGGTGCGGTTGCCATTGGCGCCGAAAAGGGCAAAGAGCTGGTCGACCAGCTGGTTGCTCGCGGAGAGATGACGGTTGAGCAGGGCAAGCAGATCAACACTGAGCTCAAACACCGCGCATCGAATCTCGAATCATCCATTCGCCGCGACACCATTGAGGCGCGCATGTCCATGATGTCGCCCGACGAGCGCGTCGAGTTCGCCAACATCGTGCGCGAAATGGCGGATACCGCCAACGCGAAGGATGCCGAGGCGGCGGCTGAGAAGCTGAAGGCCTCGAACGCTGCATCGGCATCGGGCACGGCTGCGGAGCCGAACCCCATCGCCGAAGCGAAGACCGCGTGTGCGACGGCAGTTGCCGCGGTGGGCACTGCGGTGGAGGCGGTCGCCAACAGCGCGCGTTCCGTGCTCGACGAGGCTGCGGCTCTGAACGCTCAGCGTGACGCCGCTTCCGCCGAGGCGCCGGCTGCGGAAGTCGTTGCAGGTGAGGTCGTCGCGGAACCTGCCGCTGACGCAGGCGAGGCCCCCGAGGGTGAAGGTACCCCCACGGCCTAGCGCCGCGCCGCCACGGTTTCCTCATGGCCGAAAACAACACACTGCTCAGGCACTTTTTCGCTCCCGGGGCCGACGCCGACCCCGAGGGTCGTTTCGGGCTCAATTCCAAGTCCCGTCGCCGCCGCATGCGCGAAATCGTCGGCATCGTCGGCAAGCATCGCGCTCTCGAGGGCTTCACGCCCGAAGAGTTCCGCGCGATGCTTGAGGACTTGGGCCCGAGCTTCGTGAAAATCGGGCAAACGCTTTCGACGCGATCGGAAATCCTCCCCAAAGTGTTTTGCGAGGAGCTTACCAAGCTCCAAACGGAATGCGACCCTCTGCCGTTCGATGAGATGCTCGCGGCGCTCGACAAGGAATTCGGTGGTCGTCGTAAGGAGATATTCGCCGAAATCGACTCGAAGCCGCTTGGCAGCGCATCGCTTGCCCAGGTACACCGCGCAGTCCTGACCTCGGGAGAGTCGGTCGCCATCAAGATTCAACGTCCCGGCGTGAAAGCCACGATGGCGCTCGACATCGACATCATGCGCACGCTCGCCCGTCGCGCCTCGAGGTACATGAAGGGTGAGCAGATGCTCGACTTACGTGCTGTGGTCGAGGAGATGTGGGCGACGTTTTTGGAGGAGACCGACTTCCGGCGCGAGGCGGCGAACCTCGCCGAGTTCGCCGAGCTCAACCGCGACTGCGCCTTCGTTGCGTGCCCGAAAGTCTATACCGACCTGTGCAGCGAATTTGTCCTGGTCATGGAATACGTTGACGGCATTCCCGTCGGCGACGCGGACCGGTTGGTGGCCAACGGGTACGACCTGGAGGAAATCGGGTCGAAGATGCTCGACAACTATGCGACGCAGATTCTCGACCACGGGTTCTTCCACGCCGACCCTCATCCGGGCAACGTGATTATTCGCGATGGGCGGATCGTCTACATCGACCTGGGGAACATGGGCCGCCTGTCGGCACGCGACCGCGCCGGGTTCGGCGACATCATCGAGGCTGTGGGGCTTAAGGACCCGGGCGCGCTCAAGGATGCGCTCATGCGGTTCGCGGCGAAAAAGGACAACGCGGCCATCGATCATGCGCGCTTTCTCGCCGACCTCGACCTGCTGCTCGAAGATTACGGCTCGTGCGATGTGGCCGAGATCGACGTGGGTCAGTTCCTGAGCGACATCATGCAGCTCACGCGCTCGTGCAACGTGATGTTGCCTGCGTCGGTTACGAGTGTGTCGCGTGGCATTGTGACCATCGAGGGCACGGTGGCGCCCTATATTCCCAACCAGAATATCGTCGCAATCATAAATGCCCACATCAAGGGTAAGAAAGGCACGCGCGAAGAGATTCGCGACGCGCTTGAGGACCTTGCGCGCGCGATAAACTCGTCGGGCCGCGGCACGCTCGACGCGGCGTCGTATTCCGGCGAGGCGCTCAAGATGCTCACGCGCGGCCAGCTGAAAATGAACATGGAAGTGCTCGGCTCCGAGGCGCCGCTTGCGCATCTTTCGCGCATGATCAACCGCGTGGCGATTGCGATGGTGATCGCGGGTCTGTTCGTGGGCTCGAGCCTGATGGCGGGAACCGCGATGGAGCCGCGCTTCCTCGGCGTGCCGATGCTGTCGTTCTTCGGATACTTCGGTTCGCTCGTTTTGTCGATTTGGCTCATCTTCAGCATCTGGCGCAGGAAATAGCCCCCGCGGTGTGGATTTCCCGTGCCGATGCGCGCGGACGGCGGAATGAAGCGGCATAATGGACAGTCGCTTCAAGCGAAAATCTTTCTCTTTTCTTATTTGCGCATATCCGCGACGGCTTTGAGCTGCGCGTTTTTACCGCCTATGAATTGGAAAGCGGCTCGCCTCAAGCGCAAATGCACGCCGCTGGGAGCGGGTGCGCCCACGGATTCGCATCGCAAGGGGCGATGGAGCGTGGCAACTGAAGAAAAGAGTCTTACATGGAAAACTTTGCCAGCCTTGGCCTGTCCGATAACGCCCTCGATGCGGTTGTGCGCCTGGGCTACGATGAGCCCACGCCCGTTCAGGAGCAGGCTATTCCCATCGTTTTGACCGGCCGCGACCTCATCGCCGCTGCGAGCACGGGCACCGGCAAGACGGCAGCCTTCCTGCTTCCCGTCCTTTCCCGCATGCCGCGCGACCGCAGCCACAACCGTCCGCCGCGCCTGCTCGTGGTTTCGCCTACGCGCGAGCTTGCACAGCAGATCGCTTTCACGGCTATGAAGATCGCGCGCTGTACGGGGCAGTTCGTGACGACTGTCTTCGGCGGTGCGCCCTACGGCCCGCAAATCAAGGAGATCCGCCGCGGCACCGATGTGCTCATTGCGACGCCCGGTCGTCTGAACGACCTCATGAAGCGCGAGGTCGTCGACCTCTCCGGCGTGCAGACGCTCGTGCTTGACGAGGCTGACCGCATGCTTGACATGGGCTTTCTTCCCGATGTGACCACCATCGTCGAGGCCACGCCCGACGAGCGTCAGACGCTTCTCTTCTCGGCGACGATCGACGAGTCCATTCAGAAGAACCTTGGCAACCTGCTCAAGAACCCCGCCGTGGTGGAAATCGCGCACAAGGGCGAGACGGCCAAGACCGTCGACCAGTACATGATGCCGATCAAGCAGGACAAGAAGCCCGAGCTTCTTCGCGCAGTGCTCGAGGAGAAGGGCCACGAGCGCGTGATCGTGTTTGCCCGCACGCGCAACCGCGCCGAGGATTTCGCGAAGGCCCTGAACGACGACGGCTACCAGGCGGAATCCATTCATTCCGACAAGTCGGTGGGTGCGCGTCGTCGTGCACTCGACAAGTTCCGCCGCGGCAAGGCGAACATCCTCGTTGCGACCGACGTGCTTGCTCGCGGCATCGATGTGCCGAGCGTCGACTACGTCATCAACCTCGATCTTCCCGATTGCCCCGAAGACTACGTGCACCGCATTGGCCGTACGGGCCGCGCGGGCGAGCATGGCTACGCCATCTCGTTCGTGAGCCCCAATCAGCGCCGCCTTCTGGTCGACATCGAGAAGCTCATCGATCGCGACATTCCCTTCATGGGACTCGAGACGTACGACCTCGATCCCGACCTGCTGAACCGCAAGAACAAGGGTCGCGGTGGCTCGAGCCGCAACAGCGCTGGTCGCAAGCGCGATGGACGCGGGGCTGGCGAGTTCGCCAACCGTGCTGAGCGTCGTGCGGCGAAGTTCGGCGATAGCAAGCGCGGCCGCGGCGGGCGCGATGAGTTCGAGGGCCGGGGCGGACGCGGCGGCTCGCGCGGCGACAAGCGCAACGAGGGCGGCAGGCGCGGCGAAGGCGGCAAGCGCGGCGACTCGAAGGGCAAGCGCGGCGAGTCTCATCGCACGAGCAAGCCGTCGGGCAACAAGGGCGCCGCGGCGACCGCTTCCAAGCGCAACAAGAAGCGCCCCTCCAACATGAACGACGTGCGCTCCTTCGGCGAGCGCCGCAACTTCGAGAAGAAGCAGAAGCGCCACTAGCAAGCGGGGCGCCGCTGGCAAGGTGCCGTGGGGGAGCAGGAGCATCGCGAGCAGGCGGAGGCGCCACTAAGTTGACTCTGGCGGCAACGGTAGAGCGTCAGGTGGGATGGTCGTGCGTAGGTTATTCCACCTGGTGTAAATAGAGAGGGACCCAGTTCACGTGAACTGGGTCCCTCTTGCGTTCGAACGTCACCCATTCCTATTCAACAACTCTTTCTCAAGATCGGAGATGAAGCTTTGCACCTGGTCGCTTCCAAAATCATCACCGTCAGAGCGAAGGGCGGTAAGCTGATAGCCTATCGTTGAACGGGACGTCGGCATCCCGATTATCTGGCGTCCGATTGCGGCTTGAGCTCCGTGCTCAGTCCCGTGGCAGAAAACAAGGCGGCATTGGTGAAAATATCGGGTTGGGAGTGCGGCCTTTATCGGGTCTTCATGTCCGAAAATGGCTGGTTTTGGCGACCGCGTTGTGGTTTCATTGCCTGCGTAAGAAAGAGTCGCAGATGGAAGGTTCGGCGGGCGAGCATATGGACGACAAGGAAAAGGCCAACGGCGGCACGACGAAAGCTGGCGAGGGCATAATCGTTAAAGGCGAAGTCGATTACGGTCTGTTCGCGGGGAACACTCTTCCCAGCCAGGATGTCTGCTATCAGGCCCTTTTGTCGGGCGATTCCCATTTTGACGGCTTGCTCTTCGTCGGCGTTTCCTCGACGGGCATCTATTGCCGTGTGGGGGTATGCTGGGCGAAGGTCCCCAAGCGCGAAAACTGCACGTTCTTCAAGACAGCTGCCGAGGCGGAAGCGGCGGGGTATCGGCCTTGTCTGAAATGCCGCCCCGAGCTTGCGCCGGGAACTCCGATTGCGCCCGACATCGACCATGCGGTTGCAAGCGCCGCTGCAAGCATGCGGGAACGGCCCGGGGATGCTCCCATCGCTCGGATTGCCGCGGAGCAAGGCATGTCGGAGCGCCACTTGCTCCGTTTGTTTGAGCAAACTTACGGCGTGTCACCTGCGCAGTATCGCGAAACATGTCGCTTGCTTCTTGCAAAAAGCCTGCTCACGGACACGAAACTTTCCATAACGCGCATAGCCTATGCAAGTGGGTTTGCGTCGGTCCGCCGCTTTAACGATGCGTTCGTCAATAGCTATGGCATGCAGCCGACGCGATTCCGCAAAAGCGCGCAAGATTCGATATCTGCGAAAACGGAGGCGGCGCCTATCGTTCTGCATGTCGATTATCGTGAGCCGTATCGCTTTGACTTGCTGCTCGGTTTCCTGCAGATGCGCGCTATCGAGGGCGTCGAGGCGGTGCTCGACGGTGCGTATTGGCGGATCGTCCGCGCCTCCGATGGCGAGCGCGCTGGGTGGATCAAGGTGGAGAACAACCCCTCGCATCGCCGCCTTGCCGTCACCATATCGCCCGAGCTTTTTGACGACATTCCCTCGGTGCTTGCCCGTACGCGTCGCCTGTTTGATACCGATTGCGTGCCTGGGGCGGTCGAGCAGGGACTTGCTGACTTTTACGAGCATGCGGGTGAGACGTACCGCATCCCCGGCATCCGCGTGCCGTGCGCCTTCGATGGCTTCGAGATGGCGACTCGCGCTATCTTAGGGCAGCAAATCACCGTGAAGGCGGCAAGCACGCTCGCGGGACGCGTGGCTCGCGAGTTCGGCACGCAGACAAAGGGGCCGATACCTGAATTGACTTGCGCATTTCCCTTGCCACAAGCTTTTTGCGCGCAAGATGCGCCCGCCCGCCTTGGCGAGGTCGGCGTCATCGCTCAACGCGCGAACGCCATTTGTGCCATCGCGCGCGCCATGGAAGCGGGCGAGCTCACACTACGTCCTGGCGCCGACCTCGTGGCAGAGGCCGCACGCCTCGGCAGTATCCGCGGCATCGGCGACTGGACGGTGCAGTATGTACTCATGCGCGCCTACGATTACCCCGATGCGTTTCTTCCCACCGACTATGGCGTGAAACTTGCGCTTCCCGACATGAAGCCGCGTGAGCTGGAGAAACTGTCGCAACCCTGGCGCCCGTGGCGATCGTACGCCGTGATGTCAATGTGGTCGGTGCCGCACGAGAAGCCCAAGAAGTCCGCCCCGAAGACGGAAAAGGGGAAAGGAAAGGGGAGGGTGCGTGCGGAGTCTTCCCTGGCGAACATGGTGAACGTGACCGCTGCGGAAAAGACTGCAGACGCGCTGCCCGCGAGCATGACGGTTGCGGCGAGGCGTGTAACAACAACGGCAAAGCGCGCGGACCAGCGAAAGAAAGAAGGGACCATGGATTTTACCTGCACCTACGCGTCGCCTTTGGGCGATATCGAGCTTGCGAGCAACGGCGAGGCGCTCATCGGCCTGTGGTTCAAGGGTCAGAAATACGACGCGGCGACGCTTTCGCCCACCGCGCAGGAAAAGCCCGACGATTCTGTGCTCACGCAAGCACGCGCGTGGCTCGACGCATACTTCGAGGGCCGCGACCCAGGAGAGATTCCCCCGTGCGCACCGCGCGGGTCGGAGTTTCGCCAGCTGGTATGGGCGAAGCTTGCGGAAATCCCATACGGAGAGCTCGTCACCTACGGCGATATTGCGAAGGCGATCGAAGCCGACACGGGCAAGAAGCGCTCGGCGCGAGCCGTCGGCGGGGCTGTGGGGCACAATCCAGTGTCGATTATCCTGCCCTGCCATCGCGTGGTGGGGGCAAGCCGCAGCCTGACGGGATACGCGGGCGGCATCGAGCGCAAGATCGCGCTGCTTAAGCTGGAAGGCGTCGACATGGACACGCTCACGGTCCCCACGAAGGGAACGGCGCTCTAGGAATATCAGGTTTTGAAGCGGGGCAGGAATCGGGCCGTGATGCTTCAACTGCATCGCACGCCCGATTCCTGCCCGCCTCGCTCTTGCGACGCACCCCGTCCCCGCGCCACGCTCCCGCAACGCGCCGAATCCCTCCCCTCGTTCGCGGGGATATGGCGAAGAGCCGGCCGTGCCCGCAGGCTGCGTGGTACACTTGCTCGCTAGACAAATCCGCCGCCTTGAGCGGCGCCAACCAATCACGAAAGCGAACAACATGGCTGATTTCATCGAGGGGAAACGCCCCGTCATCGAAGCGCTGCGCACCGAGGTGCCGTGCAAGCGCGTTCTACTCGCCGACAACGTGAAGCGCGACCCCCTGATCGAGGACGTGCTGCGCAAGGCGAAGAAGCGCAACGTGCCTGTGGAAACGGTGCCGCGCGCGCGTCTCGAGAAGCTCTCCGAACGCGGCAGCCACCAGGGCGTTATGGCGGAAACCAAGCCCTTCAACTACGTGAATGTCACAACTATCGTGGAGACCGCGAACGCGCAGGCTGCCGAAAACGGAGGCTCGGCGCTCATCGTCATCCTCGACCACATCACCGACGCGGGCAACCTGGGCGCCATCGCTCGCTCCGCCGAGTCGGTTGGGGCTGCCGGCATCGTCATCCCCAACAAGCGCGCGGCTCACGTAACGGCGGCGACGTACAAAAGCTCGGCCGGCGCGATTTCCCACATCAACGTGACGCAGGTCGCGAACCTCTCCCAGACAATTGAGCGCCTGAAAAAAGAGGGCTTCTGGGTCTGCGCGGCGAGCGAGCATGCGCAAGAAGTGGCGTGGAAGTCGAACCTCAAAGGCAAGATCGCGCTCGTCATGGGCTCGGAAGGCGAGGGCGTGTCGAGCCTCGTGCTCGAAAACTGCGACTTCGCGGTGAAGCTTCCCCAGATGGGGAAGGTGTCCTCGCTCAACGTAGCGCAGGCGTCCACTGTCTTCATGTACGAGTGGCTTCGTCAGCAGCAATAGGTCGCACACTCGAAAATGGCAAGGAAACGAAACAAGCTGCTCATCGTCGATGGGTACAATGTGCTTCGCTCGGGTGAGCGCTACAAAACGTCGGCGTTCGGGCCCGACTACACCGACGACGCGTTCAACACCGCCCGCGAGCGGCTAATCAACGACGTCGTGAACTTCGCGGGTCGCGATTGGCGTGCCATCATCGTGTTCGACGGTGCGAAAAACGAGTTCTCAACAGGAGAAACACAAACCATCGGCGGCGTGCGCATCATGTTCAGCCCAGCTGGCCAGTCCGCCGACAAGGTGATCGAGAAGCTCGCTCACGACGCGCGTGAGCGCATGGTCGAGACGCTCGTGGTCACAAGCGACGCCACCATCCAAGACACCGTCTTCGGAGGCGGCGTCGACCGCATGAGTGCGAACGGTTTCAGCTATGAAGTGGGGGAATACTACGATCAGGCGCGCCTCGACGAGTCGCCGAAGGTGGCCGAGAAGCGCACGCTCGGCGATCGCATTCCCGCCGACACTCTCGCCAAGCTAAAGGCGATGCGCGACGGGAAACTTTGAGGTCCCGTGAATGCCCTCTTGACGGCACGCGGGGCTCTCGAATGTTCGATTCACCTTCTGGATTCTGCTCATCGGCTTCACTCGCGAGCGTCCCGCCTTTGTCCCGAAGAGCAAATTAAGCCCAAGAGGTAAGTCGTGGACAAAAAGCGTCCGATATGTGAGTCCGAATCGGCACTTTCGGGCATCTCGGCATCCGTTCCCTGTCGTTTTCCCAGGTTGGACTCTTCAAAGATAAGTTTGCTATGTGCAACTCTTCACATATCGCCATTTTTTGTCCACGGCGAGCCGATTTCGAGAAAGGAACACCCCCGTGGACGCGCTTCGCGAGTGCGCGAGGTGACCGAATGCCCGATGCACCCCCGTGTTCGCGCGACAGCGACCCCGCAATGCCAGCAAACCAGCAAACCTCGTTGTTCGCCGGCTGCACTTGCTCTACCTCTCGCCCTCTCCGCTCTCCTCGTTGGTGAGGTGCTCCTTCGCGATGTAGAGCGGGCGGTGTTTTCCCTCAATGTAGCTGCGCGAGAGATACTCGCCGATCACGCCAAGCACGGTGAGCTGCAGGCCGCCGAACAGCAGAATCAGGCACGCGAGCGTCGGGAAGCCCGGCACGTCGGTGCCCCGCAGCGCGTATTCGAAGATGATCCACAGAAGATAGGCGAACCCGCCGAGCGAAGCGACGAGCCCGATCCAGACGGCGACCTTCAAAGGCCAGGTCGTGAAGCCTAAAATGCCGTTCGCTGCATAGTGAAACAACGACTTCACCGACCATTTGCTCTCCCCATTGGCACGTGCGTCCGGCTCGTAGGGGACTTCGAGCGTCTTGAATCCGACCCATGCGAAAAGTCCCTTGCTGAAGCGCTGACCTTCGGGCAGTGAGAGCAGGGCGTCAGCCACGGTGTGGCGGAACACGCGGAAGTCGCTCACGTTCGCGGGAATCTCGATGTCGGTGCAGATGCCGTTGAAGGTTTTGTAGAACGAGTGCTTGAACAGCTTTAACACGACGCTTTCCTTGCGCTCGATCTGGCAGGCAGCGACGATATCGTACTCGGGCTTGTCCATAAGCAGTTTGTACATGCGCAGCGCGTCCTCGGGCGTTTGCTGCAGGTCGGCATCGATGAGGCAGATGCACTCGCCGCGCGCCGCTTCCATGCCCGCATACAGTGCCGCCTCCTTGCCGAAGTTGCGGGAGAACTGCACGGCCTGCACGGGATGGGAAGGGTCGGTCTCGCTCACAACCTCGCGCAGCAGCTCGAAGGTGCCGTCCTGGCTGCCATCGTTCACGAACACGATCTCAAGCGAGATGCCCTCCGCGTCAAAGCACTCGAAGGCGCGGCGCTTGAACAGGCGGATGTTGTCGACCTCGTTATAACAGGGGACGACGAAGCTCAAGCTGTAAGGGTTGGTCATTGCGCTGCTCTCTTTCCGCTGGTCGCGCGCGTGCGATGGCGACGGTTCTCGAAGGCGCGCCATGCGCAGAACACGACGACGCTCGCGATGCTGATAATCGCGCTCGGTATGAGGCCGGGCGTCATGTAGTGGAGTTCGATGTCGTTGGTGCCCTCGGAGACGTCGATGCCCAAAAGTCCGCCGTAGAGCTCGTGGACCGGCACCTTGTGTCCGTTCACAGTGGCGCTCCATCCCTTCTCGTAGGGGATGGAAACGAGGAGCGTCTCGTCGCGCGGGGCGTCGAAGGTGGCGTTCACCTGGCCGTTCGAGAACGATTTCAACGAGAAGCCGGCGGAATCAAGCTTTCCGAGCAGCGTCTTCATCTCGTCAACATCGAGCGTCTCCGCTTTGATGGCCGCCTCGGTCGGTGCGTCGAAGACCGCTTGCTGAACGTCGACGATTTGCCCGTGCTTGTTCACGGTCGTCTGCTTCATGGCCGTCGGGACAATCGACACCGTGACGGTCTCGCCCGCGTCGAACGTGCCCGCGTAGACCACGTTGCATGACCCGCGCCCTCCGACGTGCTCGACGGTGTTGCCGTTGACCTGGGCATAGCAGGAGATACCGGCCTCTTCGATGTCGAGCAGGTAGATGCTCGGGAAGTACAGGAAAAGCGGCCCCGCGCTCGTGGTAGTGACGGTGAAGTCGCGCTGGGTTGCGCTCGTGCTCTCCGCGTCGACGGCGGTCGCCTTATGGTAGAGGCCGCTCGCGTCGGCGCCCGTGACGGATTCGTACATGGCTATCTGGTTGTTGAAGGGGTTGGCGCTCCATGCGTCGGTGGGCTCGTCGTCGGTCGCATCGGTCGCAGCACCCGAGTAGTCCGCTTTATTGGCCAGCTCCGTCTCCTCGACCGTGGCCGCAATGCCGTAGCCGAGTGGCATCGACGAGGTCGTCTTCCAATCGCGATACGACCCGTAGAGCTTTTGAGCATGGTCGGCGACGAGCTCGGTTTCGGGTGGCTGCTCCTCAGCAATGACGTTGGTCACCGAAAGGAGCGCATCTGCTGCCGTGTTGGGCGACTGGTACGCGGTTCCGAACGGCGTCTTCTTCGAGTACCCGAGACGCATGAGCAGGTTCTGCACGCTGTTTTCCTGGGTGGACGAGTACAGATCGAACGAGCCCGACCCACTGAGCACGAGCCCCGTGCAATCAGGTCCGTTGTACTTCGACGACCCATAGTACACGCACGTTTGCCCCGTGCGCGCGAAGCCGTTGTCGGTGGGGTAGTCCTCGTAGTATTCCTCGAGCTCGGCGATGCGGTTCGAGTATTCGCTCGCGCTTAAGTCGCATACGGCGTACTGAGCCGCCGTGCCGTAGCACTGTTCGAAGGCGAACAGGATGACCAGGCAGGCGATTCCCGCTCGGGCAAGAATCTTGCGCCCCGTCGCGCGCTTCTCGCGGGCGTTCCCTTCGGCGGGAACCCGCAGGCTCTGGCGCACCATGAGCGCAAGGAAGGCGGTGAATCCCGTGATCAGTACCAGTTCGAGCACGGCGTTCGCGGCACTCGGGCGAATCGAGAGCGTTCGGTACCACACGTTGAAAGTGGCACACCCGAAGATGAGAAACGCCGCCGCGCCGCCTTTCACCACGGCGCGCAGCGATGTGTGGCGCACGGGGCGGTTCTTCGGATTTCCGGCGACGACGAGCGTCTCGTTTTTGTTGTCCAGGCAGAAGGCGATGCCCTCGAAGGCGAGCGCCACCATCGTGAGCAGCAGCAGAAACGCCATGCGGCCCGTGTAGGACGACTCGGGCACGAATCCGAGCCAGATCGTGTTCAGCTGGATGAGGACGAGCGACGAGGCGGGAATGCCCATAATGACGGCGCCCGCTACGCGCAGGGCGCGGGATCTGCGAGCGTCCGCGAAGAAGACGGCGACGCCTACGAGCACAAGAGCTGAAATCACGATCGCAGGGGTCGCGTTCGCGACGATGATGCCCGGCCGCGTGCCGATGGCGAAGAAGTTCGCGTAGTCGAAGGGGTTGAGCGAGAAGATGGTCCCCGCAAGCGCCGCCAGCCCAGCGCCTGAACCCTTGCCGCCCAAAAGCGCAATCAGCGTGGGGAAGAGGATTACCGCGGAGGCCCCCACGGCGAGAATCATCGTCGCAGCATAGCGTAGGCCCAGGTGGATGAGGGGGTGGCCTACGAGCTTTCGGTTCTTGGGGGCAATGCGCGCGGGCTCGTTTGCGCTGCCCTCGTTGCGCTTGCCCGCGCCGTTTGTGCGCTCGCGTTCGCTTCCGAGCCTAAGTTCGCCCTCGTCGCAGGCGCGCTCGCGCTCTTCGATGCGCAGGCGTGCGTACTCATAGAAGAAGTAGAAGATGGTGAAGAAGCACACCATGTAGCCCGTGTACCAATTGAAGAGGATGGCGCACGCGCACGACGCGAACAGGGCCGCGCATCCGCGTCCGCGCACCAGGCGGTACACGCCCAGGCAGGCGAGCGGTGCCATGATCACGCCGTCGATCCACATGATGTTGCTCGAATACCCGGTGACATACGAGGTGAGCGAGTAGGCGACCGCGCCGACCACCGCGAGCACCTGCGTTGCGCAAGACCCCTTGGCACCTGCCGCGACAAAGCGACCGCGCAGGAAAACGAGGCAGGTCACGGCGGCAAGCGGAATCTTCACGAGGAAGAGGAAGCTGAAGAAGTAGGGCACCTGCGAAGGGTCGCAGAAGGCGACGAGCGCGTTTAAGGGACTCGACAGGTAATAAGTATATTGCGCGTAGGTTCCACACCCCATGCCCGCGTCGGCGGAGTACAGAAGCGACGCGTCGCCGTTGATCACGTTGGAGAGCCATCCGAAGAACTGCGCGTACTGGACGGGCATGTCGTACATCATGACCGAGACGTCCCCGAAGGGGTAGATGCCGTTCGATGCGAACGCGAAGAGAATCACGAAAAAGGGCACGACGAAGGAGAGGGTGTATGCCGCGATCGCGCTTTTCGTCGCAGCGGGCCTCGCGCTCGGTGCCTGCGGGGTGCGCCTCTCGGGGCGCTCCTCGGGCTTCGCGTGAGATCCTGCGGCGGCGGAAAGCGGTTCGCCTGCCCTCGATGTTGAATCTGCTATGTCTCGTTTCCAGACTGTCATTTTTCCTGAAAGCCATCCTAGCGCCTGCGAGGAGAGAACGGGCTTTCAGTCGAAGGTTCGTGGCATAAATCCAAAAGCTTACCCAAAGACTACATATATTAGTGTGGGGAAGCCCCCCCGATGCCACAGTTTTGCCTCGCCTGTTGTCTCCTTTTGGACAAGTACGCTCGGGGTGTGGTTCCTCCGCCGCGCGCTCCGCCCCCTCGCGTTGCCCCGCGCGCCGCTGCGCATCCCGCCCTCCGCCGCGCGCACTATCGGAAAGCAACTTTTTTCGACCTCGTTTCCCCAGGTTAAAGGCCGAAAGAACAAAAAACTTCCACAGTTCGTAAAAATTTTTCTTGACACGCAACTACCCACATAGTATCTTTTTCGATTGCAACTTTTTTGGGAAATGAGTGCGTGCGTGAAGGAGGAAAAGCCTCGTGGCCAAAGCAAAAACCAGCGCTCCCACCAGCCTTTATAGGAATCGCAGAAGCTTCGCGAAGATTCCGGACGTAATGGACGTCCCCAATCTTATCGCAATCCAGACGGACAGCTTCAAGTGGTTCAAGGAAGAAGGCCTCCAGCAAGCTTTCCAGGACATCGCTCCTATCGAGAACAGCACGAAAGACATGTGCGTGGAGTTCGGCAAGCATGAGTTCGGCGAGCCGAAGTACACCGTCGATGAGTGCAAGGAGAAGGACGTCTCGTATCAGGCGCCCCTGTTCGTGGAGATCCGCTTCATCAACCGTGAGACGGGCGAAATCAAGGAACAGAACGTGTTCATGGGCGACTTCCCGCTCATGACGAACCGTGGTACCTTCATCATCAACGGTACCGAGCGCGTCGTCGTCTCCCAGCTCGTTCGCTCTCCGGGCGTGTACTTCTCGTCCGAGCGCGACAAGACGTCGGACAAGACCATCTACAACGCGAAGGTCATTCCGAGCCGCGGCGCATGGCTCGAGTTCGAGACCGACAAGCGCGACATCCTCTCCGTGCGCATCGACCGCAAGCGCAAGCAGCCGGCCACGCTGCTCGTCCGTGCCCTCGGCCTTGCCGAGACGCGCGAGGAGATCATCGACCTTCTGGGCTCCGACGACATGGTGCTGCGCACCCTCGATCGCGACCCGGCAACCACTAAGGAAGAGTCCCTTATCGAGCTGTACAAGCGCTTCCGTCCGGGCGAGCCGCCCACGATCGACTCCGCGCGTACGCTGCTTGAGGGCCTGTTCTTCAACCCGCAGCGTTACGACCTGGCGAAAGTCGGCCGCTACAAGATCAACAAGAAGCTCGGCTTCGACGCCGACAACGACGCCTCGACCCTGACCGACGAGGACATCACCGCCACGATGAAATACATCATCGCGCTGCATGCCGGTGAGGAAGGCGCGAGCGTCGACGACATCGACCACTTCGGCAACCGCCGTATCCGCACGGTCGGCGAGCTCATTCAAAACCAGTTCCGCATCGGCTTCTCCCGTATGGAGCGCGTCGTGCGCGAGCGCATGAGCATGCAGGAGCCTGACGAGATCACCCCGCAGTCGCTCGTGAACATCCGCCCGATCGTGGCTGCCATCAAGGAGTTCTTCGGAAGCTCCCAGCTCTCGCAGTTCATGGACCAGGCGAACCTCGCCGCGGGCATCACGCACAAGCGCCGTCTGTCCGCACTCGGCCCGGGCGGTCTGTCCCGCGAGCGCGCAGGCTTCGAAGTCCGCGACGTCCACAACTCCCACTACGGCCGCATGTGCCCGATCGAGACGCCTGAAGGCCCGAACATCGGCCTTATCGGCTCGCTCGCGACGTTCGGCCGCATCAATCCCTACGGCTTCATCGAGACGCCCTACCGTCGCGTGGTCGACGGCAAGGTGACCGACGACATCGACTACCTCACGGCCGACGAGGAGGAGAACTACACGATCGCCCAGGCGAACGAGACGTTCAACCTCGAGACCCGCGAGTTCGGCACCACCGACGCCGACGGCGTCTTCCACAAGGCAACGCGCGTGCTCTGCCGCACCAAGGACGCCTCCGGCGTGTTCGGCGAGCCTGAAGAGGTGCTGCCCGAGCAGGTTACTTACATGGACGTTTCCCCGCGTCAGATGACGTCGGTCGCAACGTCGCTCATCCCGTTCCTCGAGCACGACGACGCGAACCGCGCCCTCATGGGCTCGAACATGCAGCGTCAGGCTGTGCCGCTGCTCAAGCCGCACGCCCCGCTCGTCGGCACGGGCATGGAGCACCGCATCGCGGTCGATTCCGGCGAGATCCTGGTCGCTCAGAACCCGGGCGTGGTCGACTACGTCGATGGCCAGACGATTATCGTGCTCAACAACGACGGAGAATACGACGAGTACCTGGTGCCCAAGTTCCAGCGCTCCAACCAGTCCGGTTGCATCAACCATCGCCCGATCGTTCGCAAGGGCGACGAGGTCCATGCCGGCGACGTGCTCGCCGACGGCCCGTCCTGCGACGGCGGTGAGCTGGCGCTCGGCCAGAACCTCATGGTCGCCTACATGCCGTGGGAAGGCTACAACTACGAGGACGCTATCATCGTGTCCGAGCGCGTGGTTGCCGAAGACCTGCTCACGTCCATCCATATCTCCGAATACGAGGTCGATGCGCGCGACACCAAGCTCGGCCCCGAGGAAATCACCCGCGAGATCCCGAACATGTCCGACGACATGACGGCCGATCTGGACGCCGACGGCATCATCCGCATCGGCGCCGAGGTGTTCCCGGGCGACGTGCTCGTGGGCAAGGTCACCCCGAAGGGCGAGACCGAGCTCACCGCTGAAGAGCGCCTTCTGCGCGCCATCTTCGGCGAGAAGGCCCGCGAGGTGCGCGATACGTCGCTTAAGGTGCCCCATGGCTCTGGCGGCCGCGTGATCGGCATCCACCGCTTCAGCCGCGCGGCAGGCGACGAGCTTGCCCCCGGCGTGAACGAGCTTATCCGCATCTTCGTGGCTCAGAAGCGTAAGGTCCAGCAGGGCGACAAGCTTTCCGGCCGCCACGGCAACAAGGGCGTCATCTCCCGCGTGCTTCCGGTGGAGGACATGCCCTACCTCGCCGACGGCACCCCGATCGACGTTATGCTCAACCCCCTCGGCGTTCCTTCCCGTATGAACGTCGGCCAGCTGCTCGAGAACCATCTCGGCTGGGCTGCCAAGTGGGGCTGGTCTGACGAGGACACCGACAAGCCGGTTGCCGGCCCGCAGTTCGTGGCGACGCCTGTTTTCGACGGTGCGACCGAGGAGGAAATCTCCGACGCTATCGAGCATGCGAACAAGAACCTCATCAACATCAACCATGCCAAGTACGGTGACCTGGCGCGCGACGAGTTCGTCCCGCAGCTGTCCCGCACCGGCAAGACCTGGCTCTATGACGGCCGCACGGGCGAGAAGTTCCGCGAGCCGATCACGGTCGGCCAGACCTACATCCTGAAGCTGGGCCACATGGTCGACGACAAGATCCACGCCCGCTCGACCGGCCCCTACAGCCTCATCACCCAGCAGCCCCTCGGCGGCAAGGCCCAGTTCGGCGGCCAGCGCTTCGGCGAGATGGAAGTGTGGGCGCTCTACGCGTACGGCGCTTCCAACGTGCTGCAGGAAATCTTGACCGTGAAGTCCGACGACACCGCCGGCCGCGTGAAGTCTTACGAGGCCATCGTCAAGGGCGAGAACATCCCGCCCGCGGAGGTGCCGGAGAGCTTCAAGGTTCTCGTGAAGGAAATGAAGTCGCTGTGCTTGAACGTCGAGCTCGAGGGCCACGACATGCAGCCGATCAGCGAGGACGAAGGCGTCGTCGAGAAGAAGGACGACGATTCGGATCAGGCGCTGTTCGACGCGATTGCCGCGGACGCGAAGCTTTCTGAGGAAGAGTCTGACAAGGCTCTCGATGACATCGCAGCTGAACTGGGAGAATTGATGGGCGATTCATCTAATGACGATACGACCAACGACCTTATCGGTGGAGAGGAGTAAGAGATGACCGAATTCGACGTGAACAACTTCGACGCGCTTCGCATCTCCCTCGCGAGCGCCGACGATATCCGCAGCTGGTCGCACGGCGAGGTCAAGAAGCCCGAGACCATCAACTACCGCACGCTCAAGCCCGAAAAGGACGGCCTGTACTGCGAGAAGATCTTCGGTCCTACCAAGGACTGGGAGTGCGCCTGCGGCAAGTACAAGCGCGTTCGCTTCAAGGGCATCGTCTGCGAGCGCTGCGGTGTCGAAGTGACCCGTAGCAAGGTTCGCCGCGAGCGCATGGGCCATATCGAGCTCGCTGCGCCCGTGTCCCATATCTGGTACTTCAAGGGCAGCCCGAGCCGCCTTGGCTACCTGCTCGACATCCCGCCGAAAGAGTTGGAGAAGGTGCTGTATTTCGCCAGCTCCATCATCACTTCGGTCGACAAGGAAGGCCGCGACGAGGACGCTGACGAGCTTCGTGACGAGCTTGCCGCCGACCTCGAGGAGCTCGATGCCGAGCGCGACCGCCTCATCGAGGCGACGCGCCGACTGGGCACCGACTACGTGCCGGAAGACGATGACTTCGTCGACGAGATCGACGAGGACGAGCGGCTGACCCCCGAAGAGGTCGAGGCCGAGATTGCCGATATCCACGAGGAGTTCATCGAGCGTAAGCAGCTGCGTCAGGACGCCTTCGAGGCCTTCATGAAGATCGAGCCCAAGCAGCTCGTTCCCGAAGAGGCGCTCTATCGCGAGATGCGCATGAACTACAAGAACTACTTCACCGGCGGCATGGGTGCCGAGGCGGTGCGCGATCTGCTCGACGCGATGGACCTCGAAGAGGCTGCCGAAGAGCTGCGCGACACCATCGCCAACGGCAAGGGCCAGAAGCGTGCGAAGGCGATCAAACGCCTGAAGGTCGTCGACGCGTTCCTGAAGTCCGACAACAAGCCCTCCGACATGATCTTGGACGTCATCCCGGTCATCCCGCCCGACCTGCGCCCGATGGTGCAGCTCGACGGCGGCCGCTTCGCGACGTCCGACCTGAACGATCTGTACCGTCGTGTGATCAACCGCAACAACCGCTTGAAGCGCCTGCTCGACCTCGGTGCCCCCGAGATCATCGTGAACAACGAGAAGCGCATGCTCCAGGAAGCGGTCGACAGCCTCTTCGACAACGGTCGCCGCGGCCGCCCCGTCACGGGCCCGGGCAACCGTCCTCTGAAGTCGCTCTCCGACATGCTCAAGGGCAAGCAGGGCCGCTTCCGCCAGAACCTGCTCGGCAAGCGCGTCGACTACTCCGGCCGTTCGGTTATCGTCGTCGGCCCGTCGCTCAAGCTGCACCAGTGCGGCCTGCCGCAGCAGATGGCTCTCGAGCTGTTCAAGCCCTTCGTCATGAAGCGCCTGGTCGAGCTCGAATACGCCGCCAACATCAAGGCTGCGAAGCGTGCCGTCGATCGTGGCGCGAGCTACGTGTGGGACGTTCTCGAGGAAGTCATCGTCGAGCATCCTGTGCTTTTGAACCGCGCACCTACCCTGCACCGTCTGGGCATCCAGGCGTTCGAGCCGGTGCTCGTCGAAGGCAAGGCCATCAAGCTCCATCCGCTCGTCTGCACGGCGTTCAACGCTGACTTCGACGGTGACCAGATGGCTGTGCACGTTCCTCTGGGAGCCGAGGCGCAGGCCGAGGCGCGCGTGCTCATGCTTTCCGCCAACAACATCAAATCCCCTGCTCATGGTCGTCCTCTGACCGTGCCGACGCAGGACATGATCATCGGCGTGTACTACCTGACCGCCGCTCGCGACAACTTCCCGGGCGAGGGTCGCGCGTTCGTGAACTTCGCGGACGCCGTGAACGCGCACGACGCTCATGCCGATGTCGACCTGCAGGCCAAGATCTGGGTTCGCCTTCCGAAGGACACCCAGGTTGCCACCGCGTTCCACACCTATGAGGAGCACAAGGCTGGCACGCGCCTCGAGACGACCATCGGTCGCATCATCTTCAACAACGTCTTCCCGGACGATTATCCGTTCATGAACTATCAGATGAACAAGAAGGAAATCGGCCGCTTGGTCGAGGACGTCTGCAACCGCTACGACCTCGCCGACGTGCCGCCGATTCTCGACGGTCTGAAGGAGACGGGCTTCCATTACGCCACGCTCGCGGGCATTACCGTTTCGGTGTACGACGCGACGGTGCCGCCAAACAAGAAGGAGATTCTCGACGATGCCGAGGCCAAGGTCGACGCCATCGACGAGGATTACGAGATGGGTCTCATGAGCCCCGAAGAGCGTCACAAGCAGGTCGTCGACATCTGGACCGATGCGAACGAGAAGGTCGGCGACGCGATGTCTGCCAACTTCGACCACTACAACCCCATCTACATGATGGCCGACTCTGGTGCTCGTGGTAACATCAAGCAGATTCGTCAGCTCGCAGGCATGCGCGGCCTCATGGCCGACACGAAGGGCCAGACGATCGACATTCCGGTTAAGTCGAACTTCCGCGAGGGCCTGTCGGTGTTGGAGTACTTCATCTCCACGCACGGTACTCGAAAGGGCATGGCCGACACGGCGCTTCGTACCGCTGACTCCGGTTACCTCACGCGTCGTCTCGTCGACGTCGCGCAGGAGGTCATCGTCCGCGAGATCGACTGCGGCACCGCCGAGGGCGTTCCCTACCCGCTGTACAACGAGAAGGGCGAGCTCGACGAGAACCTCATCGGCCGTTGCCTGCTCGAGTCCGCTGTGGGCACCGACGGCACGGTGGTCCTCGAGGGTGACAACTACATCTCGTCCATGGACCAGCTGGCCGAGATGGCCGCTGCGGGTATCGAGGAAGTGACCATCCGCACGGTCATGACCTGCCATGCTGAGCACGGTGTTTGCCAGAAGTGCTATGGCTGGGACCTCGCGACGGCACGCCCGGTCAACATCGGTACCGCAGTCGGCATCATCGCAGCTCAGTCCATCGGCGAGCCGGGCACGCAGCTTACGATGCGTACCTTCCACGCCGGCGGCGTCGCGGGCGAGGACATCACGCAGGGCCTCCCGCGTGTTCAGGAACTTTTCGAGGCGCGCAAGCCGAAGGGCCAGGCCGTCCTCGCCGAGATCTCCGGCACGCTGCAGGTTTCCGGCGACAAGTCGTCCAAGACGCTCACAATCCACGACCAGGAAGGCAACTACCGCGAGTACGTCGTTTCCGCTCGCGCGACGCTGTTCCCCGGCGTGGAAGACGGCGGCGAGGTCAAGGTTGGCCAGCAGCTCACCAAGGGTTCGGTGAACCCGCACGACCTGCTGCGCCTGACCGACCCCAACACGACGCTTCGCTACATTGTTGCCCAGGTCCAGGGCGTGTACGTGTCCCAGGGCGTAGACATCAACGACAAGCACATCGAGGTCATCGCGCGCCAGATGCTGCGCAAGGTGGCCGTGCTCGACGCGGGCGATTCCGAGTTCCTCCCGGGCCGCCAGGTCAACCGCTACGAGTTCGAGAACGAGGCGAACGCTCTGATCGCCGAGGGCAAGAACCCGCCGGTCGGCCAGCCGCTGCTTTTGGGTATCACCAAGGCTTCGCTCGCCACCGACTCGTTCCTGTCGGCTGCATCGTTCCAGGAGACCACCAAGGTTCTCACCGATGCCGCCATCGAGGGCAAGACCGACCACTTGGTTGGCCTGAAGGAGAACGTCATCATCGGCAAGCCGATTCCCGCTGGCACCGGCCTTAAGCGCTACCGCGAGGTGGGCCTTACCTACAAGGGACGCCCGACGGGCAAGGTTATCGGCGATACGCTGCCGGACACCGCTCCCGACGCGTTACGCGAGGTGGAAGAGCTTCTGCCGCAGCCGCAGGATTGGTCGCTCGACGGCGATGGCTACCTCAACTCCATGGGGTCGAGCTACGGCAACTACTACTCGGGCCTGTCGCTCGGGCATCGCGGTCCGCAGCTTTCCGACGAGGATGCGCGCCTGTACATCTTCGACGACCTGGGCGTTTCGCAGCGTTGGGCCAACAAGTTCAGCGAGGCGGGCATCGAAACGGTCGCCGATCTGGTGGGCCACACCGAGGAGGATCTCCTTCGCATCGAGGGCATCGGCGTGAAGGCGATCGAGGAGCTCAAGGAGGGCCTGAAGGAGCACGACCTACTCTATGTCATCGAGGACGACCTTTCGGCATCCTCCGACGACATGAGCCAGCTGCTCGATATGGTTTTCAGCCCCGACGACAACATCCTCATCGGCGGCGACGAGCCGGCGACGTTCAACACGGAAGGCGAGGACATGCTCGGCGAGGCGCTGCCTCCGCGCAGCTACCATCGCAACCTCGAGGAGCTCGACGAGCTGCTCGGGTCGGTCGGCAACTTCGGCTTCAGCTTGAAGCACGCCGATGACGAGGAAGATTCCGACGATTCCGACAAGGACGAGGAATAATCACTCCGCCGCCCCCACGGGCGGCGGATCCACTTGACGCTGTGAGGCCCTGAGGCACTCAGCTTTGCCCCTGCGCATCGCGGCGCGTACCTTCCAAGTACGCAAGCGTGTGCACGGGCGATCCTGGGTACCTCGGGGTCTCTCGTCATTTTCCCGTGCAGGACAAGGAAGCCTCGCGGATAGGGGGATTGCCCCCCTTGCAGTCCGAATGAGGCGCCAGGTCAAGGAAAGGCGCATATGTCTGAGAAAACGTATGTCCCCGAAGGCGAGGTTGCCCCGTCTTCGCAGATAGCAACCACAATTGAGGCGCTCGCTGCGACGATTCGCGCTCGCCGGGATGCGGGCGAGGAAAGCTACACGTACCAGCTTCTCTATGGGCCGGCCGACAAGCCGCTCAAGAAGGTGATGGAAGAGGCAGGTGAAGTGGGACTCGCAGCCAAGGACGTCGAGTCCGAGCTCGTGATGTTGCGGGCTATGGAGCACCACGCGCGCGGCCATGAAGCGCTGGTCGCTGCCGTGGGCGAGCGCGTTGATGCGTGCACCGACCACCTGCGCTATGAGGCGGCCGACGTGGTGTATCATCTTCTTGTTGTGCTCGAGCGCTATGGCATCGACTTGGATGAGTTTGCCGCCGAGCTCAACGAGCGCATGACCGACGAAGAGCGACCTTCAGGGGCGGTTCGCCTCAAGCAAGGCCACGTTAAAAGGGGTAAGTAGCCTATGGCACGTCTATTTGGAACCGACGGTGTCCGCGGAGTCGCGAACACCGAGCTCACCTGCGAGCTTGCCTATCGTTTGGGACAGGCTGCGGCCGTGTTCCTCGGCAAGAACATCGTGGTCGGCAAGGACACCCGCCTGTCGGGTGACATGCTAGAATCGGCGCTTGCCGCCGGCATCATGAGTGCGGGGGGAACCGAGCTTTCGGTGGGGATTATCCCTACGCCTGCGGTTGCGCTGCTCGTGCGCGAGCTGCACGCCGACGGCGGTGCGGTGATCTCCGCTTCGCATAACCCGCCGGAGTACAACGGCATCAAGCTCTTCGACGCCGAGGGCTACAAGCTTCCCGACGAGGTGGAAGATAAGATCGAGGAGTTCATCAAGCAGGGCGGCCTCGAGGGTGCTGCTGATCGAGCCGAGGAGGGCGCGGAGGGCGAGGACGCCGCCGCGATGCTTCCCGGCGACGAGGTGGGCGTTGCCCTTCCTGTTGACGAGGCCTGTGAAATCTACATCGAGCATGCGGTTCAGAGCGTGCGCGCGCAGGGCATCGACTTCTCGGGTATGCGCATCGCGCTCGACACGGGGCACGGCGCCTCGTCGCTCACAAGTGCTGAGGCCTTTCGCCGCTTGGGGGCGGAGGTCATCGCCATCAACGAGGACTTCGACGGCACCGATATCAACGTGAACTGCGGTTCCACCCATCTCGAACCGCTTGCCCAGCTCATGCGCGAAAGCGGTGCGGACGTCGGCGTGGCGCACGACGGCGATGCCGACCGCGTGATGCTCATGACGCCTGACGGCACCGAGATCGACGGCGACATGGTCGAGGCCGTGTGCGCGCTCGACATGAAGCGCCGCGGGTGTCTGCCCGAGGACACCGTCGTGTCCACCGTGATGTGCAACCTCGGGTTCGTCCACGCGATGCGCGACAACGGCATCACTGTCGTGCAGACGAAGGTGGGCGACCGCTATGTTCTCGAGGAAATGCGCGCGAAGGGCTACGCCATCGGCGGCGAGCAATCGGGCCACATGATCCTTCTTGAGCACAACTCCACGGGCGACGGCCTTATGACGGCTTGCCAGTTCCTCGCGGCGGTGAAGCGGGCGGATATGCCGGTGGCTGATGTCGTTTCCATCATGAAGAAGTTCCCGCAGACGCTTATCAACGTGCGGGTGCGCGACAAGCATGCGGTGGAAGGCAACGAGGCCATCGCCGCTGCCGTCGCGAAGGCCGAAGAAGCGCTTGGTGATTCGGGCCGCGTGCTGCTGCGCCCGAGCGGCACGGAGCCTGTGGTTCGCGTGATGGTCGAGGCGGAGGACGCGGACGCCGCGAAGGCCCATGCCGAGGCGATTGCCGCCGTCGTTGAAGCTGAAATCTAGAAGATATCGCATATCGCCCCTGTTCATCGGGGGCGATTTCTTTCCTGGTGCGCGAGGTGAGGGAGACCCATGGCATACGAGATCATAGTCGCGAAGTTCACCCCCGACGAGCCGGATGAGCGCATCGATGCCGTGCTGCCCGACGGCGTCGTCGGCATCGGGGCGAAGGCGTTTCGCTTCAAGGGCGAGGTGCGTTCCTTGCGCGCCCCCAAAAGCCTCATCGAGGTGGGGGATGCCGCTTTCGACGGCTGCCGCAACCTCGTGCAGGTCGACTTTCCAGGCGATGTTGCTATGGTGGGAAAGCGCGCCTTCCAACACTGTACCTCGCTGCGCGAGATAACGTTCGCTGAAACGCTCGGCTGCATCGATGACGCCACGTTCCAGGGAGCAACCTCGCTTTCCCGCATCGTGGCGCCTGGGGTGACCGAGATCAACCGCTATGCCTTTCAGCGTTGCGCCTCGCTTGTTGACGTGCAGTTTGGTGCCCTGAAGACAATCGGCCGACGTGCGTTCGCAAGCTGCACCGAACTAGAGCGGATCGAACTGCCCAGCACGTTGAAGGTGATTGGAGAGGAGGCCTTCTCGGGATGCCAAGCCCTTCGCGAGGTCGTGATCCCCGAGAGCGTGGAGGAAATCGAGCCGCGGGCGTTTCGCGGATGCACCAGCCTCGATGCGGCCTCGATTCCCGAGAGCATTGTGCAGCGTTTTCCCGAGTCGTTCACGCAGGAAGTGGCGGCCAGGGCGGGCGTCGTGTTGAAGACCGAGCGTACGCGGCTTTCGGCAGCGTTTCAGGAAGCGCACGAGGCGGATCGAGCGGAGCTCATGGCCGATGGCAAGCGCCTGTGCGGCGAAGAGGACGAGCTGCGCAAGCAGCTCGCTGGCCTGGGCATGTTCGCGCGTGCGGAGAAGGATCGGATCCAGGCGCGGCTCGACGAGCTGGAAGGCCAGCTTGCGGAGGTGCGCGATTTGATTGACGCGCTCGACAACCCGACCGACGAGGAGCTGCTCGCGATGCTCTAGCGCGCAGGGGAGGCGCGGATCTTCGGGGTGCGTGCACGCCCACACGCCCCGAGCCGTCGCTCGCGAGTCCGGTGTTCGAGATCGCCCGTGCCCGCTAGCCCGGCGTGCGGGTGCTCGGACGCGATGGCCTGCGCGGGCTCGCGGGATTCTGCTCTTGTGCTCCTAAACCCTTCTTTCTCGAAATCGACTCCTCTATGTTAAACCACCGTTGACATGGGTGTCCCATCGGCGGCCCTCCCGAAAAGCAGGCTCCCCCTATCATGGGATCGGCCGAGGAGCCGTGAGAAGGAGGAGCCGTGAAAGACATCGTATCGCAGTTCGCCATGCAGCTGACCCTTGCGGAGAAGAGGGAGCTCGTCGCCGAGCTCAAGGGGGCCATCGCCGAGGAGCTCGCCTCCCGAGCCTCCGGCCCGGCCGGCCCGTCGCGCTGCCCGAGGTGCGGCAGCCCCTCCTTCGTGCGCAAGGGCCGGGACCGCGACGGCGGGCAGCGGTGGCTGTGCCGCGGCCGCGCCAGGACGTTCTCCGCGCGCACGCGCGGCCTGCTCGCATCGTCGAAGCTGCCCGCGTCGGCGTGGATGTCCTTCGCCGAGTGCATGGCCGACGCGCTCCCCCTGCGGGAGACGGCCGCCCGCGTCGGGGGCCTCCCTCTACACGGCGTGGTTCATGCGCATGCGGGTCTGCGAGGTCATGGCGCTGCGCGCCCCGGACTGCCGGCCGGGGACCTTCCACGTCGACGGCACCCTGGTCATGGGCAGCCTGAAGGGGAACCTGGGCCGCTCGGGGCTCCTCGGGCTCCCGCGGCCCCGCCACCGCAACGGGCGCGACGGCAGGAGGGCGTCGCGCGGGCGGTCGAAGGAGTGGGTGGTGGTCGTGTGCGGCGCCAACGAGCTCGGCGACTGCTTCTGCGACATATGCGGGCGCGGGTCGGCGGGCGCGGGCGAGCTTTCCGTGGAGCTCGCCGCGAGGATCCCCGCGGCGAGCGCCGTCGTCACCGACGGCCACAAGTCCTACGGCTTCGCCACCAGGGGCTACCGGCATGCCGAGGTCGATCCGAGGGACCCCTCCGCCGGGGACATCAACATGGTCAACGCCCTGCACTCCCGCCTGAAGGCGTTCCTGCGCAGGTTCAACGGCGTGTCGACCAGGAGGCTGCAGCGCTACCTCGACTGGTTCCGCTACGCCGAGGCCTTCAAGGGCGGCGGGATGGACGGGCGCGAGCGGCTCTTCATGCACGAGGCGGAGGGCCGGTACTGGAAGACGAGGAGGTTCACGCACTTCGAATTCGGCGACGCCATGGTCTACTGGACCAGGCAGCTCGCCGACGTGTCAACGGTGGCTTAACATAGAGATCGACTCATCGTGGACAAAAAAGGCCGATACGTGAGGAGTAGTATAAGGCAAACTTCCTTTCGATAATTCTGACCTGGGAAAACGCCGGCAGAAGCACGAGCGAGCAATCGCTACCGACTTCGAGGACTCACATATCGGCATTATTTGTCCCCCGCACCTCGTTTTTCGAAAAGAAGGGTGGCCGGCGGTTCCGGCGATGACCCTTGATGCATCACAAATCGGGATGCGATTAAAAAGTGTGTCCGAAGGGTGTTGACGCAGGCCAGTGCACATTTTTTGTTGCACCATTCAGCAAGAAGGCCCGCTTAGACGGGCCTTCTTGCATGTTATGATACGCTCGCGGCAATAGGGCGAGATGTTTACTTCCTTCTGTTGGAGAAGCGAATGGCTGCGGCAAGTGCGCGCACGAGCAGGCTTGGCTTGTGCGGCGGTTGCTCGATGTGGGGCAAGATCGTCGTGGTCGTCGCTTTCTCGGCGGGCTCGATAGCATCGGGCTCGAGCGCAGGCTCGGAGGTGCCGGTCGCGTCAGCGGAAGGGGAGCCGCTAGCCGCGTCTGCGGGAGCAGCTCCGCTCGTTGTGCTCGTCGCCTCTGGGGGAACTGTGGCAGCCTCCGAGGGCACGGGAGTCGCCGTGCCCGCGCTTGTCGCACCACTTGCGACCGCACTCGCCGCGCCTGCGGGGGCCGCAGCCGTTGCCGCGGGGGCCGTCGCCGCCACGGGAGTCGCAGGCTCAGCAGCTGCGACCGCCTCGCGCTTCTCTACCTCGCGTTCGACTTCCACCTCGGTGCTCATGCGCGCCTTAAGCCGCGCCTCGTCCATGAAATGCGCCTGCGAGTCGAAGCGAATCGTCTTGCCCTCGGGGCTCACCTGCGCGAAGAACCCAAGCGGCGTGTAGCGACGGTTGGGAAGCAGCTCGCGCAGTTTCGCCGTGTCGGAAAGCGAGACATCGATGTAGGACAGAATGCGGTCGCGCAGCTTCTCGTCGAGCACGGGCCAGGCGATTTCCACGCGCTTGTCCATGTTGCGCGTCATGAGGTCGGCGCTCGCCAGGTATATTTTCATGTTCGTGCGCGGTCCGAAGCCGTAGATGCGGCTATGCTCGAGCATGCGCCCCACAATGGACACGACGCGCACGTTCTCGGTATAGCCTTCTACGCCTGGGACCAGGCACGATATGCCGCGAACGAGCATGACTGTCTTCACGCCCGCCTGCGATGCCTCCGCGATCTTGTCGATGATCTCCTTGTCGGTGACCGAGTTCGTTTTGAAAAACAGCCCGCACGGCTCGCCTCGCCGCGCAAGCTCGATCTGGTGGTCGATGTTCTTCAGGATGAGCGGTTTCACCTGCAAGGGCGCTACCCACAGCACATCGTAGTTGTCCGACACGTTCTCAAGCGCCATGTTGCGGAAGAACTCCGTCGCATCGCGGCCGATCGTGGGGCTCGTCGTGATGAGCGACAAGTCGGTGTAGAGCTTGGCCGTCTTCTCGTTGTAATTGCCCGTGCCGAGCTGCGTGATGTGCTGGATACCGTCGTCGGTCTGGCGGGTGATGCAGCAGATCTTGCTGTGCACCTTGTAATCGCGGAAGCCGTAGATGACGTTGCATCCGGCCTGCTCGAAGCGCTGCGACCATTCGATATTGTTGCTCTCGTCGAAGCGCGCGCGCAGCTCGAACAACGCGGTGACCTCCTTGCCGTTCTCGGCGGCGTCGATGAGCGCTTCGGCGAGGTGCGACTGGCTTGCCAGGCGGTAGAGCGTGATTTTGATCGAGATGACGTGCGGGTCGCGCGACGCCTCGCGTAAAAGCTGCACGAATGGGTCCATGCTCTCGTAAGGGTAGGAAAGCAGCACGTCGCCGCCTGTCGTCACCTGGTCCATGATGGGGCGTTTGCGGTCGAGACACGCCGGCCATTGTGGCGTGAACGGCGGATACACGAGCGCTGCGCATTGCTTTTCGGAAAGATGCGAAGCTAAGTCCCAGGTAAAGCTCAAGTCGAGCGGCACCGACGTCGTGAACATCTGATGCTTCTTCAGGTTCAGGCGATCGAGCAGCAGTGGCTCGAGGGGGTCGGAGAGCTCGCGCTCGCTCTCGAGGCGCACCGGAGCCAGGCGCGCGCGCTTCTTCAAGATGCGCTTCATGTGCTCGCGGTAATCCTCGTCGTTCTCATCGGTGGACTCCGTCGCGTCGATGTCGGCGTTGCGTGTGACGCAGATGACGTTGGTATGCTTCACGGTGTACATGGAAAATACCTGTTCAGCGACCATTTCCACCACATGCTCAAGCAAGATGAAGGAAAAACCATCGCCCGGCAGCTTCACAACGCGCGCGCACTGGCGTGGCAGGGGGATGAGGCCGAGCATGGTTCCCTCGGCGCCGACGTTTTGCGAAAGGGAGGCGTTCTTCGTGGATTCTTTCGCCGGCTTCCCCTTGCTTTTCTTGCCTTTCTTTCCCTTCTTCTTGTGCTCGCTTTTTGCCTGGTCTTGGGCGTTGTCGGCTTCTTCGTCGAGACGCACGACGATGTAGAGCGCGCCGTTTTCCAGATGCGGGAAGGGATGGCGGGCATTGATGATCTGCGGGGAGAGGAACGGTGTCACGTTGGCTTCGGCGTATTCTGCCAGATAGGAGCGCTGCTCATCGGTGAGCTCGTCGGGACGAACATGCGTGACCCCGACCTTGTTCAACAGCAGGCGAACCTGCTCGAAGGTGCGTTCGTAGGCAGGGTAGAGCTCGTGGCAGCGCAGGTAGATAGCGCGAAGCTGCTCGGAGGGCGTCATGTTGGACTTGGAATCGACAATGTGCTTCTTCACGAGCGACAAGTCGGTCAGGCTACCGACGCGCACCATGAAGAATTCCTGCAGGTTGCTCCAAAAGATGGAGATGAAGTTCAGACGCTGCAGAAGAGGGACCGACTCGTCGGCGCCCTGTTCGAGTACGCGCTCGTTGAAGTCGAGCCATGACAGCTCGCGGTTCTGCAGATAGGGTGCAGGGTTGCCTGCTGTGGGAATGACCTGGTCAGATGATGTGGGATTGTCGTTGGCCATACAGAGAGCCTCCTTGATGTGCATGATGACGCGTTCTTGGCGCTACCCTTCATGATAACGCGCCGTGGAACGATGAGCCGAAAGCGTTACTGAGCCTTTACCCTCGAGCAAGGCGCATTGCCCAGCATGCGCTCGATGAGATAGCCTTCGCGCACGCCGCGCTTGCATATTTCCAGCTTGCGGGCATCGAGCTTTTGCATGAGCGTGCTGAGGATGACGCAACCGGGCCCGACCGTGTGGATGCGCTCGGGAACGGCACGCGCTGCAAGGTGGGCGAATTTCGACGGGTTGCTCTCCAGAAGATCGAGCAGTGCATCGAAGTGCTCGGGCGTGAGGGTTTTCGGCCGGCAAGACTCGCCGGTCATTTGGGCGTAGAGCTTTGCGGCGGCACGAGCGCTTCCTCCGACGCCATAGAGCGTCTCAGCGCGATATTTTCGCAGATTAACGGGAGTTTCCGCGACGCGTTCGAGGAACGCGCGCTCGATCGCTTCGACCTCGTCTGCCTGGGGCATGACGAACTCCACGTATCCCGCGTAGGAGGAGAGCGATCCTTGCCCGATGCTCACGTCGTCGAAGTCGCGCCCTTCCTCGACGCGGATGAGTTCGGTTGACCCGCCGCCCAGATCGACCACGGTGCCCTTGTCGATCGTGCGATCGCATGAGGCCCCCGCGAAGCTGAGGTGTGCCTCGTCGCGGGCGGAAAGCAGGTTCACGGGAGCCCCGATGGCCTCTTCGATTGCGCGGATGGCCTTGCGGGAGTTTGTGCAGTTGCGCAGCACGGCGGTTGCGAAGATGTCGGTGCGCACGCAGTTGAAGTAACGCGCGCGCTTCAGGTGCCCGGAGAGCACGTCGACCGCGCGGGCGATGCCTTCCGGGGTGAATTCGCCCGCATCAACGTAGGCCGAAAGCCCCGCCATCACCTTGTCGTTGATGATGCTTCGGAAGTCCTTGCAGGTGATGGGCTTCTTTTTGCTTATGCCGTCCTTCACGTCGAAGATGACGAGGCGCACTGAGTTCGACCCCAGGTCGATTACGCCGTAGTTTGCCATAGCGCTTTCCATTTCCCGTTAAGCTCGTTTTTTCCATCCTAACGTAGCGTTTCGGGCAATGGGGAAATCTTTACGCGTCCTTTACGCTCGCTCTGCTTGGACTCCGTATTCGGAGCGGGCCAATGGTAGGTTCGCGCGGGCGGCGTATCGGCCGTCTGCCTCGCAAGGTCGAAGTGAGCTGTGACACCATGCGGTGATTGTGGGAAAATACGCAGCGAGAAAAGATAACGATGCATGTTTAGAGGTAGATTTCCATGTCAGCTCAGTTCAACATTCGCCGTGCGTCGAGTCGCATGGTATCGGTGCTCCAGCGTGAACTTGACCTGCCCCGTTTCGTCGCGGCAACGCTTGTCGGCCGCGGAATCGACACCCCGAAGGCGGCGCGCGCGTTCCTGTTTCCCTCGTTCAAGCACGATTGGCTCGACCCCTACCTGATCCCTGGGCTCGGCGATGTCGTCGACGCGCTCGAGGACGCCGTTCGGAAGGGCCGCCGCATCCTCGTGTTCGGAGACTTCGACTTGGACGGCATATCCGCGACGACAGTGCTCACCCGTGGCCTGCGGGAACTCGGGGCCGACACGGTGCCGTTCATCCCGAAGCGCTTCGAGGAGGGCTACGGCATCACTGCCGCGGCACTCGAGCGCGTGAAGACCTACGGGCCCGATTTTCTCGTGACGGTCGACTGCGGTATCGCCTGCAAGGCAGAGGTGAAGCTCGTGCAGGCGGCGGGGGTCGACGTCGCAATCACCGACCACCACGAGCCCACGGACCTGGTTCCCGAGGGCGTGCCCGTTGCCGACCCGAAGATCGACTCCACGTGCCCAAGCTGCGTGCTCGCCGGTGCGGGCGTGGCGCTGAAGCTCGTGCAGGCGCTTGGCGCTCGCTTCGGCAAGCCCTACCTTTGGCGCGATTTCGTTGACTTCGCGACACTTGGCACGGTGGCCGACCTTATGCCGATGCTCGGCGAGAACCGCCCGCTCGTGATCGAGGGCATCAAGATGATGAACAAGGCTCCGCGCCCGTGCATCGCTGCGCTGCTCGAAACGTCGGGAGCGGTTGGCAAGCCTCTCACCAGCACAAACCTCAGCTTCTCGCTCATCCCACGCCTCAATGCTGCAGGGCGCATGGGCAACGCCGACCTGGCGCTCAACCTGCTCATGTCCGATGACTTCGACGAGGCGTACCGCTTGGCGACCGAGCTTGAGGGACTCAACGACCAGCGCCGCGAGATCGAGGCCGAGCTCTCCGAGATTGCGAAGGTGCAGGCTGCGGAAATCTACCACGGTCAGCGCGCGCTCGTCGTTGCGGGCGAGGGGTGGCACGAGGGCGTGAAAGGCATCGTGGCAAGCCGCCTGGTCGGCATCTACGGCGTGCCGTGCATCCTTTTGACCATCGACGGCGACGAAGCGCGCGGCTCAGGCCGAAGCGTCGGGCGCGTGAACCTGTTCGCCGCGGTCGAATCGGCGTCTGACCTGCTTGTCCGCTTCGGTGGACACGAGGCGGCGGTGGGCATCACGCTCAAGACCAAGGACATCCCCGCGTTTACGAAGGCGCTCTGCGACTACCTCGACAAGCTGCCCGAGGACGACTTTCACCCGCTCATCGAGATTGACACGTGCATCAACCTCGATGAGCTCACGCTCGAAACGGTGGGCGCGCTGAAGCAGGTCGCCCCCTTCGGCCAGGAGAACCCGACGCCGTGCTTCCTCGCGCGCGACGTGCTGCTCACCCATTGCCGCGCGGTTGGAGCCGAGAAGAACCACTTCTCGTGCACGCTCACGAACGGCCGCACGTCGATTTCGGGCATCATGTTCCACTGCACCGACATCGACATGCTTATGGCAACCGACAGCGTGGTGAACGCGGCGTTCCAGGTGGAGATCGACACTTGGCGCGGGCGCAAGTCGGTGAAGGCGATGCTGCAGTCCGTTACGCCTGCTCGCACGTGCCCTGCGCTCGAGGCGTGCCTCGAGCCGGAGAACCTGTCGTTCGCGGCCGACCTATACGCCACGAGCGATGCGGAGCTTTGCGAGGATTGCTGCGAGAGCCCCGAGGACATCGAGGCCTATGAGGCGGAACGCGAGAAGAACCGCGCGCTATGGGAACAGAAGGCGCAAAGCGACCCCGACGCGCTCGAGGACGCGGTGGTGCGGGCGATCATCGGCGACCGCGAGCTGCACAAATCGCAGCGTGTGGTGCTCTCGAGCCTTCGTGCTGGGAATTCCGTGCTCGCCGTCATGGCGACGGGGCGCGGCAAGTCGCTCACCTTCCAGGTTCATGCGGCATGCGAAGCGCTCGCGCACCATACGGCGAGCCTGTTCGTCTACCCGCTGCGTGCGCTTATCGCTGACCAGGCGTTTCACATCAACGAAGCGCTCGCGCCCTTCGGGATCAACGCGTGCACACTCACAGGGGAAAGCGCGCCCGACGAGCGCCGCCAAGCCTTCGCGGGCCTGGCGGACGGCTCGGTCGACATCGTGCTCACGACGCCGGAGTTCCTCGTATGCCACGCTCCCGAGTTCGCGGCTACCGGCCGCATCGGCTTCGTCGTGGTTGACGAGGCTCATCACATCGGCCTTTCGCGCGCGGGCCATCGCCCCGCATATGCGCAGCTCGGAAGCGCTATCGCGCAGATGGGCAACCCGGTTGTGCTCGCGCTTACGGCAACTTCGGACGAGGCTGTCACCAGCGACATCGACCGCGTGCTCCCCGTGGCGGGGCACGTGGTGGACGACACCATGCGCACGAACCTCCACGTGGTCGACCAGCGCAACCTGCGCAATCGCGGCGACTACCTGGCGACGCTCGTCGCGCAAGGCGAGAAGAGCGTCATCTACGTGTCCTCGCGCGAGCAGTCGGTGGCGCTCGCCCGCAACCTGCGCAAACGCGTGCCGCAAATGGCGCCGCTCATCGGCTTCTACAACGCGGGTCTTTCGCGTGCCGAGCGCACGCGCGTCGAGGAGTTGTTCCGCACGGGCGCGATCGCGGTGCTCGTGGCCACGTCGGCGTTCGGCGAGGGCGTGGACATTCCCGACATCCGCAACGTCGTGCTCTTCCAGCTGCCGTACAACGAGATCGAGTTCAACCAGATGAGCGGCCGTGCGGGGCGCGACGGCAAAGACGCGCGCGTGCATCTGCTGTTCGGGCGCTCGGACGTGAAGCACAACGACCGCATCCTGCAGGACATGACGCCCGATCACGATGTGCTTGCCGAGGTGTACCGCACGTTGCGTACGTGGCAGCGCAAGACGCCCGGCGAGTTTTTCGAGATGGCCGATGGCGAACTCGCGCATATCGTGAGCGGCACGGGCTGCGAGATCACGGCGGCGTCGGCGGCGTGCGGCATCGCGGTCTTTCGCGAGCTGGGGCTTATCGAGACGCATGTGGCCTACGCGTCGGGCGAGGGCGCGCGCATGGTGCGTGTGAAGGAAGGCGCCGGGCGCGTGGAGTTGACCGACAGCGTGCGCTATCGCGAGGGCTTAGGCGAGCGTGACATCTTCAGGGCCTTTTACGAGTGGGTGATCGACTGCGATTGCGCGCGTCTCGAGCAGCGCGTGTCCGGCCCCATCACCCCGCAGATGAAGCCGCTGCATCTACGGTAGCGGCGTGTGGCGTGCGACCAGTTTCCCCAAGTCCCCTTTTCCCTTTGACGAATCGAGTAGAATGAAGTCACTACGATTTAGTTTCAAGGGAAAGGAGGACTGACATGAGCACCAACGGCCGCAACGGCAGCGATGACGAGATAATGCTCGGCGAGTCGCTCAAGTCGTCTTCCGAAAAGCAGACGGTTGATGATGTCATGCTCGGGCGCGCGTACACGCCCGAGAAATCGTTTTCGGTGGCGCCTCGTCCCACCGAGGTGGGGGAGCTTCACTCGACGGAAACCCCGGAAGAGCGCTTCGTCGAGCTGCAGCGCCTGACCGATGGTTACCTGACCGACGACGAGCGCGACATGCTCGAGCGCGCGTTCCGCTTCGCCGACGCGGCGCACAAAGGCGTCACGCGCAAATCGGGCGAGCCCTATATCATCCACCCCCTGGCAGTGGCCCAGATCGTGGCGGAGGAATTGAAGCTGGACAGCGAGTCCATTGAGGCGGCGCTGCTCCACGACGTCATCGAGGATACCGCCGCCACCCATGAGCAGATCTCCAAGCTCTTCTCCCCCACCATCGCGGACCTGGTGGAGGGCGTCAGCAAACTGACCCGGATCCAGTACGCCACCAAGGAAGATGAGCAGATGGAGAACCTGCGCAAAATGCTCATCGCCATGTCCAAGGACATCCGGGTGATCCTCATCAAGATCGCCGACCGGCTGCACAACATGCGCACCATGGAGTATCAGTCTCCTGCCAAGCAGAAGCAAAAGTCCCTGGAGACCATGGAGATCTATGCCCCCATCTCTCACCGGCTGGGCATGCAGCGCATCAAGTGGGAGCTGGAGGACCTGTCGCTGAAGTATCTGGACCCCATCGGCTATGACGAGATCGTCTCCAAGCTGGACGCCAAGCGCCAGGAGTATGAGGACTTCATGCGCCGCACCCAGGACCAGATCGACCAGCGGCTGAACGATCTCAATATCCAGCACATCGTCTACGGCCGGATGAAGCACCCCTACTCCATCTACCGCAAGATGTTCAACCAGAACAAGTCCCTGGACGAGATCTTCGACCTCTTCGCCTTCCGGGTGATCGTGGAAAACGTGGGGGACGTTGTAGCAGTCCCCCACGTTTTCTTCGACCTCTTCGCCTTCC
>OIWN01000420.1_pt1 | contig 39826 bp, 27 predicted proteins | sample 1587591 | NCBI WGS metagenome assembly OIWN01 (sample SAMEA3888901, study PRJEB22519) | human gut metagenome | biome: human gut; feature: human-associated habitat; material: faeces | place: Denmark | collected 2010 | reverse complement strand
AGTGCGCATCCTCGCGGAGCGTTTTTATCGTATAGAAACGAAGTTTCCTATACGACAAAAGACCGCCCTCGCCATCCATCGGACGGCCGGGCGGTCCTGCTTTCCTATTTTCCTGTAAAAACGTTGTCGGAATCAAAAGCCTCCGGCGTTGATATCCTTATTTTTTCTGTACATATTTCAGACAGTCAAGGGTTACGGCTGCCAGGATAATGATACCTTCAAAGATGAACTGAAGGTTTGTATCAATACCCAGAATCGTCAGAGAGTAGGTCAGAGAGGTAAAGATCAATACACCCGTTACAACTCCGGAAATCTTACCGATACCACCGGTAAAGGAAACACCGCCAACTACGCAGGCTGCGATGGCATCCATATCCCATCCCTGTCCATAAGCTGCACTGCCGGAACCAACCATACGGTTACATTCCAGCCAGGAGCCGAAGCCATACAGGATACCTGCCAGGATAAATGCTCCCATCGTTACTTTGAATACAGAAATACCAGATACTGCTGCTGCTTCCGGATTTCCGCCTACCGCATACAGGTTTTTACCAAATGTTGTTTTATTCCAGATAAACCATACAATGATAACTGCTGCAACTGCCCACAGGATGATCGTCGGGAATTTGCCGATCTGCGGAATGAATGTGTTAGGGATCGCAAAATCGATGGCACCGAAGGATACACCCTTGGTAGCATAGGTTACCAGACCAAAAATGATCAGCATATTCGCCATTGTAGAAATAAACGGATGCATTTTGAATCTTGCCATGAAGAAGCCGGCAATCATGGAAAATACCGTTGTAAAGATCACACACATTAACAATGCAAGCAATGCTTTCGCAGTAGGAGCCATAGCAGAGAAGTCAAATACATGCCCGAATACGGCACCTGTATTGATTCCATTATGCATGATAATGGTTGCTGTAACCATACCCAGACCAACCATACGTCCTACCGAAAGGTCCGTACCTGTCAACAGGATCAGGCCGGCAACACCAAGTGCAAGGAACATACGCGGGGATGCCTGCTGTAAGATATTCAGGATGTTGGTAACGGTCAGCAGCTGTGTATTTTTAACAATCGGTGTGATGATACACAATGCAATAAAAATCAGGATGATTACGATGTACAGGCCATTTTTGTACAAAAACTGGGATAAATTGAAGGAGTATCTGTAATTTTCCAGTTTCTGTGCTCTCTGCTGAGGGAATGTGAACTTGGAGGTTCTCAGCAGATCGATCAGATGATATTTATGCATGAATGCTTCATGTCTTCTGTCTTTGATCTCCTGCATTCTGGATTCGTGAGCCATCTGTGCATCAAACAATTTGTTTTTCAACACATATTTTTCAGCCCTGATCTCCTCTGCATCCTTCAAAGAAGCGATCTTTTTCTGATGCTCGCTCTTTAAATCTGCTTTGACCTTCTCATATCTGCTGTTTTCTTCTGCCTTTGCAGCCTTACAGCTATTGCTTACTACATCGTAGTAATCCTTCTTGTAATGCTTCGCCAGATAATCCTCTGCCTCTGCGATCAGCTTTTTGATCTCTTCCTTGTTGTCTGCTTCTACCTTTTTCGCATTTTCCAGCTCTTTTTTGCTGTTTTCAATGATCTTATCTCTCTGTGCTTTGGATAAGTTCTTATTTTCCTTTGCGATAGCGATCTGGTTTTTCAGATCATTCACCTTGTCCGATCCGTCTACGCGTAATGCGTCAATTTTCTTTTGGATCTTTTCCACATATTCATCGATGGGCTTCAAAAGCTTTGCTTCTTCTTCAGCCGAAATAATAATGCTGTTTTCTGCCATTTCCACTTTTCCTCCTGTTACAGATATTTCGCACTGAGTCTCAGTAATTCTTCCTGGTTTGTTTCTTTTGTATTTACAATTCCAGCCAGGCGTCCGTTGGACATAACACCGATCCGGTTGGTAATACCAAGAATTTCCGGCATTTCGGAAGAAACAACGATGATCGTTTTTCCCTGTTTTGCCATATTGATGATCAGTTCATAGATTTCATATTTTGCTCCAACGTCGATTCCTCGTGTCGGATCATCCATCATGAATACGCTTGGAGAACGCTCCAGCCACTTACCGAAGATGGCCTTCTGCTGGTTACCGCCGGAAAGGTTGGAGATCATATCATCCGGTCCCATACATTTTGTATGCATGACCTTGATCTCATCGGCTGTTGCACGTACCATCTTATCATTGGATAATGCGATCCCGCTTTTATAATGATTCATATTTGCAATGGTAGTATTGAATGTGATATCACCCTTTAAGAACAGACCATTGGCTTTTCTTTCCTCTGTGATCAGTGCAAATCCATGATCCATAGCATCCTTCGGAGAGGAGAAGTTCATCAGTTTTCCGTCATACACGACCGTTCCTTCTGCTCTTGTACGAATTCCGAAGATCGTCTCCAGAAGCTCGGTACGACCGGCACCAACCAGACCATAAAATCCAAAGATTTCTCCTTTTCTGATATCAAAAGAAATGTTCTGCAGTTTTGGTGCATATTTTGTTGATATATTTTGTACGGAAAGAATGGTTTCTCCCGGTGTATTGTCTACAGGTGGAAATCTATTATCCAGAGAACGACCAACCATGGCGGCGATCAGTTCATTCATATCTGTTTCTGTGCTCGCCTTGGTCATAACCAGGCTTCCGTCCCGCAGCACTGATATTTCATCACAGATTTCAAATATTTCATCCATTTTATGTGAAATGTAAATCAGAGAAATTCCCTGAGCCTTCAACTGACGCATCATCTTAAAGAGTTTTTCAACCTCCGGTGCAGTCAGAGATGAGGTAGGCTCATCCAGTACGATAACTTTGGAATGATAGGAAATCGCTTTTGCGATCTCACACATCTGCCTCTGAGATACAGACATTTTTTTCATTGGTTGGGTCAGATCCACTGTAATTCCCAGTTTTCTGAACAGATCTGAGGTTTCTTTTTTCATTCTTCCTTCGTCGACAACCCCAAGGGAATTCTTTGGGTATCTTCCAAGGAACATGTTATCTACAACACTTCTTTCAAGACACTGGTTCAACTCCTGGTGTACCATTGCCACCCCGTTTTCCAGTGCATCCTTTGGTCCGGAAAAGTTCACTTCTTTTCCATCCAGTACGATGGTTCCTTCATCTTTCTGATAGGTTCCAAAAAGACATTTCATCATTGTCGATTTCCCGGCGCCGTTTTCACCCATCAGTCCCATAATGGTTCCAGGTTTGACATTCATGCTAATATGCTTCAGAACCTTATTTCTACCGAATGATTTGCTCATGCCGTTAATCGATAAGATATATTTGTTCTTATCTTCTGTCATAGCTGTGCTTCCTTTTCTTAGTAAAGAAGGGCATCATTGCTGACACCCCTCTATAAATTCATCCATTTACGCTTTTTCGATCTCTAATTATTTGGAAAGAAGAGATGTGTATGCTGCTGCATTATCGGTCTTAACCATGTTAATTGCGAAAGCATCATACTCGCTCGGGTTTCCAAGACGGTTTGTGATATTGGATTCTGTCTGTCCATCTCCACCGATGTAATCTACTTTCAGGTTCAGCAGATCATCATACTTCTCCAGCAGCGGCTGATAGGTAGAGCTCAGGAAGTTATCCGATGCGTTGTAGATGTTCAGCCATACTTTTTTAGACGGGCTCTTGCTTTCATCCAGCTGGTTGGCAACCTTGTCATAAACTCTTGTCGAATCTGTGAAATCGTTGTAGTTTTCAGCTGTTACAGCAATATTTAACGCATAGTAGGATCTATCTTCTTCGCTGTATCTGTAGTCTTCACCTTCTACCAGGCAGTTTCCGGCATCATCTGCTGTACCGATACCAGTATCAATATCTACACCGTCCAGTGCGTTACGCAGGACTCTCAGTGTCAGGTAAGCCTGCACGTCTGCATGCTGAGAAATTGTTCCGCCGTAGCCTTCACCGATCGCTGCTACAGCATCGCTGTTTGCATCGTAACCGAAGGTAGGAACCTTGTTGTCTTTTGCCCATGCGTTGAACATGGACATTCCCATACCATCGTTATTGGAAACAACAACATCAATCTGATCGCCGAAGGAAGCGGTCCAGATTCCGATCGCATTACCAGCTGTTGCAGCATCCCATGTTGCACCTGCTGAGTTTTTCATTTCCTGAGAAGCCAGCTCACGGATCGTATATGTTTTTCCATCTACTTCCAGAGTTGCATCCTGTACAACCTTTGCTTTTCCATCTACGTTTGTTCCAGCCGGTGTGGAATCTACTGTGCCATCTGCTTCTACGCCGGTTCCCAGTGTAGAACGAACACCACGGGTACGAGCGATAGAATCGTTGTGTCCGATATCACCGATTGCCAGAACATATCCGATCACGCCATCACCATTTCTATCAATAGTTTCTGCATTCTTTTTGATGTAATCCAGAACCATCTGTCCCTGCAGTTCAGCACCCTGATTAGCATCAAAACCTACATAGTAAGTATTGCCGTTGAAGTTCAGAGCTTCTTTGTCCAGCTCGCCGGTAGCACTGCTGGAGGGCTGACGGTTAAACCAGCACAGAGGCTTGTCTTTATTTTCTACAGTTGCATCTGCTGATGCAGCAGAATCTGCAGCTTCTGTTGCCGCTGCTTCTGTTTTTTCTGTTGTGGTTGTAGATGCTGTAGAATCTGTTTTGGCTCCGCCGCAGCCAACCATGGATAATACCATAGCTGCTGCCATCATTGTTGCTAATGCTTTTCTTTTCATTTTTTCCTCCCATTTGGTTGTTTTGCTAAATTTCTTTCGTTCTCAGCTGATAAACCTATTATAATCACAAGAGGATTTATTAAAAATAGAATATTTTTTGATTAGTTATTGAAATTTTTAGCTATTTCATAGTTTTTTTAAGATTTTTACAGTAATCCTGTATAGTTTCTTTCATTTCAGGAGGTCAGGTATGTAAAAGATTTCACAGCCTCTTCAAACACGCCCGGTATCTTGCTGTAAAAATTCCGGCTGAGACAGCTGCAGTCAGCACTTCTGCCACCGGGAACGCACCCCAGACACCTGTAATACCGAATATCCTGCTTCCAATGGAAGCAACCGGAACGATAAGCACCAGATAGCGCAGCAAGGAAATGATAAAGGATGGGATTCCCTCCCCAAGTGCCTCCAGTGCACCGGAAGCCACAACGCTGATTCCGGAAACCACAAATCCGAGGCTGATGATCCGAAGTGCAGCCGCCCCTTCCCGGATCGTTACACCGTCCTTGGAAAACATACCCATGATCGGTTCCGGAAGCAGCAAAAACAGCGCCGTACCGACCATCAGGATTCCAAAGATCAGTCCGGTACACACGGATAGAATCTGCTTCATCCGCTTTTTTTCTCCTGCCCCGTAATTAAAGCTCAATATCGGACGCATGCCCTGCACAATACCGCTGGCAGGCAGATAAAGGAAGGTCTGCAGCTTGAAATAAACACCCAGCACCAACACATAAACCGAAGAAAACGCGCCTGCGATTTTGTTCAGCAAAGTAATCAAAAGGGACGGCATGCCCAGAGTCAGGGAAGACGGGATTCCAACCGCATAGAGCCTGCCACAGATCGCAGGATCCGGCTTCATATCTTTTATATGGATGGAGACGCCCAGCCCTTTTTTCCTATGCCATACAAGATACATGACAAGCGGCACGATCTGTCCGATCACGGTAGCGATCGCAGCACCCTTTACTTCCATCCGCGGAATGGGACCAATTCCAAAAATGAGGATCGGATCCAACACAATATTCGTCAGACAGCCCGCTGCCAGACATAAGGTCGGAACGATCATATTTCCCAGTGACTGATAAATTTTTTCATAAGCAATATAGACGGAGATCACAAGGGAAAAGCTCAGTACCCAGGTTCCATAGGTAATACCCATCTGATAGATTTCTTCGTCTGTCGTAAAAAGTCTCAGAAAAGACGGAAGAATTGCTGTCAAAAGCACCGACATCAGTACACCGTGCACAATGCTCAAAAACAACCCCTCAGAGGCGCTCTGATCCGCTTTTTTATGTTCTCCCATTCCCAGGAAAAATGCGACTGCTGCACTGATTCCGACCCCAAAGCCTACGCTGATGCTCGTGACCAGTGTCTGCAGCGGATAGACAAGAGAAATTGCCGTCAGCGCCTTCTCTCCGACCCTTGCCACAAACATACTGTCAATAATGTTATAAAGCGAATTTATCAGCATCGACAGCATCATCGGCAAAGACATTGACAATACCAGAGGCAGCACCTTCTTTTCTTTCATAAAATTCTGATCCATTTTGACTCCTTCCTTTCCTCTACGGCAACAATAGAATGCACGCTCTACGAGCATTCTATTGTCATAAATAAAAAAAATATGCCTTGGCACATTCTCGCGCCGAGGCGCGGTTGCCTCGGCAACCATCTATCCTTGCGCCGAGTACGCATCCTCGCAGAGCATTTTTATCGTATGGAAACGAAGTTTCCTATACGATAAAAAAGAGCTATAAACCCTGCAGTTTTAATCTCAGAAACTGCAAAATCTATAGCCCTGTATCAGACAAACCCTATGACCAAACTGTTAGGATATTACCATATCCTGTCTAAAAAGGCAAGCTAAAGTCTTGATTTTTCCGTTCAAATCGTGTATGCTTGTTTGGAATCAAGCAGGCTTAAATGCCTTAAATTACAATCAGGAGGAACAATCACTATGGGTTATCAGTTAGTTATGATCCGCCATGGCGAAAGCGTATGGAATCAGAAAAACCTGTTCACCGGCTGGACTGACGTAGATCTGTCCGAAACCGGACACAAGGAGGCTGCACAGGGCGGCGTTCTGTTAAAGGAAGCAGGCTTCTCCTTTGATGTTTGCTATACTTCTTATCTGCAGCGTGCAATCCACACCGCTAACCATGTTCTGCAGGAGTTAAATGAAGAATGGATTCCTGTTATCAAAACCTGGAAATTAAACGAGCGTCATTACGGTGCTCTGCAGGGTCTCAACAAATCCGAAACTGCTGAAAAATACGGCGAAGCTCAGGTTAAGGTATGGCGTCGTTCTTTCGACGTTCAGCCCCCCGCTCTTGAGCCTACCGACGAGCGTAATCCTGCTCTGCAGGCTCCTTACAAGAACGTAGATCCGAAGGAGCTGCCTCTGACAGAGAGCTTAAAGGACACCATCGCAAGAGTAATTCCTTTCTATGAAGAGAACATCAAGAAGGACATGCTGGCTGGCAAGCAGGTTCTGATCGCAGCTCACGGCAACTCTCTGCGTGCTCTGGTTAAATATCTGGACAACATCTCTGAGAATGAAATCACAGAGCTGAACATCCCTACCGGCGTTCCGCTTGTTTACGAGTTTGACGATAACTTCAACGTAACCGGTCATCATTACCTTGGCGACCAGGCTGCTATCGAAGCTAAGATGAACGCAGTTGCAAAACAGGGCGCAAAGAAATAAATTTCTTTGAAATAAATTTCTTTGAATAAAAAGAAGGACATGCTTTTCATCTCCGGATGAGCTGCATGTCCTTTTTTTATTATCGTATAGAAAACTTCGTTTTCATACGATAATAAACGCTCCGCGAGGATGCGCACTCGGCGCAAGGGTAGATGGTTGCTAAAGCAACCGCGCCTTGGCGCGAGAATGTGCCAAGGCACATTCTTTTTTATATAAGAAGCCTCATTTTCCATTCGCGTTGTATGCTGCCGGGCGCACCGTAGCAAAAACAGCCGCCGTACAAACACGGCAGCTGTTTTTATTATCGCTATCTGATATTTTATTTATCGATAATGCTTGCATGGAACTCCTGCAGAGACTGCACCGGAAGCTTGCCGTCACGTTTTGCGGAACGGATGCCTTCTACAGTTGCCTTTGCAGCAGCCATGGTTGTAATATACGGAATACGGTTCTTAATGGCAGCCTTACGAATGTAACTGTCGTCGGTTGTACCCTTCTTGCCGCGGGGAGTATTGACAATCAGCTGGATCTGGTCATTCGTTATCTTATCCAGGATGTTCGGACGTCCCTCGTTGAGCTTGCATACCTTCAGGGCAGGAATACCGGCCTGTTCGATCAGGTCACAGGTTCTGCCGGTTGCCATAATTTCAAAGCCAAGCTGATAGAAGCCTCTTGCAACGTCAACTACCTCTGCCTTATCTCTGTCATTAACAGAAATCAGCACGCAGCCGGAAGTGGGCAGCTTGGTCTTTGTCGCTTCTTCTGCCTTGAAGAATGCATCACCAAAGTCTGTAGACAGTCCAAGAACCTCACCGGTGGAACGCATTTCAGGTCCGAGTACCGGGTCAACCTCCGGGAACATATTGAAGGGGAATACCGCTTCTTTTACACCGTAGTGAGCGAATTTCTTTTCTTTCAGCTCCGGCACCGGGCTCTTGCGTCCGGTATAAGGCAGGGTAACGATATCCGTTGCAATCTGAACCATGTTGATGCCGCAGACCTTGGATACAAGCGGAACGGTTCTGGATGCACGGGGATTTGCCTCGATGACAAATACCTTGCCGTCCTCAATCGCATACTGCATATTCATCAGGCCAACAACATGCAGCTCCTTTGCGATCTTTCTGGTGTAGTCTTTCAGAGTTTCGATCTGCTCTTCTGTCAGTCCTCTCGGGGGAATGATACAAGCAGAGTCACCGGAGTGAATACCAGCCAGCTCGATATGCTCCATAACAGAAGGAACGAATACATGCTCGCCATCGCTGATTGCGTCCGCTTCACACTCGGTTGCATGATGCAGGAATCGGTCAATCAGGATCGGTCTGTCCGGTGTTACACCCACTGCCTGCTGCATGTAGAAGGTCAGCGCTTCATCGTCATAAACGACCTCCATGCCGCGTCCACCAAGGACGTAGGAAGGACGTACCATAACCGGATAGCCGATTCTGTGAGCAGTTTCCAATGCTTCTTCCACATTGACAGCCATGCCTGCTTCCGGCATCGGAATCTCCAGCTTCTCCATCATTTCACGGAACTGGTCACGGTCTTCTGCAAGGTCGATGGCTTCCGGAGTGGTTCCGAGAATATTGACACCGTATTTCTTCAGGTCTGCTGCCAGATTCAGCGGAGTCTGTCCACCGAACTGTGCGATAACGCCAACCGGCTGTTCTTTTTCATAAATTGCAAGGACATCTTCCAGAGTCAGAGGCTCGAAATACAGCTTGTCGGAAGTGTCGTAGTCTGTGGATACCGTCTCAGGGTTACAGTTTACAATGATCGTGGAGAATCCGAGCTTACGCAGTGCTTTTGCAGCATGTACGCAGCAGTAATCGAATTCGATACCCTGACCGATTCTGTTAGGACCGCCGCCGAGGATCATTACCTTCTGTTTGCTGTTGTCTACCGGGCTTTCGTCCTTGATATGATAGCTGGAGTAATAGTATGCGGAATCCTCAGTACCACTTACATGAACACCTTCCCAGCCTTCCACAACACCAAGCTCTGTTCTGCGTGTCCGAATTGCTTCCTCGGATACACCCAGGATCTGGCTTAAATATTTATCAGAGAAGCCATCCAGCTTCGCCTGTTTCAAATCAGCATCTGCAGGAACCTGTCCGTGATAAGCAGCAACGAGCTTCTCTTCTTCCTCAACCAGCTCCTTCATCTGCTCGATAAAGTAATCCTTAACTTTGGTCAGTTTGTTGATTTCTTCTACAGATGCACCCTTACGCAGTGCTTCATACATGATGAAATAGCGCTCGCTGCTGGGAGTTGCAAGCATGGTCAGAAGCTCCTTTTTGGACTTCTGATCAAAATCCTTTACATGACCAAGACCATAACGGCTCTTTTCCAGAGAACGGATCGCTTTCTGGAATGCTTCCTTATAAGTCTTGCCGATGCTCATGACTTCGCCGACTGCTCTCATCTGAGTTCCGAGCTTATCCTCTACGCCCTTGAACTTTTCAAATGCCCAGCGCGCGAATTTCAGAACGATATAATCGCCGTCCGGAACGTATTTATCCAGTGTGCCATATTTACCGCAAGGAATTTCATCCAGAGTCAGACCGCTTGCCAGCATTGCAGAAACAAGAGCGATCGGGAAACCGGTTGCCTTACTTGCAAGTGCAGAAGATCTGGAAGTTCTGGGGTTGATTTCAATAACAACAACACGACCGGAAATCGGATCATGTGCAAACTGTACATTCGTACCGCCGATCACCTCAATTGCGTCTACGATACGATATGCCTGATCCTGCAGCTTCTTCTGTACCTCCTCGGAAATCGTCAGCATTGGAGCGGAACAGAAGGAATCACCGGTATGCACGCCAACGGGATCAATGTTTTCAATAAAGCATACGGTAATCATATTTCCTTTTGCATCGCGGACAACTTCCAGCTCCAGCTCTTCCCATCCAAGAATGGACTCTTCTACCAGAACCTGACCCACGAGGCTCGCCTGCAGACCTCTTGCGCAGACTGTCTTTAATTCTTCTTTATTATAAACAAGACCGCCGCCGGCGCCGCCCATGGTGTATGCAGGACGCAGAACAACCGGATATCCCAGCTTGTCCGCAATCGCAAGTGCCTCGTCTACGGAGTAGGCGACGTCGCTTCTTGCCATCTCAACACCAAGCGCATTCATGGTATTCTTAAACTCAATACGATCTTCGCCGCGCTCAATTGCATCTACCTGAACGCCGATTACCTTTACATTGTATTTGTCCAGCACGCCTGCTGCCTGCAGCTCGGAGCAAAGATTCAGTCCGGACTGTCCGCCCAGATTCGGAAGCAGTGCATCCGGGCGTTCCTTTTCAATAATCTGCTCGAGACGTTCCACATTCAGCGGTTCAATATATGTGATATCCGCTGTGTCCGGATCTGTCATGATCGTTGCCGGATTCGAGTTTACCAGTACGATTTCGTAGCCCAGCTTTTTCAGTGCCTTGCAAGCCTGTGTGCCGGAGTAATCGAACTCACATGCCTGTCCGATAATGATCGGTCCTGAGCCAATAATCAGTACCTTATGAATGTCTTGTCTTTTCATAAATCCACCCATATTATCCTTTCTGTAAACGTATTCCCTAAAAACCCATTGTATATTCTAGCACAATTTGCAAAGGACAACAAGATTTTTTTCGATTAGTTGAAGCCAAAAAACTTCTGGCAGATTTTGTAGCCTTCCACAGAAATCCATCTTCCGGTTTTTCCAGGCAGATTCATACAGTTTCCTAAAAGACCGTAACGCAGCTTTCTGTAAACCTTCTTGTCCTTTTGTCTGATGTAGTTTAACAGCTCACGCTTTTTCTCGAGAGATTCCGGTGTGTTGATGCGGATCAGCAGGATGGAGGAGATCGTCGTAATGATGTCCAGATAGTTTAGCATATACTTTGCAAGGGGCTTATTGCCCATGATCTCGCTCTTCTTTTCCACAAAGTAGTCTGTCATGATCTGGTTGACCTTGATCTGCTGGTCGATTCGTCCGGTCATGACCTTTTCGTTGACGGACTGATCTGACCTGCCGATAAAATAGCGGTAGAAATTCACATCCAGATAGTACATGTTGCGGACATACAGCAGAGGCTCAAAGACATAAATATTGTCCACATAAAACGTATGCTCCGGAAGCTTTAAACCGCATTCCCGCAAAAGCTTCGTCCGGTAAATAACGGAATGCATCAGGATATACTGACCGACATGGAAACGTCCGACATCTTCCCAGCCAAACATACGGTATTCCGGCAGGACATGTTTATAACGCATCACCTTTTTGCGGCGTTCACCCTCTTTTTCGTAAACAAAGTTGCTGATCAGAAGATCAAGTGTATCCACACCGCCGGTCAGCTCTCTCAGCTTTTCCAGAATGGCGAGATAGGCATCTTCTTTTACCCAGTCGTCACTGTCTACGACTTTAAAATAAATGCCGGTCGCATTTTCAATTCCGGTGTTGACCGCAGAGCCGTGTCCGCCGTTTTCCTTATGGATCGCCTTTACGATCGTAGGATATTTTGCCGCATATTCGTCTGCGATTTTGGCGGTGTCATCCTTCGAACCGTCGTTGACAATCAAAATTTCAACATCCTCTCCCCCCGGAAGCAGAGATTCGATGCAATGTGCCATATAATCCTGCGAATTATAGCAGGGAATTGCAATAGAAAGCAGTTTCATAGTGTTGTTCCTTTCATCTTCTGGATACCTGTCTGAATTTTCAGATAGGCGCTGTAGGCTGCAAATGCGGACGGAATCGGGTAATTTCCTTCGATTTCCTGTGTCTCAACAAAAAGGAGGGATTCATCCTGACCCATGGGCTCCAGTTCATCCACCAGAACCTGATAGCCGGTCATGTGCCACTCCTTATGGGTGAAAATATGCTTTGATTCCGGAAGCGTCTCTATCCGGACAGCTTCCACACCCTGTTTTTTCAGCCATTCCCTGACCTCTTCCAACGATGCCTTTTTGTCCATCGCCGGAAATTCATACAGTCCCGCCAGCAGTCCCTTTTTCGGACGCTTACGCAAAACGACCTGTCTACTCGTCCGAATCACGAGAATCGTCTTATCTTCGATCGTCCTTGCCTTTTTGGCTGCCTTTTGCGGATACTGCTGCCAGGTGCCATGCAATCCTACAAGACAGAATTCCTGCCACGGACAGTTGCTGCACTTCGGTGCACCGTTTGGCAGACAGACGGTTGCGCCAAGCTCCATCAACGCCTGATTAAAGTCACCGGGGCGATCCTTTGGCATGACAGGACGCAGATCATCCTCTACTCTTTTTTTTACCGACTGATCGGAAATATCGCTGTCATCCTCCAAAAGCCGGGAAATGACACGCAGTACATTTCCGTCCACTGCGGGATTGGGCTGTTTAAAGGCAATCGAAGAAACCGCGCCAGCTGTGTAGCTTCCGATTCCTTTTAGCTTTAAAAGCTCCCTGTAATCCGACGGCATCTCTCCGCCGTATTCTGTCACAATCTGCTGTGCCGCAGCCTTTAAATTCCGTGCCCTGCTGTAATAGCCGAGCCCTTCCCAAAGTTTTAATAATTCATCATCATCCACTTCGGCGAGCGCTTCGATATCCGGCAGTCGTTCCATAAAGCGCGCAAAATACGGTTTTACCGCCTCGACCCGCGTCTGCTGCAGCATGATCTCCGATACCCAGACCCGATACGGCGTCGGTTCTTCCCGCCAGGGTAAGCTCCGTCTGCTTTTATCATACCATGTTAATAGCCCCGGCGCAATCCGGTTTAACAGTTCCTGTTTTCTCTGTACTTCAATATTTCTTGGGGTTTGTTGCTTCAATCCAGTTCTCCGTTTTTTTCTTTTTTGCTCACCGCAGGCGATTGCACTCATAACGCTCCAGTGTCATCAGGCAGCTTTTCAGCGTGTCGTACTGCTCCTCCAAGCTGCCCTCCGAAAGCTCCAGATCCAAGGAAGCAGCAATGGCATTCAACATATGAAGATCGACTTTGCCCTCCAGCGATGCAAATACTTCCAGCTTTTCTTCGTAGCTGTCCGCATCTAAAAAAGCGAGCAGACCGGGATCGGGCTGGGGCTCAACAGAGTTCTCAGAGGATGCTGCAACGGCCCGGGACTCAACAGTGCTCTCTGACGGCATTGCAGCGGACCGGGGCTCAACAGGGTTTTCTGACGACATTGCAGCGGGCCGGGGCTCAACAGGGTTTTCTGACGGCGCTGGAACGGGCTGGGGCACTGCCGCTGCTTCTGCCATCGGGATCCGCATAAAACGGTCTTTTCCCGCTGCATCAGGATATTTTTTTGCATCCACCTTTTCCAGAAACATGGAAAGCGGTCTTGCAAAAACCTGGAACTCTCCATAAAGTGCCTGATAGATCACAAGCTGCTCACCGGTTTCCGTGTGGGTTGCCAGTGCCACAATCCGATAAAGCTTTCCTTTAAAATGCTGATAAATTTCTCCTGCCTGGGGAATCTGATTCATCAATTTGCCTCCTGTCCCTTTCTGCAGTCGTTTCATCCATACGACTCTCTGATATCACAGTATACTCTAAATTCCAAAAGCTGTCATGCGAAAAGTTTTCCTCTTTACGAGCCTTTCATTTGGTTGTATGATGTCTTTGAAATCTAAAGACCGCATCATTCAGAAAAGAGGCATCTTCTATGTCAGACAAGGACACGCACACTTACCTTGAAGTCAACGGTGATTTCCGCATGCGTGAGCTCGATCACAACGATCTGGAGCAGTTCAACGCACTTTTACAGTATGCTTTTCAGGTAACCTCCTACGAGCTCTTCCAGACCGGCTGGGAGCAGGAGGAAATCAAATATGCCAAACGTCCGATTCTCGAGGACGCTTATGTACTCGGTTGGTTTTATAAAGAAAAGCTGGCATCCATGATCGTTGTTTATTCCATGCAGATCAACATTCAGGATAACATTATGGCGATGGGCGGCATCACCGGAGTCACTACTTATCCGGAATACACCGGACGCGGACTGATTCATTCCCTGATGCGCTATGTCATCGACTATATGCACAAAAAGAAGCTTCCCATTTCCTTTCTATATCCATATTCCATTCCATTTTATCGGAAAATGGGCTGGGAGATCGTGTCCGACAAACTCACCTTCACTGTCAAGGATACGCAGCTTCCAAAGGCCTTCCCCGTCCGGGGCATGGTCGAACGTGTCAGCCTGGATTCCGAGGATTTTCATAACGTGTATTCCTATTTCGCCATGCAGCACCACGGTGCACTCATTCGCGACAAGCTGGCCTGGGATGAATACTGGCGCTGGGAAAATGATGATATGATCGTAGCCCTTTATTATAATGAAGAGCACAAGCCCCTTGGTTATCTGGTTTATTACATTGCAAATGAAATTTTTCATATTAAGGAAATGGTTTATTTAACCAGCGAAGCCAGACACGGCCTCTGGAACTACATCAGCGCGCATTTTTCTATGATCACACAAGTACGGGGGGATAATTATTCCGGTGAACCCATGGCATATCTGTTCGAAGACAGTGAGATTGAAGAAACGATAGCTCCCTATATTATGGCGCGAATCGTTGATGTTGAAAACTTTTTGCAGGAGTATCCCTGGCAGATCCAGCCGGAGGATTTCAAAATCCATTTCCGAGTTACTGACGGCCTTGCTTCCTGGAATCAGGGAGATTTTCTCGTTTCCTGGCACGAGGGGGAAACAACCTGTGAGCGTGTCGAGGACAATCAGTCCATTAACGTCGTAGAACTCGACATTAACACGCTCACTGCTTTGATGATGGGCTACAAGCGCCCGACTTATCTTTACGACCATGAAAAAATCTCGATGGAATACTATATGCTGACCTGGCTGGAGCGGCTGATTCCGGTCAAAAAACCGTATTTTTCGGATTATTTCTAAACTTCGCGACAGAAACCCCGCCCTGCAGGAATGCGCACCGGGTACACCAACACAAAAGCGGTACAGAGCTCAAAATCTGTACCGCCTTTTTCTGCACGTTGTTTCCGATAGTTCACTCTTTCTTTGCCGCCTGAATCTGATCAAACAGCTCCGCGCAGGCAATTGTCGTCGCATGCGGAACAACCGGACTTTCCGTCTTCTTTGCGCGCACGCAGCGAATCGTCTCTTCGATCTCGTAGGTAAAGCCCTTCTGCGTCGTCGTATCTGTGAATTCTTCCTTCAGCATTCCATCCGCCCCATATAAAAAGCATTTGGATGCATAATGGGGATCGGGCAGCTCAATGCGCCCTTCCCGACCGTAGATCACCATGCTGTTGCCCATAGGCGCTGCAAAGCTCGTCACAAGATCTGCCAGCACATGTTCGAACTTCACCGTAACCTGATCGGTTAAGTCTACACCGGTCTGATCAAGGTTCGCAGCCGCATAGGTTTTGCGGACAGGCTCATTGACCAGCCAGGTCGCGATTTCATAGGCATAAACCGTGATATCCGTCGCAGCTCCGCCGCACAGCATAGGGCTGTGATACCGATTGTCTGCTCCCTCCGGCGCGAGAAAACCGATTCTTCCCTGTAAGGCTTCCAGTCTGCCGATTTTTCCTTCTGCCGCCCATTTTTTTGCCTGGTTGACCGCCGGCAAAAACCGGCTCCACATCGCTTCCATTACAAAGGTTTGGTCTTTTTCTGCTTTTTCAAAAACCGCTTTTGCCTCTGCACTGTTTGTAAACATCGCTTTTTCGCACAACACCGGAACGCGATGCTCCAGACAAAGCATCGTCAGACGGAAATGGTCGTTTGGCGTCACTGCAATATAAACACAGTCCGGCTTTTCCTCTATCAGCATCTGCTCATAGTTGTCATACGCATGGGCTACGCTGCATTCCTCCGCAAATTTTTGTGCGCGTCCCAGATCCTTACTGGCGATCGCGCTCACCTCACAGTCCTCCACCAGCGTCACTGCATCGCAAAACTGATGTGCGATGTTGCCTGCTCCCATAATGGCAAATCGAAATGTACTCATGTTTTTTACCCCTTTTCTTGTATTGTGTTCTTACGCAAAAGCTGCGTATTGCTGTACATATTCCTCGGCTGCGTCACTCAGGCATTTTCCTCGCCCCAGCGCAGCAGCAGACGACTCAAATACCGTACCGCAGGCATCAATGCCGCCGGGTCCACCTGAAAGGTCGGCTGATGAATTGTCGCCCCCTTTCCGATGCCGATTTTAATATAGCAGCCGGGCACTTTCTCCATGTAGAAAGAAAAATCATCTCCGCCGAGCGACTGTTCTTCCGGAACAGTCCAAAAGCCCTCCGCTTCTGCCGTTTCCTTTGCAAAAGCCGCCATTTCTGCATCGTTGCAAACAGCCGGAGGACCGGGAATCCACTCTACCTCTGCGGACGCTCCATAGGCAGATGCGGTCTGCTCTGCAATTGCTTTTAAGCGTTTTTCAAACAGGCAGCGATCCTGCCGATCCATGGTCCGAACAGTTCCCTCCAGCTGTGCTGTCTGCGGAATCACATTCCAGGTATTTCCCGCTTCCAGTCGCGTAACGCTGATGAGCGCAGGATGGAACGGATTGATATTGCGGGTCACGATCGTCTGAAATGCCTGAACCATGGCTGCAGCCGCCGGAATTGGATCAACGCCATCATCCGGGTGTGCGCCGTGGCAGCCGACGCCCGTTATCGTAATCACAAACCGATCTACTGCCGCCGCAACTGTGCCCTCCCGGATGCCGATGGCATTGACCAAATTGGTCGGATCAGAATGAAAGCCCCAGACGCGCGTAACCGAATCGAGTGCCGTCGTTTCCAACACTTTCCATGCGCCCAGGGAGGACTCTTCTCCTGGCTGGAAGAAAAACCGCACTGTCCCACAGAGCTCGTCCTTATGTTCCTGCAGCCAGATCGCAGTCCCGATTCCCGCCGTGATGTGAAAATCGTGTCCGCAGGCGTGCATCTTTCCCGGACATTTCGACGCATAAGGTAAATCCGTCAGCTCAGTAATCGGCAGCGCGTCAATATCGCAGCGAAGCGCCTGCAGCGGACCATCCTTTTCTCCCTTTACCTCCGCAATCAGACCGGTTTCCATCGGAATCGGCAGGATCTTTACATCCGCTGCTTTCAACAGCTTTTTAATCTGCGCAGTTGTATCGTATTCCTCATAAGACAGCTCCGGATGTCTGTGAAACCAGTAAAAAATTTCCATTAAATCCATTTCCTGTATCATCGCAAATCCCTCCGATGTCCTCCTGCAGTGTTCCTGCTGCAGTTCTTTCTGCTTTTGCGTGTTCCAGTCTTACTTTCCGCTATTGGGATCCAGCGCATCCCGCAGCGCGTCACCGATAAAGTTAATCGCAATGACCAGCACCACGATCATCAGCCCGGACGGAATCCAGAGCCACGGCTGTTTCGTCAGTACAGTCAACGACTGCGCGCCGTTTAACATGTTTCCAAGGCTCGCGGTCGGCGGCTGCACACCCATTCCGAGGAACGAAAGTGCCGCCTCATCCAACATCGACAACGCCAGAACCGACGTTGCATACACCAGAATCGGCGCAGCGGTATTCGGCAGAATCTCGGAAAACAGAATATACGGAAGTGGCATTCCTGCCACGAGATCACTTTTAATAAAATTACTCTCCCGCAGGCTCAGCACATTGCCGCGAACCAGACGGGCAATTCCCGGCCAGTCTACAAAGCCCAGAATCAGGATGATGCTCCAGAGCCCCGGCTTAAAAATCGACGACGCAACCAGCACCAGCAAAATATAGGGAAACGACATGACCATATCCGTAAAGCGCATGATAATCATATCCGCAGCGCCGCCAAAATACCCGGCGATCAGTCCTAGAATCACACCGATCACAGTAGAGATCGCCGTCGCCAGCACACCGACCAACAGGGAAATCCGCGTCGCATACAAAAGCCGGCTCAAGACGTCACGACCGATCTGATCCGTTCCCAGCCAATGCTCTGCTGTGGGCGCTTTGGAAAAGCCTCCGACGATTTCATCCGGATTGTACGGTGCGATGATCGGGGCCAAAAGCGCTGCCACCACCAAAACCGCTAAAATCACAAGGCTGACCGTTGCCAGATGATGTTGTTTAAAACGACGGATGACGGTCTGCAAATAGCTTTCTCTTGAAATATCTTTTTTGATACGATCTTTTTTCTCCATCTTCGCCGCTCCTATTTCAGCTGGATTGTCGGGTCTGCCAGCGCATATAAAATATCCGTAATCAGGTTTGCCGCCAGCACAACGATTGCAGACAGCAGGCAGACACCCATAATAACCGGATAATCCCGGTTCGTGATTGCGCTCATCGTCATCAGTCCGAGTCCCGGCCAGGAAAAGACCTGCTCAATGATAACCTGACCGCCGAACAGCACCGGAATCTCCATTCCGATTACCGTAATAATCGGGATCAGTGCGTTGCGCAGCGCATGCTTATTGATGACAAGAAATCTTCCGATTCCCTTTGCCTTTGCCGTGCGCAGGTAATCCTGCTGCAAAATTTCCAGCATCGCGCTTCGAATATAACGGATATTTGTACCCGCCATGGAGGTAGCCAGGACTAACACCGGCATCACCATATGCTTTGCCACATCACCCGCGCCGCCTGCAGTTCCGAGCGTCGCCATTCCGCTGGACGGAAGCCAGCCAAGTTTTACCGTAAACAGATAGATCAACAGCAAAGAAAGGAAAAATCCGGGCACGCTGCTTCCCAGGAAGGAAAGTGTAACAACCGTATAATCTCCTGCGGAATACTGCTTGATCGCACTGTAAATTCCGGCGGGCACCGCCATCAGCAAGCTGACCAGAAGCGATACGCCCATCAGCAAAAGCGTCGGTCCCAAATGGCTTGCGATCATCTCGCTGACTGCCTGATAGGACTTGATCGAATAGCCCATATTTCCATGTAAAAGCTGTTTTAACCAGACAAAATACTGCACATAAAACGGTTTATCCAGACCGAGGGCGATTTCCTTTGCCGCAACCGCAGCCTGGGAAATTCGGGGTCCCTGCAGCATCTGCAGTGGGCTGCCCGCAAGACACATAATCGCATAGTCGATGATCGTGATCCCGATCAGAACCGGGATGGCGATCAGGATGCGCTTGATCATATATTTTCCCATGTCACTTTTATCTCCATTTCTGCTCTACGACAACCTGCTGCATATTCGCATCGTATGCGGGTGCGCCGCCAGCCAGCTGCGCAATTGCATATGGGCACGCCGCCAGATGACTGCTGCCTGGGAAAACACTGCAAAGCTCCGGCACTTCCTGTCTGCAGCTTTCCGTCGCGTACGGACATCTCGGATGGAAACGGCAGCCGGAGGGCGGGTTCGTGCTGGAGCCGATTTCTCCGGTCAGAAGCGGTTTTTGTTCCCGCTTTTTGGGATCTGCAATCGGCACTGCATCGATCAGGGCACGGGTGTAAGGGTGTACCGGATGATGGAACACCTCCTGCGCCGGTCCGATCTCCACAATTTTACCAAGGTACATGACTGCGATCCGGTCGCTGACATAATTGACCGCGCCGAGTCCATGTCCAACGAACATGCACGTCAGCCCCAGGTCCTTTTGCAGGCTGCGCAGCAAATTCAGAATCTGTGCCTGAATCGAAACGTCCAGCGCACTGACCGGCTCATCGCAGACCAAAAACCTGGGATTTAAAGACAGTGCCCGCGCAATCCCGATTCTCTGCCGCTGTCCGCCGGAGAACTCATGCGGGTAGCGCCCGAGGACGTGTTTGGGAAGTCCTACCATATCCAGCAGTCGATCAACATCCCTGTGGACAGTTTCTTTATTGGAAATCCCATGATAGAGCATCGGCTGGGATAAAATTTCATAAATATGCTTTCTCGGATTCAGGGAAGAATATGGGTCCTGGAACACCATCTGCAGCTGCGTGCGCACGCTCTTTTTCTCTTTTCCGGAAAGCTTCTCCATATCCTTTCCCTGATAAAACAGCCTGCCGCCCGTCGGCTTTTCCAGGCCGACCAGCTGTCTGCCCACCGTCGATTTGCCGCAGCCGGATTCGCCCACCAGACCGAGGGTTTCTCCCTCTGCAATCGAAAAGGAAACGCCGTCCACCGAATGCACATAGCCTGTCGTATGGGTAATAACGCCGCCCCGGATGGGATAATATTTTTTCAGGTTTTCTACCCGGATCAGCGGCTCCTTCTCCGTGTTTTTTTCTTCCATATTTATGCTCATCTTCACGTTTCTCCTTCTTTGGCGAGCATACATCTGACAAAATGTCCTTCCCCGATCTGTCTGTAGCTCTGAGGCTGATCGCAGCCTTTTGTCCGGAAGGCGCAGCGGTCTGCAAACCGACAGCCGGGGATCGAATCATAGTTTTCCGGAACCATGCCGGGAATCGCGACAAGCTCCCTGTCCTTTTCGTCATAAATTCCGGGAACCGTCTGCAAAAGTGCCTTTGTATACGGATGTGCCGGTGCAGCAAACAGCTCCTTTACCGGTGCTTCCTCGATCATCTGTCCGGCGTACATAACGATCACGCGGTCCGCCATGCTCGCTACCAGCCCGATGTCATGGGTGATCAGGATCATCGACATCCCGCTCTCTTTTTGCAGATTGCGCAACAGCGCCATAATCTGTGCCTGAATCGTCACATCCAGTGCCGTCGTCGGTTCATCTGCGATCAGCAGGCCCGGATTGCAGCACAGAGCCATCGCGATCATCACACGCTGGCGCATGCCGCCGGAAAGCGTATGGGGATATTTTTTCATGACACTGTGAGGATCGGGCATACCAACTTTTCCTAAAATCTGCTCTGCCCGCTTTCTCGCCTCTTCTTTTGACAGTCTCATATGCTTTCGGATGCTCTCCATCAGCTGGTTGCCGACCGTAAAGACCGGATCGAGAGAGGTCAGCGGGTCCTGGAAAATCATCGTCAGGCGGTCGCCCCGGATTTTATCCAGCTCTTTTTCCGTCATCGTCAGAAGGTTCTTGTCCTCGAATACGACGCTTCCCTCCGTCACGGTTCCGCCTCTTCCAAGCAGCCCCATAATAGAAAGTGAGGTCACACTCTTGCCACAGCCGGATTCGCCGACGATACAGACAACTTCTCCCTTATCTACATGAAAATTTACATGGTCCACGCTGACAGTGCGTCCGTAGTCGCTGTCAAAAACGGTTGTCAGCCCCTCTACTTCCAGTAAATGCGGCATTTGCTTTTCCTCACTTTACTCATATATCAGATTCTGCCGCACACCTCCCAAAAAAGAGATGTGCGGCAGTTATTATCATAGCATAAAATATATGAAATACAAACTTTTTATCGGAAGAAAACTTCTTTTTTCTCTGATAAAAATGCTCCGCGAAGATCCCACTGCGGCAGAATGGAATTCTGTGAAACAGGATTCTTCTTTATTCCACTACGTCCCAGTTCTGGACATCGTTGAAGAAGCCGTATACGCTGGGAGTTGCACCTGTAATCCGCTTGCTGACTGCCCCCTGTGCGCTGATAACATAGGCGGAGAACATCGGAACATCTTCCTGTACCTTTTTATCCACAACGGAGAACAGCTCTTTTGTTTCCTCTGGATCACTTGTCAACTGGGATTTGGTCAACGCTTCGTTTAACGTATCGTCGCTGTAGCCGGTCCAGCTTCCTTCACCGCCAAGCAGCCATGCTACATCCGGATAGGGATCCACCGGCGCATAGGTGTACTGTACTGCCAGTACATCATAGTCCTCTGTGCCTGCAACGCTCATCAGCGTTGCGAAATCAACGGTCTGGATTTCCGCCTTGATGCCGACTGCAGCCCACTCTGCAGCGATGATGGAGGCTGCGTTTACAAAGGTCGAATCGCCGGAATTTACATAGAAACGGATTGTCTGGGAGCCGTCCCATCCAGCTTCTTCCAGAAGTGCTTTTGCCTTTTCCGGATCATAGGAAACCGGTGTGAGGGAATCATCATAGAACGGGCTTGCACTGGACAGGAATCCATCTACAATTTCGCCATGTCCGTTTAACAGTTCCTCCAGAATCTGCTGACGGTCGATCGCATACAGCATCGCCTGACGAACTTTTACATCCGGAACGTTCTTTGTCTGGATAAATACGGACTGGTTGGTAACCGGGGAACCGTATACAACGTCTACGTTGTCCAGGGCTTCTACGCTCTCATAGTCCTCCTGCGGGATATCACTCATCGTCTGCTGGGTGATATCGATTTCGCCGGATTGCAGACCTGCATACAGCTGACTGCCGTCTACGATTTTGATGTTTAGCTTGTCGATCTTGGGCGCGCCCTTCCAATAATCCTTGTTCGCTTCATAGGAAATATAATGATCCACATCGAAATCCGTTACGATGAACGGTCCGCTGACAACATCGGGATGGTTGAACCAATCCGCTGTGGAAAGCTCTTCCTCGGAATACTGCTCGATCACATGCTTGGGCAGAGTCAGCAGATATCTCGCATAGCTGTTTTCAAAGGTAGTAATCGGCATTTCTTCTTTGGTCGTAAACTGTACCGTTTTATCGTCTACCTTCTGAATGCCGTCGATGCTCTCTGCACCTTCCTCTACAAAGCCGTCGTCGCCAACACCTTCAAATACATAATACATCATTGCAGTATTGCCGATGACCGGGCTCGCCAGGCGAAGCGCGGTATAAACCACATCATCTGCTGTAACAGGCGTTCCGTCCGACCAGGTTGCAGCATCATCGATGTGAACGATAAAGTTTTTGTTATCTTCTGTTGTGATGGAATCTGCCAGCATGCCCTCGAAGTTCAAGTCAGCATCCAGCTCCATCAACGGCAAAAACATCAGTCCGGTCGCATATTTGTTAATCTCGCCGCCGTTTAACAAAAGGGGATTGATACTGCCGATGGTATTGGTCACACCGACGTTGATTATCTTCTCTCCCGAAGCTGCTGTGTCTGAGGATGCACTCTCTGTGCTCACCGCTGCGCTTCCGGTTTCATCTGCTGCAGCACCTGCATTCGATGCCCCGCACGCGGTCAGTCCCAGCGCCATCACTCCTGCCAGAAGCAGGCTTAAGATCCTGTTTCGTTTTTTCATAACTACTCCTCCTTTTAGGCGAATCATCCGCCGCTCAATACCTATCTATCCGGTATGTTAGTGAGAATTGTATTCTATTTTTTTCGATCTGTCAAGACTCTATTCCCATATTCTTGACAAAATACGGGGTTCGCGTTATATTCGACAGCAGAGCGCACGATTCTTTCTATCCTATCATGATGCCAGGATCAAAAGGTCTATGCCCACAGGAGCTTGCTCATAGGTGGGTAGGATTGTGGGAGTGCGCAGTACGGAACAATCCACTGACCTTATATAATATGCTTTACCGGAGGATTTTTCAATGAAAAATTACTTAAATTATCAGTCCTCAGAATATGACTGCGGTTCTGTTTCTATTACCAACGGAATCCGCTACCTGTTTGATCGGGAAGAAATCAGTCCTGACATCCTCAAATGTATTATGCTCTATACAATGGACACTTATAACGAACAGGGACAACCATGCCGTCACGGCACTTCCGCCGCCGCAATGCGTTTTGTCGGCAGTTGGTTAAATCAGCTGGCAGCTGTCCGCTCTTTTCCGATCCAGACGCAGTTTCTTTTCGGTAACGATGTTACACTGTCCCCGGACAGCGAAATCAGTCAGGCGCTTTTGCACGGCGCAGCTGTCGTGCTGCGTCTTTTTCTCGAAGTTCCGCACTATGTACTTTTAACCGGCATTTCCAGGGACGAGGTGTTTTTCTTCGACCCTTATTATGAGGAAGAAGGAACTCCCGAATTCGACGCTGAATATTACGCCAAGGGCATCCGTTTTATTTATGACCAGCCCAAATGTGCCAACCGCGCAGTTTCTCTGGAACGCATCAACCGACTTTCCCACGGATACTATGAGCTGGGTGAATTTTCCTGCCGCGAGGCGCTGCTGATGTTCCGCACGTCCGGCGAATGCGAATGGAACGCGTAAACGGGTGGGGCTTATAAGTCCCACCCGTTATTCATGACAATAGAATGCTCGCAGAGCGTGCATTCTATTGTTTTTATTTTCCGCTGTCACCGTAGTTTGCCAGCACACGGGCACTGGGGTCATTGACATTACAGCCCTCCCAGCTCTTGTTGGGCATCCAGAAGTCCGGCACCATCCTTGCCTGTCCGGGATAATACTTTTCAAAGATTTCCCGATACAGCAGGCTTTCTTTTGTGAAGGGCCGTGCAAAATCATATTTCTGACGGAGCGTTTCGTATTCCTCGTCGGTGTAATACTTCTCTGCGTATTCTTTTAAATCATCCACCATGCTGTGTCCTACTGCATCGCTGAATGCAGCTTTTTCTCTCCACAGGATGTTTTCCGGCAAAATATGATCTGCTTCAAATGCCTTGCGCAGCAGATATTTTCCTTTTCCGTAGGTGTTTAACTTCTTCGCCGGGTCAATAGACATCACATAACGGACAAAGTCGAGATCGCCGAAGGGTACACGGGCTTCCAGACTGTTTGCCGCAAGACACCGGTCGGCACGCAGGACATCATAGCAGTACAGCTCACGGATTCTCTTTGCTGCCTCTTCCTGAAAGGCTGTCGCGCTCGGTGCAAAGTCCGTATATTTATAGCCGAACAGCTCGTCGGAAATTTCACCGGTCAGCAGCACCTTTAAGTCTGTTTTTTCATGGATTGCCTTGCAGACAAGGTACATGCCCATGCTCGCACGGATCGTCGTGATGTCATAGGTTGCAAGCGCTTCGATAACGGTTTCCAGGCTTTCCAGCACTTCTTCCTTTGTCATGATGACTTCGGTATGCTCTGCGCCGATAAAATCAGCAACTTCTTTTGCATATTTTAAATCAATCGCATCTGTGTCCATGCCGATTGCAAAGGTCCTGATCGGTTTTTTCAAAATATCTGCTGCAATTGCACATACAAGGCTTGAGTCCAGACCGCCGGATAACAAAAAGCCCAGCGGAGCGTCTGCATCCAGACGTTTCTTTACCCCCTCCGTCAGCTTATCATGGATGTTTTTTGTAATCACATCAATATCTTCGTGCACATAACCATGGACAGCTGCGATATCCTCATATTTGACAAATTTTCCATCGTAATAATAGCTTCCGGGCGGAAATGCACGCACCTCGTCCACCCAGCCGATCAGGTTCTTTGCCTCACTGGCAAATGCAATCTTTCCGCTCTTGGAATAACCATAAAACAACGGACGAATTCCGATCTGGTCACGGGCTGCGATCATCTTGCCGCTTTTGTGATCGTACAATACGCAGGCATATTCCGCATCCAGATGGGAAAACATTTCCAGTCCATATTCTTCATATAGCGGAAGCAAAACCTCACAGTCGGAACCGCTCTGGAACTGATAACCGCGCTCTTCCAGTTCCTTTTTGATTTTGCGAAAGCCGTAAATTTCACCATTGCAGATCACCCAGCTGCCGTCCCGTTGAAACGGCTGCATGCCGTCCGGGGTCAACCCCATGATCGCAAGTCTTGCAAAGCCGAGATACCCGAATTCGGTCTCAACGACCTGCTGGGCATCCGGTCCTCTCATCTTTGTCTTTAACAAATATCCTTCCATCGTTTCTTTGGTGACATCTTTTCCCGCGTAGCAGAGAATGGAACACATAAGCTTTTCCTCCTTTTCTTTTGCTGCGTTGCAGTTTTTCTTTCGCTTTCCGGGTGCAGATTCCATGCTCGCATGAGAAGCTGCGCACGGAAAGCTGCGAAGGGAACTGTAAGAACGCAAAAACAGCAGCCATTTGTCCTATTGGAGATAGGACGAATAGCTGCTGCTATATCCGCGGTGCCACCTAACTTGCCGCACTTCCTTGTACGGCCCCTTTTTCGCGTTCCCATGAAACGCTATCCCTGTAACGTGGGACTCCGGCTCGCCTACTTACAGATCCTGCGTTCAGCTTGCAGCTCGGAAGTGTTCTTTCCTACAGATATCCGCGCAGGACTCCCACCGCCGCCTGCTCTCTGTGCCGTCTGTCTGTACTACTTTTCTTCGTCATCGCTTTTTGTTTTTTACAAGATAGCATACCCGTTTCGCTCTGTCAAGAAAATTTTCACGAATGGCACGGTGAACTGTAACGGAGCTTAAACTCTGCCTCTTACTCTTCTGCAAACAGAGGGGTAGACAGATAGCGATCACCGGTATCCGGCAGGATCACAACAATGTTCTTGCCTTCGTTTTCGGGACGCTTTGCAAGCTCGATTGCTGCCCATACTGCTGCACCGGAAGAAATGCCTACCAGCACGCCTTCCTGATGACCGATCTTTCTGCCGGTTGCAAACGCATCCTGATTCTCTACGGTGATAATTTCGTCATAAACCCCGGTGTCCAGGACGTCCGGTATGAAGCCTGCGCCGATTCCCTGGATCTTGTGTGCGCCGGCTGTGCCCTTGCTCAGAACCGGAGAGCCTGCAGGCTCTACAGCAACAACCTTTACATCAGCCTTTTTGCTCTTTAAGTACTGGCCTGTACCGGTCACGGTTCCGCCCGTACCAACGCCTGCTACCAGGATATCAACCTTGCCATCCAAATCTTCCCAGATCTCAGGACCGGTTGTCTTTTTGTGTACCTCCGGGTTTGCAGGGTTTACAAACTGTCCGGGAATGAAGCTGTTGGGAATTTCCTTTGCCAGCTCGTCTGCCTTTGCGATTGCACCCTTCATGCCCTTTGCACCTTCTGTCAGGACAAGCTCTGCGCCGTATGCCTTCATCAGCTGTCTGCGCTCTACGCTCATGGTTTCCGGCATTACGATAATGATACGGTAGCCTCTCGCCGCTGCAACAGACGCAAGGCCGATGCCGGTGTTGCCGGAGGTAGGTTCAATAATTACAGAGCCTGCCTTTAATGCGCCCTTTGCCTCTGCATCATCGATCATCGCTTTTGCAATTCTGTCCTTTACAGAGCCTGCAGGATTAAAGTATTCCAGCTTGCCATAGATGTGTGCCTTTAAGCCCTCTGCCTTTTCAATATGTGTCAGCTCCAGCAGGGGAGTTCTGCCGATTAACTGATCTGCGGATGTATAAACGTTGCTCATTTGCCTTTCCTCCTTAAACCCACTTACTTTATATGTTAATGTGATTATATTCTGTCTTTTCGGATCTGTCAACCCTTTTTAAACAATAGAATGCACGCTCTGCGAGCATTCTATTGTCATGAATAAAATATTCCATGGTTTTTTCCGGCGTCAGCACAGACTTTTCATTGAATAAAAGCACTGCCTCCCTGCAGTTGTTTTTGCGTTATGAATTTCTTCCCCGGCAGGCTGCTTCCAGCTGTGTGAGCGCCTGCAAAAGCGTTTTTTTCGTGCACGCCAGTACGATGCGTTCAAACTGTCCCGACTTTTTGTCAAAGACAGAGCCGCCATCCAGCCAGAGCTTTGCCTGATGTGCAATGAGATTTTCCAACGCTGTGTCCGACAGTCCCAGTTCCGAGCAGTCCAACCATGCAAAGTAAGTGCCTTCCGGTTCGATCAGACGGATCTTAGGCAGTCTTTCTCTTAAGAAGCTGCGCAGGATCTTCAAATTTTCCCGCAAATATGCCTGGCACTGCTCAAGCCACTCACCGCCATTTTCATAAGCTGCCTGGCACGCGATTAAACCGAGGGCGTTCAACTGGGAATATCCCGCTGCGTTGATCTCGGCTTTGAATCTGTCCCGGACCTCTTTTCCGGGAACCCAGATATTGGAAACCTGCAGCCCCGCCAGATTAAAGGTCTTACTCGGTGCAGTGCAAAGAATCATCTTTTCTTCCAGCCGCGGACATGCCTTTGCAAATATCGTATGCGGATGCTCCGGAAAAGCGAAATCACAATGAATCTCGTCTGCCACAACGAACACATGGTAGCGGTCGCAAAGCTCTCCCAGTTTTTGAAGCTCTTCTTTTGTCCAGACTCTGCCGACAGGATTGTGGGGACTGCACAGCAAAAACAGCTTTACATTCTGGGATGCGATCTTTTCTTCCAGATCGTCGAAGTCAATTTCATAATGTCCGTCTGCTAAAAGGAGCGGGCTTTCTACGATCTTTCTATTGTTATCGCGAATCACTTCAAAGAACGGGTAATAAACCGGCGGCTGAATCAGTACACTGTCGCCCTCTTTTGTCAGAGCGCGTACCGCCATCGCAAGGGCGAATACCACGCCGGGGGTTTTTACAAGCCATTCAGACTTTGGCTGCCAGTCAAACCGACTGTCAAACCAGCGATACAGCACGTCAAAATATTCTCCTTTTACCTCGCTATAACCGAAAATCCCATGGGAAACCGCATTCTGCAGTGCATCCAACACAGGCTTCGGCGCCTGAAAATCCATATCCGCCACCCACAATGGCAACACATCTACAACACGTCCGCGTTCCACGGCGAAATCATATTTCAGGCTGTTTGTCTTTTTCCGGTCAATTTCCCGGTCAAAATTATAGGTTGTCATTTCTAATCTCCCTCTCAACAAAAATCCTGCCCTGCAGGATTCTTATGCCTGCAACGGGTCGCAAACGCGACATTTTTCTGCTCCGCCGCAATGCAGTCCCTACAGCGTGGATTTTTTCTCAGGAAACAAACGCCTGCTCCAGATCCGCAATCAGCTCGTCCACATGCTCCAGTCCAACGGACAGGCGCAGCAGAGTGTCGGTGATGCCGAGCTTTTCTCTCCACTCCTTCGGAACATCCGGATGGGTCTGCTTCATCGGATAGGTGATCAAAGATTCTGTTCCCCCAAGGCTCTCCGCAAAGGTGATGACGCGCACCTTTTCCAGCACGCGCTGTGCCGTTTCCACGCTGTCGACGTCGAAGGAAATCATCGCACCCGCACCTCTCGCCTGCTTTGCATTGATCTCATAACCAGGGTGCGTTTCCAGTCCAGCATAATATACTTTTCTGACTTTCTTCTGCTCCGTCAGCCAGCGCGCGATGTTGCCCGCATTTTCCTGCTGCCGCTCCATGCGCACCGCCAGTGTCTTGATGCCGCGCATTACCAGCCAGCTGTCGAAGGGGGACAAACAGCCGCCGGTCGTCTTTGCAATCAGGCGGATTTTTGCTGCAAGCTCTTCCTTTGCAGAGCAGACAAAACCGGCGATCGTGTCGTTATGTCCGCACAGGAACTTGCTCGCGCTGTGAATGACGATATCTGCACCGAGGGCAATCGGGTTCTGCAAATATGGAGATAAAAAGGTATTGTCTGTGATCATCAGAAGGTTGTGTTCTTTTGCAAGCTCTGCGCATGCCGAAAGGTCAGTGATCTCCATCATCGGGTTGCTGGGCGTCTCGATGTAGAGTGCCTTTGTTTCCGGACGCAGCACCCGTTTGATCTCATCCAAATCACCGGTATTGACAAAATCAACCATCAGTCCGTTCTTTTTGCCGATGGTATTGACCAGACGGGTTACGCCGCCGTAAAGGTCTTCAGAACAAATGATGTGGTCGCCGGGTGCAAACAGATCAAATACCGCCGTCACCGCCGCCATGCCGGAAGAAAATGCCGTCGTGTCATAAGCGCCCTCCAGCGCGGTAAGGATTTCCTCCAGATGCTGTCTGGTCGGATTTTTCTCTCTCGTGTAGTCAAAGCCGGTCGAATGTCCCAGACCGATATGTCCGAACGTCGCCGTCTGATAGATTGGAAAGCTCACCGCCTTTGTCGGCTCGTCCCAGGAAAAATCCAGATTTCCGTGAATACACTTTGTTTCTATATGATTGCCCATTTTTCTGCTCTCCTTTGCAGTTATTTTCGGATATTTCCTATCATTCTAATTGGATGCTTCCCATTTGTCAACACCAACATAGTTGGTATATATGTTTATAATCAGTTCCACAGTGGCCTTCTACCGGACGTTCCACCGCGCCATTCGCAATATAATAGAATGCACGCTCCGTGAACATTCTATTGTCATGAATCGCGCCCTTCTCGCCGCGCGGCAACACGGACGTTCCCCCGCGCCATTCGCAAAATCGCGCCTGCGGCGCTTTCCGCAGTGGCTGCGCCACCGCTTCTTTTGCTCATGAAGTGGCGCTTCCTCCGTGACTTCATGTGCACAGATTCTCATGCGAGCATGGAATCTGTACCCACGAAGTCACGGGGGAACTGGTAAACAAAATAAAATTTATTCTTGACCGCCCCCTTTCCCAATGCTATAATGCATCAGATGAACAAAGGCGTTCATGAGTGAAATACTTTTCTATTTAGAAAAGTGTTTGATTCATGGACGCCTTTCAGTATTTGTACAGCAAACACGAGAGAATGAGCGAGGTGTACTTATGGAACAAACTGTGTACTTACAGCTGGAGGACGGGACCTGTCTGACCGGAAAACATTTCGGCGCTCCTTTGAAAGAGGACGTCATCGCGGAAGTCGTTTTTACGACGGCTATGACCGGATATACAGAAACACTGACCGACCCCAGTTATTACGGACAGATGGTCGTTCAGACATTTCCCCTGATCGGCAACTACGGCGTCAATCCAAAAGACTTTGAAAGCAAAGGAATTCACATGAGCGCATACATCACCAGAGAATGGTGCCCATGTCCTTCCAATTTCAGATGTCAGATGGATCTTGACGCTTTTTTAAAGCAGCAAAATGTCCCTGGCATCTATGATCTGGATACCCGCTACTTGACCAAGCTCATCCGCGAGCGCGGCGTCATGAACGGACGGCTCACATCCCTCCGCCCGGATTCTGCAGCTGTTGAAGACTTAAAGGGCTGGGCAATCACGGACGCGGTAGCACACGTTACCTGCAGGGAGCCTTACCAGATTCCGTCCCCGCTTCCCCGCCATCACGTCGTTTTGTGGGACTTCGGTGCAAAACAGAATATCATCCGAAAGCTGCACGCATTAAACTGCGACTTGACCATCGTTCCCGCTTCCACGACAGCAGCACGCATCCTCTCCTATTCGCCGGACGGTATCATGTTGAGCAATGGTCCCGGCAACCCGAAGGATAACCCGGCTATCATTTCCGAGCTGTCTCACCTCTGCAAATCCGGCATTCCGATTTTCGGCATCTGCCTGGGGCATCAGCTTCTCGCCCTTGCAAACGGTGCGGACACCGAAAAATTGAAATACGGACACCGCGGTGCAAACCAGCCGGTGAAAGATCTGCTCACCGGCAGGGATTATATCACCAGTCAGAATCACGGCTATGCCGTCAAAAACGATTCCCTCCCGGATAATGCAGTACTTCGTTTTATCAACCTAAACGACGGAACCTGTGAGGGCGTTTCTTATCAGGATTTTCCAGGCTTCTCAGTGCAGTTCCATCCGGAAGCCTGCGGCGGTCCTCATGACTCCGAGTTTTTGTTCCGCGAATTTGTCGCACTGATGGAAAGGAGGGCATAAAGCATGCCGTTAAATCCCAATCTGAAAAAAGTAATGGTAATCGGCTCCGGTCCCATCGTCATCGGTCAGGCTGCCGAATTTGACTATGCAGGTACCCAGGCGTGCCGCGCTTTAAAAGAGGAAGGTCTGGAGGTTGTGTTAGTTAATTCTAACCCTGCAACAATCATGACAGATGCCGCCATGGCAGATCATGTCTACGTGGAGCCTCTGACTCTGGATTTTCTAAAAAAAATCATCAAAAAAGAACACCCGGACAGCATTCTTTCCACCCTCGGCGGTCAGACCGGCCTGACGCTTTCGATGCAGCTGGCAAAGGAAGGCTTTCTGGCACAGGAGGGCGTTACACTTCTTGGCGCAAACCCGGAAACCATTGCCAAAGCCGAAGACCGTCAGGTTTTTAAAAGCACCATGGAAGCGATCCGGGAGCCTATCATCCCCTCTGTCGTTACGACGACGCTTGAGGGTGCTCTCTCCTTCGCGCACTCTGCAGGCTATCCGGTTATCGTGCGCCCCGCCTTTACCCTCGGCGGCACCGGCGGCGGCATCGCTGTTGACGAAGCACAGCTGCGCCAAATTGCTTCCGCAGGGCTCCGTCTTTCCCCGATCACGCAGATTCTGGTGGAAAAATGTATCTCCGGCTGGAAAGAGATCGAATTTGAGGTCATGCGCGACGGCGATGGAAACGTCATCACGATCTGCTCTATGGAAAATCTTGATCCGGTGGGTGTCCACACCGGCGACTCCATCGTTATCGCCCCTGCGGTCACCCTAGCGGATAAAGAATACCAGATGCTTCGAAGTGCTGCACTCCACATCATCGAAGCTATGGGCATTGAGGGCGGCTGCAACGTACAGTTTGCTCTAAATCCCGAGAGCTTCGAGTACGCTGTTATTGAGGTAAACCCCAGGGTTTCCCGTTCCTCCGCCCTCGCCAGCAAGGCGACCGGCTATCCGATCGCCAGAGTCGCTGCCAAAATCGCCATCGGCTACCGGATGGACGAAATCAAAAACGAAATCACCGGCAAGACGAAAGCATGCTTCGAACCGGCATTGGACTATGTTGTCGTTAAATTTCCGAAATGGCCCTTTGACAAATTCGTGTATGCGACAAGAAAGCTCGGAACCCAGATGAAAGCCACCGGTGAAGTCATGGCCATTGGCAGAAACTTCGAGCAGGCGCTGATGAAAGCCGTTCGCGGAGCAGAAATCTCCCATGACTGCCTGGCAGACGTGCATATGCGCGCACTCGACGACGAAGCCCTAACCGCCAAAATCCTGGCGCAGGACGACGAACGCATCTTCGCTGTTTACGAAGCGCTCTTCCGCGGTTTTTCCATCGAAAAAATCCATCAGCTGACTTTGATCGACGAATGGTTTTTAGCAAAGCTTTTGCATCTGTGCGACCTCGAAAAACGGCTGGAGACAGAGCCGCTCACACATGATTTTCTGCGGGAATTAAAGAGAAACGGTTTTCCTGATAAAACGATTGCACGCCTGTCCGGCAACTCTACTTTCCCCCACCTTCCGTATTCCTATAAGATGGTCGATACCTGCGGAGCGGAGTTTGCGGCAGAAACCCCCTACTTCTACTCCACCACTGACGAGGAGGACGAGGCTTCCGCTTTTATCGCGGAACACAGCTCCAAAAAGCCCGTCGTCATCGTCTTTGGCTCCGGTCCGATCCGAATCGGTCAGGGAATCGAATTCGACTATGCCTCCGTTCACTGTGTCTGGGCATTAAAGGATGCCGGGTATGAAGTTGTTATCGTCAATAACAACCCCGAAACCGTTTCCACCGATTTCAATACAGCAGACCGCCTGTACTTTGAGCCCCTGACTCCGGAAGATGTCGGAGACATCATCCGTGTGGAAAATCCGGTCGGTGCCGTTGTTGCCTTCGGCGGACAGACCGCAATTCGCTTGACCAAATGGCTTTCAGAAAACAACGTTCCGATTCTGGGCACACCTGCAGACAGTATTGACGCTGCCGAAGACCGGGGGCGGTTTGAAGCTCTCTTAAAACAGCTCCATATCAAGCAACCCGTCGGAGATACCGTCCACACTGCAGAGGAAGCGATCGAAACAGCGAACCGTCTCGGCTATCCGGTTCTGCTGCGCCCCAGTTATGTCCTTGGCGGTCAGAACATGATTATCGCCTTTTCCGATGCGGACGTAAAAGAATATATGGATATTATTCTTTCCCATATGGAAGGGAACCTCGTTCTGATCGATAAATATATGATGGGCACGGAGCTTGAAGTCGACGCAATCTGCGATGGCGAGGATGTCCTGCTGCCCGGCATTATGGAGCACATCGACCGTGCAGGCATCCACTCCGGCGACTCCATCGCAGTTTACCCTGCCTGGAATTTAAGCCCCGCCAAAACCGCAAAGCTCGTGGACTACTCCACCCGCCTTGCCCTCGCCTTAAACACGAAGGGCTTGATCAACATCCAGTACGTCATCTGCCAGGATCAGGTTTATGTCATTGAGGTAAACCCCCGCTCCTCCAGAACCGTGCCTTATCTGAGCAAAGTCACCGGCATCCCGATGGTCGATATCGCCACCCGCGTCATGCTCGGGGAAAAATTAAAGGATATGCCTTACGGCACCGGTCTTGCCCCGGTTTCCTCCTACACCGCGATCAAAGTGCCTGTCTTCTCCTTTGAAAAGCTGTCTGGACTGGACACGCAGCTCGGACCTGAAATGAAATCTACCGGTGAAGTGCTCGGCATCGCACCCACCATGCGGGAAGCGCTCTACAAAGGATTGGTCGGCGCAGGCTACCAGCTGACCGACAAGGGCGGCATCTTCATCACCGTGCGCGACACCGATAAGGATGAAATCCCTGATATTGCACAGCGGTTTGCAGATCTTGGCTTCCACCTGTATGCAACCGCAGGTACGGCAGCTGTACTGCGTGACCATGGTATGTCGGTTACCCTTGTCCATAAGATCAGCGAATCCGAGCACAACACCATCGCACTTCTGGAAAGCGGAAAGGTCAATTACATCATTTCAACCTCCAAAAAGGGGCGTACCCCTGCCCGGGACAGCGTAAAGGTTCGCCGCAAATCTGTGGAGCTTGGCATTCCCTGCCTGACCAGCCTGGATACGGCAGTTGCCCTGGCGGATATCTTAAAGAGCGGCTTTACGCCGGATACGGCAGAGCTGGTCGATATCTGCACGCTGCAAAAGTAAAGGGATCGTGCTGCAGCACTACACACAAAAAGCTCGGAGCACAGCATCTATTCCTTTGCTGTGCTCCGGGCTTTTCTTTTCATCCTTTTCTACATCCACGATGGCTCTCCGCCGTCACTCTTCCATCTGTTCCTTATGATATTGCAGCGTATACAGCTGGTAATATCGTCCATGCTTTGCAAGCAGCTCCTGATGCGTGCCCTGCTCCAGAATCTTTCCGTGGGATAGCACAATGATGTTGTCCGCATGCTGAATCGTGGAAAGTCTGTGGGCTACCATCAGCATCGTGCCGACGCTGCGCATTTTTTCCAGGGAATCCTGAATCAAAAGCTCCGTCTCGGTGTCGATATTAGCAGTCGCCTCATCCAGAATCATAACACTTGGTTTGTGAATGATGGTTCGCGCAAAGCTCAGCAGCTGACGCTGTCCGGCAGAGAAGTTATTTCCTCGCTCCCGCACCTCCTCATCCAGACCGTGCTCCAGCTTGTCAATAAAATGATCGGCATTCACATACTGGCAGACGCGACGGATTTCTTCATCCGAAATGCCCTCTTCCCGCAGAACGATGTTGCTGCGGATCGTGCCAGAGAACAGAAATACATCCTGCAGCATCTGACCAAAATGCCTGCGCAGGGAAGCGATCTTGATCTTGCGAATGTCGATACCGTCGATCAAAATCTCGCCCTTCTGGAACTCGTAGTTGCGGCAGATCAGGGACAAGATTGTGCTCTTTCCGGAACCGGTCGATCCGACAAACGCCACCGTTTCTCGCGGATTTACATGGAAAGACACACCCTGCAGCACCCATTCCCCGGGAATATAGGAAAACCACACATTGCGAAACTCGATTTCGCCGTGCACCGCTTCCAGCTCTATGGCATCGGGCGCATCTACCAGCTTCGGCTCCAGATCCATGATCGAAAACACCTTTTCCGCAGACGCCAAAGCCGACTGCAGCCAGTTAAACTGCTCCGCCAGGTTCTGGATCGGGGTGAAAAATTTCGAAATATACATATAAAAGGTAACGATCGTTCCGCCTGTGATCGTCTGTCCTAAAAACGCCACGCCGTTTAAATGTCCCATGCCGCCCAGATAAAACAGACATAGGATGGAACAGATGTAAAGCATATACACCAACGGACGAAATACACTGAACACGAAAATCTGACTCAGGTTTGCCTTTGCCTGCGTCTGGCTTTTCTCACGAAATTCCGCCATCTTTTCCTCTTCGCGCCCGAAAATCTGCGTAACCTTGATGCCGGAAAGGTTTTCCGAAAGATACGTATTGATATCCGTCGTCGCATCCTTTACCCTGCGGTATGCCCGGCGGGAAAATTTCCGGAAGATCACTGTAAAGATCACAATGAAGGGAACAAAGCACAGCACCATCAGCGTCAGCTCATAGTTTAAGCAGATCATTGCAATTAATATGCCTACAATAACAAAGGCATTCTTTGTCAGGCTGACCAGCAGGTTCGTAAACATCATCGAAATCGCGTTGGTATCGTTGGTCACACGGGTCACCAGCTTGCCCACCGGAATCTCATTGAGCTGCTCATGGGAAAGGGATTCGATATGGGTAAACAGATCCTCACGCAGATCGGACACAATCCGCTGTCCAACCCGCTGCAAAATCACCGCCTGCAGATAGGTACTTCCCATTGAAAACAGCAGCACCACCACATAACCGCCTACTCGGGCATACAGGGCAGGCAGAACAAAATCACCTGCAACCAGCTCTTCGATATTACCGATGATCAGCGGCGAAATAATGTCATAGGCGATGGAAAACATCATCAGGAACAATACCAGTACAAACTGCTTCCAGTACGGCTTTGCATAGGCTACCAGACGGTGCATAATTTCGCCGTCCTTCATCGTGCGTTCAAATCCCATCTGGGACTTTTTGTCCTTTACCAGCACATAAGCGGCGATCAGAAACGCCGTGATCGTACCGATGACCGCGCCGGTCAAAAGCAACGGATTTACTTCAATCATGGCTGGCACCTCCTTCGCACTTTTCTACAGACTCCGACGCATGCTCTGGAGCATCAACGGAATCCGCTATGTCAGACGTCCCTACCGCATCGGACGAATCTGCCGTTTCGTCCTCCAGACGCTGTAAATCTACCATCCGCCGATATTCGGGACAGCTGTGATACAGCGCATCATGCGTACCGACCGCTTCTACTCTACCATCCTCCAGAAATACGATCTTATCCATCCCCTCCACTGTCGAGATGCGATGTGCGATCAACAGGGTGGTCTTGCCTGCACGGGTGGTCTTTAAGTTATCGAGAATAATTTTTTCAGTACGGGTATCCACTGCAGAAACCGAATCATCCAAAATCAGAATCGGCGCATTTTTTAACAGCGCACGAGCAATGGAAATCCGCTGCTTCTGTCCGCCGGAAACAGTCACACCCCGTTCTCCCAGGATGGTTTCATAGCCCTCCTTGAAATCTACAATATTGTCCCGCACGTCCGCCAGCGACGCCGCACCGTTGATCTGATCGAAAGTTGCATCGTCCACGCCAAAGCCGATATTGTGTGCAATGGTATCTGAAAACAGGAAATTATCCTGGGGCACATAGGCACAGGCATTCCGCACAGAATGAATGGACACGCTGTTCACATCCTTTCCGTCCACAAACAACGTACCATCCGGCACATTATAGGTACGAAGCAGCAGATCTACTACCGTAGTCTTACCTGCGCCGGTTTTGCCTACAATACCGACACTTTCACCGGCAGCTACCTGAAAGCTGACGTCCTGCAGTACATTATAATCGCCGTCCGGATAGCGGAACGTCAGATGCCGGAATTCAATACTGCCTTTTGGATTTTCAAGATTTCCTACACCATCCCGGTCCGTCACATCTACAGGCGCATCCATCAGCTCCGTAATACGATTCAGGGAAGCCTTACCACGGGAAGTCTTTTCAATCAGCATCGAAATCGCCATGATCGGCCAGACAATGGATTCAAAGTAGCCGATGTATTCCACCAGCTGTCCGGCATTGAACTGACCGCCATAAACCAGCCAGCCGCCGAAGCCTAAGATGACGCAGATGACAGATTCCACAAACAGCGTCACCAGCACTTCCAGCAGGGTTGCGATCTTTGTATAGGTAACGTTGATTTCTTCATTTTCACGGTTTAGCTTACGGAATGCTGTCAGCTCCTTAAATTCCTTGACAAATGCCTTGATCACCGCGATGCCGGAAAAGTTCTCCTGTGCAAAATCCGAAAGATCAGAGAAAGCCTTCTGCCGTTCCTCCCAGCGTTTTGTCATCGTCGTACCCATAATAGTGCCGATGCCAAACATGATCACCGCAGGAATCAGGGCCAGCAGCGTAAGCTTGAAATCCATCCGCCACATTTTGTACAGCGCCAGCAGACCAAGCACCAGAGCGTCGAAAAACATCAGAATGCCGTCGCCGAAGCACTCCTGAATCGTATCCAGGTCATTTGTATACAGGCTCATCAGGCTTCCTACCTTGTTGACCTGATAATACTGCTGCGACAAACGACGGCTGTGATCAAACATTCGCTCCCGCAGATCTGCCTGTACACACACTGCGGAACCGAAAAAGCATACCCGCCATAAAAAGCGCCCGATCACCATCATCAAAACAATCCAGATCATGGGCAGACAGATATTCTGAAACAGTACCTCCCTGGTAAAGGTCAGCGTCTGACCATCCACCACCACTTTTCCTAAGTTCACACCATTAATGACCAGACGATACAGCTCCGGAATCATCAGCTGGGCAATATCGACGATCAAAAGTGAGAGCAGTCCAAGCAGCAGCGCCGGTGCATTTTTCAGATAGTAACGATTGATATACTTGCCGAAAATCACGACTTTCCCCTCCTTTTTCTTTTGTTTTCCCCTATAATATTTTTCCAAAAAGTAAAATAGTCGTACTTTTTAGTATAAAGGATGTAAGAGGGGAAGTCAACGCAATGGGAGAAAAAGAGACTGCCGGATCCGCCTTTTGCGGAAGAAACGGCAGTCTCCTGATATGAAATTTTACAGCGGATCCCTTGAGGTTTTTGCATCACCGAAAAAGAACATAAAGTCCTGCAGCTCTGTTCGCATCATCCGGTCATTTTTCAAAAATCTCTTCGCCTCTGCAAGCTGCAGCGTTCTGTCATAGGCAATGCTTTTGAGCTGTATTTTTCCATCCAAGATCACCGCGTAGTGCGCAGTCTTGTCAGGATCATCTGGTCTTCTGTAGGAAATGCTTCCCGGATTTATCCATTCCATTCCCTCCCCAAGGGTATGAATGCATTGTCTGTGGGTATGCCCGAAAATCAACCGTCGCTTTCCGTCACACTCTGCTCCATAGCTGGCATTCCAATACTGATCAAAGGCATAGCGGCTTTCGACCGTCCCATAGCCATTGTCGTATTGATGCGCGATTCCATAGCTCCATCCATCTGCCTCAAAATATGCCTTTTCCGGGAGCTGCTTCATCCAATCGATATCTTTTTCACTCAGTCTTTCACAGTTATAATGCACCCATTTGTATTTTCCATCCGCTACATTTGTCCATTCTCCGCTCTCGTAAATATTTATGACATGGCGGTCATGGTTTCCATATACGAGGACTGTATTTTCCAACTGGCGAAACCGCTCCAGGACCTCCCGAGGTGAGATCCCGTAGTCCGTAAAATCCCCTGCGCAGCATAACAGATCATAGTCTGCTTCCTCCCGCAAAATTGTATCCAACGCCCGAATATTTGCATGAATGTCTGAAATTACAAGTACTTTCATAAATAAAATCCTTTCGTTTGCCATAGGCTCCTCCCACTACCTTTAGGTGGTGGGAGGAGCCTTGTAAATCTTTAATCGTTAACCCTG